>Ga0335080_10000244_pt1 | contig 48918 bp, 46 predicted proteins | sample Lox_Sample_34_FD_206720 | JGI IMG/M metagenome (GOLD analysis project Ga0335080, IMG submission 206720) | Soil microbial communities from Loxahatchee National Wildlife Refuge, Florida, United States - Lox_Sample_3.4 | ecosystem: Environmental > Terrestrial > Soil > Wetlands | place: USA... | reverse complement strand
GGTCATATCGTCGGCGCAGGTAGAGCGCATGCGATCGGAGACCATCTCCGGCTGCTTGACGATCTCCTCCACCGTGAGTTGCCCGATAATGCCGCGCAGGTGGCCTTCCATCACCAGCCGGATCAGGCCCTCGCGCTCCTGCGGCGCCTTGGTGAGAAATTGCTCCGATGCGGTAAGGATAGACTCCGTGTCGGACTTGACTTTGATCTGCGCCACCGCCTCTACCGTGACCGCCACGCCTTGCTTGGTGTAGAGATCCTGCTGCGGCGCCACATCGAATGACATCAGTTCCAGTGACAGGCCGCGGCAATTCTCCACCATGGGGAAGATCACCGTGCCGTGCCCCTTGACGACCCGCGTGCCGCGAAAACCATAAACGACCAGCGCTTCATGCGGTCCGGCTTTGCGGTAAAGCTTGGCCAGCATGCTCATGAGCAGCATCGTGGCCAAAACCATCAGGCCGACGATGATCCAGATTTCCACCAATGTTCCGCCAAACATATCGCCTCCTCTTCTCTCGAACCGTTCCTCACGCCCGGAGCCGCAGCTACCTTTGAGGAGCCTCGCGCTGTCCCGTGATCATGTTCAGATCGCGGACCACGCGCTCCGGCTCGTCGTGCCCCAGATAAACATCTCCCTGTGCGGTGTTGATACGCACTCCGCGATTGCCCCACACATAAGCCCGGTCCTTGCCGACGCCGCGAATCCCGTATCCCCGCCAGAAATTCCACGGCTCGATGGCATAGTGACGAATCTGGGCGGCGGGAATGGATCGCAGACGAAATCCCAGGGTGCGAATCTCCAGGCCGTGCGAGGAAAAAGCGTAGTGAAATCCGCTCCACGCGGCCAGCCCGCTCACCAGCAGAATCACGTCGGTCAGCAGCAGAAACACGCGCAGGCTGGCGGGGAAAACCAAGGTCCAGGCGAGCATGAAGATGGCGGGCGCCATCAACAGACCGCCCAGCAGTCCCGACGTATGCGTCTCTTGGGCGAGCAAACCATCGGAGGGCAGGGCTTCTCTCCGCGAGGCATAGAGATACACTCCGGTGAAGACCAGCGGCGCCAGCGCCATCAGGACCAGAGTGACGGGCATTTGAATCCCGCCTTCGCCGAGGTTGTAGCTGACCACTTTGCTGTTCAGCACAAAGATGAAGCTTGCTACCGCATAGGCAAATCCGAGAAACGTCCAGGCAACCACCGGCGAGGCCTGCTGTCTCTCCATCGCCACCAGCACCGCGCTGAAGACCATCAGAACGAACGCCATGATGCCCAGCGCGAAGGCCAGCGCGGTCTGACGAGGCATCCAGCCGTTGGGCTGCCAGGCGGCATTGAAGTGGGTGGCCATGCGCAACGGTAAGCGATCCCAGGCAAGCCAGAAGCGGAGCGCAGTCACTGGCATCGCCAGCCACAGAATTCCGATCAGCGAATAGTAGAGTTTGCGGTTCACTTGCCTCCTGCTCTTCTGCTCACATGCCTACAGCTTTTCTTCACCCGCTCTGTTCGCCCGACATTTCCGTCCACAGACGGACATAGGCAATGCCCTTCTCATAGCCCGTCACCACCACTTCGCTTCCTTTGGCGACGGCCGAGCCATCTTCCGCCCGCGCCCCGCAGGTCCGCCGCGTGCCCGCCTGCGAATAGATGATCTCCCCGGTGCCGCCTTCACGGATTGGCATAGAAATGCGTCCCAGCACGCCGATCATCGAATCGTCGGCCGGATCCAGACTCTCGCCCTCGGAGGTGAGAACCCGGCTCAGGAACAGGTAGATCACCCCTGCCCCGGTTGCGCCGCTCAGCAGGGCGATGCCCAGCCCCACGCCGAACCACACTGATGAGAACCGGGTCAGCAGATATCCCACGCCTCCGAACCAGGCGAGAAATGCCGCAATTGATACTGGATTCAGTAGCGGCGCCCGGCCTCTGCCCGATCCGCCATGGCTCCCATGGGCATGCGCACCGACGTGCACTTGCCCCCCTCCGAGGAAATGGGGCGGATGCCAGTGAAGTCCGCCGCCCAGGAAAGACACCAGGCTGAAAACGAATCCCAGCGCGAAGCAGACGAGATAGAAAGTCTCCCAGGTCATAGCGAACACCTTCCCCCGGCCGGGCGCGTGGAACCTTGCCGGCCGGCCTCGGGCTTGAGCGCTTCCAACAGACGCTCAGCCAGCCCCGGCGTATCGAGAATCGCGCCCAGAAGAATCAGGCAGCGCCGCGTATCTTTTTCCCGCGCCGCCTTGATCAGCACCTCGCTCACCTCGGGATCGCCGGCAAAGCGCTCCGAGCCCTGCAGCAGCCAGATGTCGAGCTCTCCTTCCGTGGTGCGCAAGTCCGAGATCAGGTCGGTGTGGTAGCCCTCGGGATCATCCACCAGAAAGCCGGGGTGCACCTTGAAAAACCTGGCCAGCAGCGTCCGCGACGACTGGGTCATGTGCCGCCGGCTGCCGCTCTCGATCTGAGAGATATAAGACTGGCTGATGCTCTTCCCCAGCTCCTTCCTGATGGCCCGGATGATCTCCAGTTGGGTCATGGGACGCCCCATCTCGCGCAGCGAGCCTTCCACCTCACGCAGGTAGCGGATTTTTTCTCCCAGTGTCATATTGCAGATCGCGATATTTATATCTCTATCTGCAACGCGTGTCAAGTGCGGAGTTCTCCTTGTTTTCAGCCGCTTAGGAACACAACCATGGAGCAGAGCCAGAACTGCCCGGCGACGCCGGCTATGGAAGCTTGCGTTCCGGAGCGGCCATCAGGAAGGAAATGTCGTCGACTTTGTAGATGACCTGCCCCGGATCCGCCGGGGTGGCTGCAACCTTTCCAGCGCGGACAGCGGCAAAGGCCGCGACTAGCCGTGGAAGTACCGAAGGTGGCGCCCCCGGAATATTGTGCGCCCCCAGCACCATCTTGATCTGCGGGGCCAGAGCTGCCAGCCGTTGAATCGAGGCCGCGTAGGCGTCCAGGTCCGTCTCGGGAACATACAACCAGACCGGAGCCGGATAATACGTGTCGCCGGTGAACAGCAGCCCATTGCTGCGGTCGAGCAGAGAGATCGAGTCGGGCGTGTGACCGGGTGTGACCATCACATCGAGCGAGCGGCCGCCCAGATCGATGTGATCTCCATCGTGGATGTACGAAGTGATCTTCCACGGTCGCGTGACATAGGCTTTCGGATCGAATCCCTCGGGCAGCGCGCCGCAGATTTCACCGGGCGCAACTTCGGCCTGCGCCGCCTCACGCGACCCTCGAGCGTTCCGCCGGGTGTAGTCCGTGTCCATGCCGTAGATTGCGCCGAACTCCCAGTTATCGCCAACATGATCGTCATGGGTATGGGAGTTCAGCACCACGATCGGCAACCGGGTCAACTCGGCCGTGACCTTCTTCAGGTCGCTGATGCCCATGCCGGTATCGAAGAGCAGGGCGCGCTTGTCGCCCACGATCAGGTAACTGATGGTCTCCTCGAACTGGTGCGGCTCGTAAATTGCAAAGACCTGGGGGGCGACTTTATAGACTTCATACCAGGGATCTCGGCTGGGCACGCTCTCCAGGGTCTTGTACTCCGGGCGCGGCAGCGCGCGGCACCATCCCGGCGGCGCCGACTGGGAAAATAGTGCCTCCACAGACAAAAGCAGAAGAAGCGCGACCCCCGGGCAGCCAATCCTGCGAGCCACTCTCACGATGCCGAATTATACCGCCCCCCAAATCGCTTATGCTCGACACGGCGGGAGCAGCACCGGGCATCACGCGCGTGTGGCATACCCGCTACAGTCCCACTTCGATGCGGGAGCGGGGATCGAGATAATCCCGCAGGGCGTCGCCAATAAAATTGAAGGACAACACCGCCAGCATGACTGCGAGCGCGGGGAAGATCACCAGATGCGGCGAATCGAAAAGATGCGCCCGGCTATCGTTCAGCATCGTTCCCCAGCTGGCCGTCGGCGGAGGTACCCCGAGGCCCAGAAAGCTCATGGTAGCCTCGGCCAGGATGGCGCCGGCCATGCCGATAGCAGCCTGCACGATCACCGGTTGAATGATATTCGGCAAAATGTGGCGGGTCACAATGCGCAGGTCGCCCGCTCCCAGAGCGCGGGCAGCCTCCACGAACTCCCTCTCCCGCGCCGCCAGAACCTGAGCCCGCACCAGGCGCGCGTATCCCACCCAGCCTCCGAGCGAGAGCGCCAGGACCAGGTTGGAGAGTCCCGGGCCGCGGAAGGCGACGAAGGCGATCGCCAGCAAGATTCCTGGAAACGAGAGAAAAGCATTCATGATCACCACGTTGACAAAACGATCGATGCGGCCGCCGTAGTATCCGGCGACGGAACCCACCACTAGGCCAAGGGCAAGCGACAGCAGCACCACGCAGCTTCCCACCAGCATGGAAATGCGCGCCCCATAGATGATGCGGGACAGAATATCCCGCCCCAGTTCGTCGGTGCCGAACCAATGGCCGGCGGAGGGCGCGCTGAGGCGTGCCGGCAGATTGATCAGAGCAGGATCTTCCGGGGCAATCCACGGAGCGAACAGCGCGCAGAGGACAAAAATCACGACTAGAACCACCCCCGTCGCGGCCAATGGATTCTTCCGCGCGGCTCGTGGCAGCGAGATGGAGGAAGCGGACAAGGGAAGAATTCTATTTCAACTTAAAACGGACTTTCGACGCCACTTAGCCCTCACTGTCTGATCCTGGGGTTTACCACCGAATACAGCAGGTCAGTGAGAAAGTTGACCGCAATATACGTCAGTCCGATGGCCAGAATGCAACCCTGTACCAGGTAGTAATCACGGTTGCCGATCGCCTGCACTGTCAGTCGCCCGATGCCCGGCCAGGAAAAAATGGTCTCGGTTACGATGGCTCCCGCCAGCATTGCGCCAAACTGCAATCCCAAGACCGTAATGATCGGGATCATCGCATTGCGCAGCGCGTGGCGATAGACCACGGTCCGCTCCGGCAATCCCTTGGCACGCGCGGTGCGGATGTAATCCTGGCCCAGTTCCTCCAGCATCGATGTGCGCACCATGCGGGTGAGAATCGCCGCCAGTGCGCCGCCCATGGTGATGGCCGGAAGCACCAGATGTGCGACCGAACCCGAGCCCGACACCGGCATCCATCCCAACCGGATGGCGAACAGCAGGATGAGGATGGGCCCTAGGGCGAAGTTAGGAAATGACAGGCCGAACAGGCTCACGACGCTCAATAGACGATCGTCCCAGCGATCCCTTCGCCGCGCCGAGCGCACTCCCGCCGGCAGCGAAAGGCCCGCCGCCACCAGCATCGATGCCAGCGTCAGCTCGAGCGTGTAAGGATACCGCTGCGCGATCAGGCTGCCCACGTTCTGATTGAAACGCAGCGACGGCCCGAAATCTCCGCGCACCACTCCCTTCCAATAACGCAAGTACTGTTGGCCAAGCGGAATGTCAAGGCCGTAGGCGTGCCGTGCAGCTTCGAGATCGCTGGCCGGCGTGCCCTCGCCCAGCATCTGCAAGATCGGATCCCCTGGCACCAGGTGGATGAGAACGAATACCACGGAAACCACCAGCCACACCACGGGAAGCGTATAGAGCACGCGCGCGAAAACGTAGCGGAACACTCCCTCAGTCTCCTGCCTTGCCGACGCTTTGGGGCTGGAGTTTCTCGATCTGCACCCTTGCGATGCGGTGGCCTTCCATCTCCTCCACGGTGAAGCGATGCCCGTCATACTCGAAGGCGTCGCCCGCGCCGGGAATTTTTTGCAGATGGGCCAGGACAAATCCGGCCAGAGTTTCAAAGCCGGCATCTCGCGGCAGACTCAGCTGGTATTGCGACTCCAGATCGCGAATGCTGAACGATCCTTCCAGAACCAGCGCCAGCTTCCCTTCCTCGAGGACGGGTTGCTGTGCCGGCTGCACATCGAATTCGTCCTCGATCTCTCCCACCAGCTGCTCCAGAATATCTTCCACCGTAACCACGCCTGCGGTCGAACCGAATTCGTCTACCACCACCGCCAGGTGGCGCTTGCGCTCCTTGAATTCCTCCAGCAGTTCGGTCAACACTTTGGTTTCCGGCACCACCAGCACGTCCCGCATGATTTGGCTGATCTTCATGGTGGAGATGCGAACCGCGATCGGCTGCACAGGATTCGCCGTCAGCCGCAGCCGCGTCCAGCGCATCAGGTCCTTCGAGTAGAGCACCCCGATGATATGCTCCGGGCCTCGCTGCGAATCGAATACCGGGATGCGGGAATGCTGTTCTTCGACTACCCGCGAGAGTGCCTCGTCCAAAGTCAGATCACCGGGCAGGGAGAAAATGTCAGGCCGCGGAACCATCACTTCGCGCACCGTAATATTGTCCAGCTCCAGCGCGTGGTGGATCATTTCTTCCTGGTAGGCGGGAATCTGCCCCAGCTGCCGGCTGGCGCTCACAATCAGTTTCAGCTCGTCGGGCGAATGCACCGGCCCCTGGCGTATTTTTCGCGAGCCAAATAGCCGCAGCACCCAGCCCGCCGCCCGGTTCATGGTGAACAGAATCGGCCGCGTCAGAGTGAGGAACACATCCATGGGAGCGGCCACGGTCAGCGCTACCTGTTCGGCGCGCTCCAGGGCCAGAGATTTTGGAATCAATTCGCCGAGAATCACGTGCATGCACGTGATCAGGCTGAAGGCTACGATGGTGGCGATGGTGTGCGCATACACGATGGCATGGGGCACCCGGCTGATCACCCGAAATCCCTCCACCAGTCGGGCGACGATGGGCTCGCCAATCCAGCCCAGGGTCAGGCTAACCATGGTGATTCCCAGTTGTACCCCGTTCACCACCTGGTCGAGGTTGCGGTGCAGTTTAAGAACGATGCGCGCACCGATGCGCCGGGCTTCGATGAGTTGCTGGATCCGGGTCTCGCGCACACTCACCAGGGCGAACTCTGCCGCGGCAAAGAACGCGTTCGCTGCGATCAACAGCAGGATCAAAAACACCTGCAGCAGCACAGAAGCAATCATGGATTGCTAATTCTAACATTCCAAAGGATCAACTGCACTTCCAGAGCGTCTGGACTGGAGTAGAATGAATTCACGGGCGCTCCCATAGGGCTGGCCCGCTGACCCTATTCGCAGTTAATTTCTCTGGCACTTGCCGCAAGCGGATTTCCTGCTTCCATTTTTGCTCTTTCCCGGTCTAACGCAAGGAAGCGCGTGTAGTTGCCAGATAACTGGAACCAAACTCAGCCCGCCCTCGTAAACATTAGCGAAGGCATAAGTCCCATCGCAGGAGGCAGATTGTGAACGGCAACGGCAATAATAAGAAGAAACGACGCAAACGCATCATTATTATCAGCGTGGTGGTGGCAGTCGTCCTGGTTTTTGCGGTTACGTTGTTGGCTTTCTCCCGCGGCGGCACCAAGATTGATCCTTCCAAGCTGGCGGACGTCGAGCGCCACGACTTGGCCAAGAGTGTGGTTGCCACGGGAAAAGTTACGCCCATCACCAAAGTCGAAGTGAAATCCAAAGCCAGCGGCATTGTGAAAAAGCTGCTGGTCGAATACGGCGACACCGTCAAGAAAGGCCAGTTGCTGGCCCAGCTCGATAAGGTCGAGATCGAAGCCCAAGTGGAGCAATCGCGAGCGGCCTTGCTGGCGGCCGATGCCAATCTGGCCAGCTCTCAGGCCGACTTCGAACGGGCTAAAGTCGATGCCGAAGGCCCCGACGTTCCTTTGCTCAAGCGTCAATACGATCGTTCCACGGAAATGGCGAAAGATGGCGTAGTTTCCGAGTCCGCCCTGGACGACGCCGATCGCAACTACAAGATGGCGCTCAACAAACAAAACGTCGCCAAGGCGCAAGTCTCCGTGCTCAAGGCCAAGATCGCGCAGTCCCAAGCTGAAGTCACTCGTGACCAGGCCAACCTCAAGCAACTGGAAGAGCAGCTCAGCTACACCGATATCGTCTCCCCGATTGACGGCATTGTGCTGTCCCGTGACGTTGAAATGGGCGATGCGGTCAGCTCGATTCTGGTCTTAGGCTCGTCGGCCACCCTGGTCATGACCCTGGGCGATACCAGCGAGGTCTACGTCAAAGGCAAGGTCGACGAGAGCGACATCGGCAAGGTTTATCTTGGCCAGCCCGCCCGCATCAAGGTCGAGTCTTTCAAGGACAAGACTTTTAACGGTAAGGTGACCAAGATTTCTCCCATGGGTGTGGAAAAGGACAATGTCACTACCTTCGAAGTCCGTGTTTCCATCAACAACCCCGGCGGCGAACTGAAAGCCGAAATGACCGCCAACGCCGAGATCATCCTCGAAGAGCACAAGAACGTATTGCAGATTCCCGAAGGCGCCATCATCTACGACAAAGACAAGAAGGCCTCCGTGGAGATTCCCGCGCCCAAGGAAAAAGAGGGCAAGAAGAAGATCGCCGTCAACATCGGCATCTCCAACGGAGCCAAGACCGAAGTTCTCAGCGGCCTGAAGGAAGGCGACAAGGTCGTGCTGCAGTAGACATTTCCCAGTTCACAGTCTGCATCCTGGGGGCACGGATCGGCGAACCGTGTCCCTTTTCAGTTTTTCGCCCATTCTTCGCGGTTGCGGATGAGTGGGGTATCCGCGTCCCCCGGCGACGCCCTTTTCGATCTATACTCATGCGGATTCCCCCGTGGTAGGGATGGGGCATGATCTCGACCGTCAACCCAAGTCAATTTCCAATGGAGGACACACAAGTGAAGAAGACCTTAATCGGCTTGATGCGGTGCTTGACGGTGCTGGCATTCACCCTGACCGCCATGGCTGCGGGCAAGGATGGAGTCGTACTCAGCAAAGATGGAAGACAAACCATTAAGACTGACGGCCCGTCCAAGGGCCAGCCCTACCTCGGGAATAACGCCGGTCTCACCGTGATCTTTGACAATCTGGCCCACAAGTACCCCGACGGGTTGTACTGGTGCTGCGCCGGGGGCACGGTCGAGGGCTCCGGCGGTGGCGGCCCCGAGTGGTGGCAGGCGGCTGCTTTCACCCCCTCCACGACCCTGAACGTGACCAAGATCGAAATCGCGGTTGGCTACCTGGCCGGGACCTACACACACGTGTTCTTGAGTCTGAACAACGACGACGGCACCGGCAGGCCGGGAATCATGCTTAAGAAGTGGAAAGTGTCAGGCATGCCGAACTTCGGAAGCTGCTGCACGGTTGAGACCAAGACTAGCGCCGGCATCCCAGTCACGGCAGGCACGCAGTACTGGGTCGTTCTGAGCACCGAGAACAAGTCAGACGTATGGTCGGCCTGGAACACCGATGACACCAGGCAGCTTTTGACGGAGGGTATCCCACAAGCCTATTACTGCCATTCGACCGCCGGTGATTGCGGGAGCGCCAACGGAGTTTGGACGCCTTATCAAGGCTACCCTGGCTCAGCGTTCGCCGTGTTCGGAAAATAGAAGAGGCCGGGACACCCCTGTCGCCCACGAGGCCAAAGTTGTATCCTCTCCTACCAGGCAGTCCCGCTGGCAGCGGATTCCATGGACCTCCCCGAACTCACCCGCCAGGCTCTAGCGACATTCTCGGCCCACAAGATGCGCAGTTTTCTCACCATGTTCGGCATCGTCTGGGGGATCGCCTCCGTCATCCTTCTGGTCGGCTTGGGTCGCGGTTTTAGCGTCGATGAAAAGAAGCACATGGAGACCCTGGGCAAGGACCTGGTCATCATCTGGGCCGGACGCACCAGCTCTCAGGTGGGCGGGCTGGCCGCAGGACGCGAGATCGCTCTCACCATCGACGACGCCCAACTGATCCGCGAGGAGTGTTACCTGGTCAAGAATGTCAGCCCTGAACTGCGGCGCACCATCCCTGAGGTCAGCCCGTTCAACTCGGCCAACCGCACGGTCACGGCGATCTGGCCGTCGTTCCAGGATTTCCGTTCGCTCCGCCTGGCCGAGGGCCGCCTCATCAGCGAGGCCGACGAGTCCGACGGGCGCCGCGTGGTGATTCTGGGATTCGCCGCCCGCCAGCAGCTGTTCAGCGGGAAACCCGCCATCGGCGCCACTTTGGCCATCAAAGGAGTTCCCTACACCGTGATCGGCGTCCTGGAGAAGAAAAAGCAGACCGGCAGCTACGCCGGCTTCGACGACGACGCCCTGTTCGCGCCTTATTCCGCCGCCGCCCACGACTTCCCCAGGCCGGAAAAACCGGGAATCGTGCGCGGCTATCTTGACGACATCGTCTTTGAAGTCACCGACCCCACCCAACATGAGGCCGCCGTCCAGCAGGTCCGCCGCGTATTAGGCCGGGTTCATCACTTTGATGCCGGCGATAAAGACGCCATTTTCCTGTGGGACACCATGGATGGCGCGGAACTGGCCAAGCGCATCTTCGACGTGATCACCATTTTCTTCGGCTGCGTGGCCACCGTGACCCTCTGCCTGGGTGGCATCGGCGTCATGAATATCATGCTGGTCTCGGTGACCGAGCGCACCCGGGAGATCGGCGTGCGCAAGGCCATGGGGGCCACGCGCAAAGACATTCTGCGTCAGTTCTTTGCCGAATCCGCCATCTTGACCGCCGTCAGCGGAGCCCTGGGGCTGCTCCTCGGAGTGGGCCTTTGTCTGGCCCTGGCCCAGGTACCTCTGCCCGACTTTGTTCCTCACCCTATCGTATCTGCCACGTCTATTGTTATGTCGGTGCTGACGCTGTCCATCATCACCTTCACCTCTGGCATGTATCCGGCGCAGCGCGCGGCCGAGATGACGCCAGTGGATTCCCTGCGCTACGAATGAGCCCCAGGGAACCCCGCAGCCAAGAGTTTCGTATCCAGAAGGAGGAACTACCATGCACGCAACCACTCGAATTTCCGCCAGACGCTTCTGGCTCATGCTTTCGCTGGCCACCGCCGTGGCCGCTACGCCGGTTTTCGCCAGTGTCCAGGGCTCCTTCGAGCGGGCCTACACCGTCACCGGACCGGTGAACTTGGAGGTCTTGACCCGCTCCGGCGACATCACCGTGCGCAGCGGACCGGCGGGTACAGTCACCGTCCGGGGAAAAATTGAGGTCAGCGATCGCTGGCTGCACAATAACTGGCAGGCGGAAGTCCGCGACATTGAAAACAATCCGCCCATCCGCCAATCGGGCAGCACCATCAACATCGAATACACCGAAGCGCGCGCGCTTGCCATCGATTATGAAATCACTGTGCCCAGGGAAACCACGGTTCACACCCATAGCGGATCGGGAGATCAGCGCGTCGAGGACCTGAACGGCAACTTGACCCTCGAGGCCGGTTCCGGCGACATGCGTTTGCGCGGCATCACCGGCGACTTGGACATCCACACCGGCTCCGGCGACGTCGAAGCGCACCAGATCTCCGGCGCATTTCATGGTGAAACCGGGAGCGGCGACGTCCGCCTGGATGAGACGGGAAAAGGTGATGTCCGAGTGCGCACGGGATCCGGAACCGTCGAATTGCGCGACCTGCAGGGAACCCTGCAGGCGGAATCGGGCAGCGGCGACGTTAGAATTTCCGGAACTCAGACTGGAACCTGGGAGGTCAGGACCGGCTCCGGCAACGTGGACCTCGACCTGCCTCAGGGGGCAGCCTTTGATCTGTCGGCCTCAACCGGCTCCGGCGAGTTGGAAGTGGGCAGGGGAATCACCATGGTGGTGGAGGGAGTAGTGCGCGAGCCGCGCCATCACATCGAAGGCAAGGTCGGCGGCGGCGGACCCGAGTTGCGCATCACCACCAGTTCCGGCGACGTGCGCATCAACTGACAGTCCAGAGGGAGACTTCATGAGCAACCGGCGAGTTCGTTTTTCCGTCACCTTCGCGTGCATGTTAGGAGCGTTGGCTGCCTTCCAGCCGCGTCCGGCCCTGGCCGCGGTGGAAGGCTCGTTTGGGCGCACGCTGCCGGTCAATGGACCGGTCAACGTGGACCTCACCACCGGTTCGGGAAGCGTGCAGGTGCGCACCGGCGCTGCGACGGAAGTGAAAATCACTGGCCACATCAAGATCACCGAGTGGTTCAACAACGACTCGGAGGAACGCCTGAAGCGGATCGAGAATAACCCGCCGATTCTGCAAAGCGGCAACGACATCCACATCGGGCGCCTTGACGATCCCGACCTCCGGCACAACGTCTCCATCAGCTACGAACTCGTGGTTCCCGCCGTCACCCGCTTGCGGTCGCATACCGGTTCCGGCAACCAGAACGTGGAAGGAGTCCAGGGTTTCGTCGAACTTCAATCCGGCTCCGGCGAGCTCAAGCTTTCCGATATCGGCGACACCGTACGCGCCGAGACCGGTTCGGGTGGAATTGAGATTGACCGCGTCAAGGGAAACGTGAACGCCCGGGCCGGCAGCGGCTCGATCCGCGCCACCGCTGTCGCCGGAGGCTTCGAAGGCCACAGCGGAAGCGGCCACATCGTTCTGGAGCAGACCGCGGCTGGTTCGGTGCATGCCGAGACCGGCTCCGGCGGGCTCGAACTGCGCGGCGTTCAGGGGTCGCTGGAAGCCACTGCCGGCAGCGGCAGCATTTCCGCCGAAGGCAATCCTACCGGGGCCTGGAGTTTGCGCACCGGCTCTGGCAGCGTGCACTTGCAGTTGGCGTCCAGCGCTGGGTTCGATCTCGATGCCCACACCAGTTCGGGCTCGATCTCCGTCAGCCAGCCTGTAACTGTGCAAGGCTCCTTGGGCCGCCGCGAGCTGCGGGGAAAGGTCCGCGGCGGGGGTGTGCCCGTGGATGTGCAAACCGGATCCGGGAACATCGAGATTCGTTAGCTTCCTCGGATACCCAATGCCGACGTCCAAGGACTGGCCGGACGCAGTTCTCGCGGGCTCGACTACTCTTTCACGGCAATTCCCAGGGTTTTCATCTTCCGGTACAGGTGACTGCGCTCAAGGCCGAGCACTTCGGCGGCCCGGCTGACGTTGCCGTGATTTTCGTCCAGCTTTTTCAGAATGTAGTCGCGCTCGTAGGCGGCGCGAGCCTGATGCAGGGTCGAGAACTCGCCCGCCACCCGCCGGCCGCCATCGCGATGAACCAGGGGCGGCAGGTGCTTGCGCTCGAAGCGCACTGTCGTGGGGTGCATGATGACGATCCGTTCCACCACGTTTCGCAACTCCCGAACGTTGCCCGGCCAGGAATAACGCATCAGCGTCTCGATAGCGTCGTCGGTGATTTCCCGCGGACGCCGTCCATAGGCGGCGGAAAACTCTTTCAGGAAATGACGCGTCAGCACCGGCAGATCTTCCCGGCGCTCCCGCAAAGGCGGCACATAAAATGGAATTACGTTCAGGCGGTAAAACAGGTCCTCGCGAAAATTGCCGCGCGAGATTTCTTCCTCCAGATCCTTGTTGGTCGAAGCGATCACCCGCGCGTCCACCGTCACCGGCTCGTCGCCGCCTACCGGAATGAAGGTCTGCTCATCGAAGGTGCGCAGCACTTTGGCCTGGGTCTTCAGGCTCATGTCGCCGATCTCGTCGAGAAACAGCGTCCCCCCGTGCGCCTTCTTGAAAGTCCCTTCCTTGTCGGCCGTCGCCCCGGGGAATGAGCCCTTGTAGTGGCCGAAGAGCTCGCTTTCGATCAGGTCCTCGGGAATCGCCGCGCAATTCACCTCCACGAACATCTCTTCTTTTCGCAGGCTCTGGGTATGAATCGCCTGGGCCACCAGTTCTTTGCCGGTGCCGGACTCGCCATAGATCAGCACCCGGCCGTTGCTGGGCGCCATGATTTGAATCTGCTGCCGCAGCGCTTTCATGGGAACGCTATCGCCCACAATGACATTCTTCGGAATCAGCTGCTTCTTGAGATCGCGATTCTCTTCCCGCAATCGTTTAGCTTCGATCGCGTTCTTGATCAGGATGAGCGTGCGATCGACCGACAGCGGCTTTTCCAGAAAATCGAAGGCCCCCAGTTTGGTGGCGCGAACCGCCGTTTCGATGGTCCCGTGACCGGAGATCATGATGACCTCCGGGCCGTTCTCCAACTCGCGGATTTTTTCCAGGGTTTCCAGTCCATCCATGCCCGGAAGCCAGATGTCCAGCAGCACCACATCGAAGGCTCGTTTCCGCAGAACCTCCAGGCAGGCTTCCCCGCTCTCCGCCAGTCCGGCCTTGAAGCCTTCATCCTCCAGCACCCCTTTGAGCGACTGCCGGATGCCGGCTTCGTCATCCACGATCAGAATGTTATGCATGCTGGCTGATGGGTTGAGGCGCCAGGGCCTCGACAACCACAGGCAATTCGATCACAAATCGCGCGCCGGTCGGGCGATTCTCTTCCACCCGGATGGAGCCGTGATGATCCTCGACAATGCGGCTCACAATAGCCAGGCCCAGGCCGGTTCCCCGCTTCTTGGTGGAGAAGTATGGCAGGAAGAGCCGCTCTTTCAACTCTCGCGTAACCCCGTGCCCGGTGTCGGCGACCGTGATTTCCACCGTCTCGCGGCTGGCGGCCAGCGCCGTGGCGATATGAATTTCGCGGAAAATCGAGTTGTGCATCGCCTCCGCGGCGTTGTCCACCAGGTTGGCCAGCGCCCGCTTCATGGCCTCCGGATCCGCCATCACATGCGGCAAGTCCGCAGCCAGCGAGGTACGTATGAGGACATTCTCCAGGCGCCCGTTGAACATCGAAAGTGTGTTCTCCACGATCGAGTTGATGTTGGAAGGCTGGGGCTGCGCCGTGGGGAAGCGGGCGAGCGTGGAGAACTCGTCGACCAGCGTGCGCACCGTCTCCACCGCCCCGGCAATCGTCTCCGCGCAGCTGTGCAGCACCTCCAGCGACGCTGAATCGGATGGCTGACTGCGTTGCAGGTGGCGGCGAATGCGCTCCGCGGAGAGTGCGATCGGGGTGAGCGGATTCTTGATCTCGTGAGCGACACGCCGCGCAACCTCCCGCCAGGCCGCCTGTTTCTGCGCCTTCAACAACTCCGACAGGTCCTCGAACACCAGCACATAGCCTTGCCGCTGGTCATCGTGTTGTAGCGCAGCCACGGTCACGGCGACGTTCAGCGTAGCCCGGTGCGTGGCCATCTCCAGTTGCGTGGTCGTGCTGCCCATGCGATCGGCGCGGCGCAGCAGCGGTTCCAGGTTCTGCACCGTCTCTGCGCTGAAGACATCGTCCAGGAACGCCCCCACCAGCACTCCAGGCGTTCCCGCCGCCCCGCCCGGGTCGAACAGGCGCAGCAGAGCGTGATTCACGTGGGCAATCCGCCGGTCGGCGCCCAGGGATAGCACCCCGTTGGGAATGCTCTCCAGAATCGTCTCCATATACCGCCGGCGCTGCTCCAGTTCCCTGTTGGCCGCGCTCAGGTCGCGGCTGGAGGCCTCGATCTGCCGCCGGCTGGATTCCAACTCCTCCGCCATCCGGTTGAAAGAGCTCACCAGGTCCCCAATTTCATCGGCCGCGCGGATTTCCACCCGATAATCCAGCCGGCCCCGTGAAATCTCGTGGGTGGCTTCGGCCAGCGCCACCACTGGACGGGTCACCAGCTTCGAGAGAAACAACGCCAGCCAGGTAGTGGCGAACAAAACCAGCACCGTGAGCAGCAGCAGCAGGCCCATGTAAGTCCGGCGCACCAGCTTTCTTCCTCGCGCCAGTTCGAAATACCGCCGCTGGCTGGCCTCGATCTGCTGCGCGGTTTCGGAAAACTTCTGTGGCAACGGCATAGCCACCACAATCAGGCCGTTGGCGCCCGCGGGCGCAGTCCCTACGATGTACTGCGTCTGCTCCCAATTGAACAGCCTCGGATTATCCCCAGCCGCCTTGCCCAAGGGCAGCTTGCCCTTTAGCAGCGGCCATTCCGCCGGGGCGCCGAAGCTGGCTTCGGACTCGCCTCCAGCCACCGCCACCACAAACCCTCCCTGCAGCGTGGCTTCATGGCGGCGGAATTCTTCGAGAGCAGGAGAAAAATTTCCGCTGGCAAAAGCGTGCTCCACCTCCACCGAATCCGCAATGGAAGTAGCCTCCGCCCGCGCGTTCTGGCCCGCATACTGCGCCAGCAGGGTGGCCATGGTCGCCGTGTCGCGGCGCACCTCTTCCACCGGAGTCGAGAACCACTTGTCAATCGAGCGGTTCATCAGGCCGTAGGCGAACCAGTACATCACGATCACCGGCAGAAATGACAGCAGAAGGCTCACCACCACCAGGCGCGTGCGGAACTTCGATCCTGGAACCCCCAGCCTCCGCTCCGCGAACAGCTTCAGCAGGTTGCGGGCCAGGACGAAGGTCAAAGCCACAAACAGCAGGAAAATCAGCGCCGAGAGCGCGGCAAAAAACAGCAGGCTCTGGTTAGTGTCGGGATTGAGGAAGGGCAGATCGAACGACACCTGGGACACGATGATCCCCAGAACCAGCGCCACCGCCACACTCAACAGAGTGATCAGTCGCTTCCGGCTGGAGGGTCGTTCGTCGAGACGGATTGGATCCGGAGCCGACAAAGATTCAGCGAGCCTGCTCCCCGCAGGCCATTGACTTCATTATACGGTTCCATGCTACGCACGCGGCATCCTGCAGGCGCGGGCGTTCCGTCACCACCCGATAACCACTAAAGCGGGTGATTGTGAAGCAGATCGTAGTATAATCAGCCGCCATTTTGGGCCATGTCAGGGTTTCCGGAATGCCCTGCATGAGGCTGGCTTCCATGCGCCGAATTTGCCTGTTTGTCCTTGTCATTCTGCTCGGTCTGGTTCTTTCCGCCACAGCTCATGCAGGCGCGACACAACAAGTGCTCTATTCCTTCGATGAAGGCAACAACGGAGCCTACCCGGTCGCGGGAGTCGTTTCCGACTCCGCCGGCAGTCTCTACGGAACCACGGAATTGGCCGGGGCTGGTGGGGGAGGCATCGTCTACGAAGTCAGTCCCGCCGCAGACGGTACCTGGATGTTCACCTTGCTTCATACCTTCGATGTCACCGGCGACGACGGCGGTTATCCTCTCGGCGGCCTGACCTTCGATAACAGTGGCAACCTCTACGGAACCACCAGCGCTGGCGGCAGGTCTAACGCCGGGACCGCGTACCAACTGAGCCCAGACCCAAATGGATGGCGCTTTTCCGTGATCTATGCGTTTCCCGGCGGCAAAGACGCCGCCTATCCTTCCGGATCTCTGCTGTTCGACGGCAAAGACACTCTTTACGGCACCGCCGGCGGCGGCTTCTCCAGGTGCACATCTCAATGCGGAACCGTTTTCCAACTGAAACGCAATCGCCATGGAGTGTGGGTCGAGAAGGTCCTTCACCGCTTTGACGGCGGTAGTGGAGGAGGAGGCCCGGTTGGAGGTCTGATCAGCGATCCTGCCGGGAACTTGTATGGCACGACCATACTCGGGGGCAACAATCAGTGTCAGGGAGGATGCGGAACGATTTTCAGGCTCTCGCGAAAAGCGAAGGGCTGGAAACGAACCACCCTCTACAGGTTCACCGGAAAAGCCGACGGATATTTCTCCTACGGCGGTCTTGTGCTGGACGCGGCGGGAAGCCTCTATGGCGTCACCTCCCTGGGAGGCGATCTCAGCTGCAATTCCCCGAATGGTTGCGGGACTGTATTCCGCGTTAACAAGAATGGCCACCATTCGCTGCTGCACAGCTTCACACAAACAGCGGGCGATGGGGCGTTCCCTCTGGCCGGAATGGCCCTCGCCGCTGACGGCACGATCTACGGAACCGCCTCCCGAGGCGGAAGCGGGGCCTGCGGCAGCTGCGGTGTTCTGTTCAGATTAAAGGGCAACAGGCTCAAGGTCATTTACAGTTTCGATAACGTCCACGGAGCCACGCCCCAAGCGCCTTTGTTTGTGGATGCCTCCGGTAAGATTTTCGGCACGACCTTTGAAGGAGGCGCCGGTTTCGTGGGAGTCGTGTTCGAAATCACCCCTTAGTCCCATCCCCCTTCGGCAGAAACTTCTTCAGCGGGCACTGGTCGCACCGTGCCTCGCGTTTGAGGCAGTAGCGTTTCCCAACCGTCACAATCAGCCCGTGCATGTCGTTGTAAATCTGAGCGAGATCCGACCGTTTGGCGCGGCTCATGGGAGAAGGAGCATGCGCGCTGGCGTGCATCATGTACGCACCGCCGCCAGGACTTGCCATGGTCGCCGAAGGCGCTGTCCGCGCGAGTGCACCTCGAATATTCTGCGGGCCGGACAATTCTCTCTCGCATAGCGCGCGAATCTCCTCGTAACCGGCGTCGGCCGAAAGATTTTCGTGCCGTTCCAGAATGCGGCGCGTATATGCATCCACGACGAAGACCGGGTGCTGCCCGGCGTAAAGCAGGATGGAATCGGCGGTCTCCCGTCCCACTCCGTTCAGCGCCAGCAACTCTTCTCGAAGTTTTTCTGTCGGTTGCGCGAACATACGGCGGAGCGAGCCATTGTATTCACGGTCCACGAACGCAACGAACGTCTTGAGCCGCGTCGCCTTCTGGCGAAAATAACCCGCCGGGCGGATCAGGTTCTCCAGCTCTTCCACTGGCAAGCTGCGTATGCCCTCGAGGTTCAACCGCTCGGCCCCGCGCAGGCGCCGCATGGCGATCTCGACGTTGTTCCACGAAGTGTTCTGGGTGAGATAAGCGCCGACGATGACTTCAAAGCGCGAGCGCGCCGGCCACCAGTGCTGACATCCCCAGGCGGCGTAGAGCGTCCGGTAGTAAGCCCCGATCTGATCTTTCTTGGCAGCAGGTTTCAACGCCTCCCAGTTTAGGGTTTTCACACTATCTATCCAACTTGGGCGCCTCTGCCCCACCTGACTCTGATTACCTTCCGCTTACCGAAGTTCATGTCCGTGCGAAGCAGATTCTTGTCCAATCTCCCATCTGGCGCGTATTTCTCGCTGCCAGAACCTCTTGGAAGTGGCGTCGCGAGTAGGACAAGTACCAAAGTTACTGGTGCGGTAACGCGTCTGCGTTGACAATTTGTGTCAACGCGAAATACGCTGCACCTCTCCCCTTACAACAAAGGCCGCGATTCGCGTGCGCCAGGCAAAGGCTGTGCCATTTCTCTGTCGCTCGGATAGGAGATCGAGGTATGTCTCAACGGCTGGGTGATCTTCTCGTCAAGGAGAAGGTCATTACCCCAGAGCAGTTGGAACAGGCTACAAAGGTCCAGAAGGAGTCCAACGTCCGTCTGGGCGCAGCCCTGGTCAAGCTGGGCTTCCTCTCCGACGAGGACGTCACCAATTTTCTCTCCCGTCAGTACGGCGTTCCCGCCATCAATCTTTCCTACTTCGAAATTGACCCTTCCGTCGTCAAACTGATTCCCTACGAGACCGCCAAGCGCTACCAGATTCTGCCCCTGAGCCGCGTGGGCGCTTCCCTCACCATCGCCATGGTCGATCCCACCAACGTCTTTGCCATGGACGATATCAAGTTCATGACCGGCTTCAACATCGAGCCGGTGGTGGCCTCGGAGAGCTCCATCCTCGAGGGGATCGACAAGGCCTACGGTACCACCAAAGAGGAAGACCTCGAGCAGGTCATGCAGTCGATGACGGAGATGGACGAAGCCGACGTCGAACTGCAGGCCGAGCAACAGGAAATGGGTCTGGCCGACCTGGAAAAGGCCGCCGATGAAGCCCCTATCGTCAAGCTCGTGAACCTGGTGTTGACCGACGCTGTCAAGCGCGGCGCCAGTGACATTCACATGGAGCCCTACGAGAAAGAATTTCGCGTCCGCTTCCGCATTGACGGCGTTCTGCAGTCGATCATGACCCCGCCGCTCAAACTGAAGGACGCCATCACTTCCCGCCTCAAGATCATGTCCAAGCTCGATATCAGCGAGAAGCGCCTGCCCCAGGACGGCCGCATCATGCTGAAGATGAATATCGGCGGGCGCAAGAAGCAGCTCGATTTCCGGGTCAGCACGCTGCCCACGCTGTGGGGCGAAAAGATCGTCCTCCGGCTGCTCGATAAAGAAAACCTTCGCCTGGATATGACCAAGCTGGGTTTCGAGGCAGAGTCGCTCACCAAATTTGAAAAGGCCATTCTCAAGCCCTATGGCATGGTGCTGGTGACCGGCCCGACCGGATCGGGCAAGACCAATACCCTGTATTCCTCTATTTCCCGCCTGAACCAGCCCGACACCAACATCATGACGGCCGAAGATCCCGTCGAATTCCAGCTGGCTGGCGTCAATCAGGTGCAGATGAAGGAGCAGATCGGCTTGAACTTCGCCGCCGCCCTGCGCGCCTTCCTCCGCCAGGACCCCAATATCATTCTGGTGGGAGAAATTCGAGACTTTGAAACCGCCGAGATCGCCATTAAGGCCGCCCTTACCGGCCACCTGGTGCTCTCCACGCTTCACACCAACGGCGCTCCCGAAACCATCACCCGGCTCATGAACATGGGCATTGAGCCTTTTCTCGTGGCCACTTCCGTGCACCTCATCTGCGCCCAGCGCCTGGTGCGCCGCATATGCAAGGAGTGTGCCCAGACGGTCGATGTGCCTCAACAAACCCTCATTGAAGAGGGATACACGCCCGAAGAGGCCAAGACGGTCAAGATCCAGAAAGGCAAAGGCTGCGGCGTGTGCAGCAACACCGGCTACAAAGGCCGCGCCGGCCTCTACGAGGTCATGGAAGTTGACGACGAAATCAAAGAGCTGGTTCTGGTCGGCGCCTCCGCCGTCGAGCTCAAGAAAAAGGCCATCGAGCGCGGCATGATCACCTTGCGGCGCAGCGGTCTGATTAAGGTTGCGCAAGGCGTCACCACGCTTGAAGAAGTGGCTCGGGAAACAGTGCACTAGCACCAGGGAAACGAGAAAGGGAAAAAAAGATGTCGCTCTCATTAAGCGATCTGTTGAAACGACTGCTGGAAATGGGGGGAAGCGATCTTCACCTCACCACCAATTCGCCGCCTCAGATTCGTGTCCACGGACACCTGGTGCCGCTCGACCTGCCCCAGATGACGCCTGCCGAGACCAAGCAATTGGCCTACAGCGTCATGACCGATTCGCAGAAGCACCGCTTCGAAGAAAACCTGGAGCTCGACTTCTCCTTCGGCCTGAAGGGATTGGCCCGCTTCCGCGCCAACGTCTTCAACCAGCGCGGCGCCACTTCGGCAGTCTTCCGTCTCATTCCTTTTGAGATCAAGTCCTTCAACCAGCTCGGCCTTCCGCCCGTGGTCAGCAAGATGTGCGACAAGCCCCGCGGGCTGGTGCTGGTGACCGGACCTACCGGCTCCGGAAAGTCAACCACTCTTGCGGCCATGATCGACAAGATCAACACCGAGCGCCATGACCACATTCTGACCATCGAAGACCCCATCGAATTCGTCCACATGAACAAGAACTGCGTGGTCAACCAGCGTGAGCTGCACGCCGATACCAAGAGTTTTGCCGACGCGCTTCGCGCCGCCCTCCGTGAAGACCCGGATGTGGTGCTCATCGGCGAAATGCGCGACCTGGAAACCATCGAATCGGCCCTGCGTATCGCCGAAACCGGCCACCTGACCTTCGGAACGCTGCACACCAACTCTGCCGCGTCCACCATCAACCGCATCATTGACGTCTTCCCCGCACACCAGCAGCCCCAGATTCGGGCGCAGTTGTCCCTGGTGCTGGAAGGAATCATGTGCCAGAGCCTTCTGCCTCGCGCCGACGGCAAAGGCCGCGTCATGTGCATGGAGATTCTGGTGCCCAACGCCGCAGTGCGCAACCTGATCCGCGAGGACAAGATTCACCAGATTTATTCCTCGATGCAGTCGGGGCAGGACAAGTTCGGCATGCAGACGTTCAACCAGTCGCTGGCCACCGCCTACTTCCAGAAGCAATTGACCCTGGAAGTCTGCCTGGCCCGCTCCAGCAACGTCGACGAATTGCAGGAAATGATCAATCGCGGGGCCAGCCTGCTGAATCGTGGCAGCGCCCCTCTGGCGAAGGGCGCGGCTCCCGCCAAGCGGTGAGCTGCGGAAATTCTGAAATTGAAGCGTGCAAGGGCAGCAAACAGTATCGCAGTGAGGAGAGGTCAACATGCCAGTTTTCACGTTTTCGGGAAAAAATGAAGCCGGAGAGAAAGTCAGCGGCGAGCGGGTGGCGCCCAATAAGCAGTCGCTGGCCGCTCAACTGCGCAAGGAGCGCATCAGCGCCGGAGCCATACGCGAGAAGGGCAAAGAGTTTGCTCTGCCCACGTTCGGCTCGGGCAAGGTCAAGACCAAGGACATTGCCATCTTCTTCCGGCAGTTCTCGGTCATGATCGACGCCGGCCTGCCTCTGGTCCAGTGTCTGGAAATTCTTGCCGCCAACCAGGAAAATCAGACCTTCCAGAAAACTCTGACCACCGTCCGGACCACGGTCGAAGGCGGCTCGTCCCTGGCCAACGCCATGCGCCAGTTTCCCAAGATCTTTGACGACCTCACCACCAACATGATCGAGGCCGGCGAAACTGGCGGTATTCTCGACATCATTCTGCAACGCCTGGCGATGTACGTCGAGAAGGCCGTCAAGCTGAGATCAGCCGTGAAGTCGGCCCTCATCTACCCGGTGTCGGTCATCAGTCTGGCCGGCCTGATCGTGGCCGCCCTGTTGAAGTTTGTCGTGCCCATTTTCGCCAACCTCTTCGCCGGACTGGGCGTCGCCCTTCCTCTGCCCACCCGCATCGTGATGGGGCTCAGCGCTTTCGTGGGCCAGTTCTGGTGGTTCTTCATCGTGGGTGCAGTCGGCCTGGTGTTTGGCATCAAGCAGATCCGCAAGAACCCCCGCGGCCGCTACTACATGGACTACGCCATGCTGAAGATGCCGATTGTCGGCATTCTCCTGCGCAAGATCGCCGTCGCCCGCTTTACCCGGACCCTCGGCACCTTGATCACCTCCGGCGTGCCCATCCTGGAGGGCCTCAGCATCACCGCCCGCACCTCCGGCAACGCGGTGCTGGAAGAAGCTCTCATGAAAGTCCGCAAGGCCATCGAGGAAGGCCGCACTATTGTCGATCCGCTGCGTGAGTCCGGGGTGTTCCCCAGCATGGTGACGCAGATGATCGGCGTCGGCGAAGCCACCGGCGCCATGGACAACATGCTGCAGAAAATCGCCGACTTCTACGAGGATGAAGTCGACGCCGCCACCAAGGACATGCTGGCCATGCTCGAACCGGTCATCATCGGAATCCTGGGCGTTACTGTCGGAGGCATCGTCATTTCACTGTACATGCCGCTGTTCTCCATGATCTCTAAGCTGGCGGGTTAAGGCAGTCGCTGGCCGGCAGCGGGTAGAGGGCGCGGCACTTGCCGGGAAAGAAGTCCGCCCGGTTTCCGCACCCGCTGCCCGCCGCCAGCACTCGGGTTAAGACATGCACTCCATGTTCGATGAGCGGCTGTGGTTGGCTTGGCTGGTCAAGGTTCGCATCCTGATCCTGACCTTTCTGCTGGGCATCGAGCTGGCCATCGCCCGTTTCGCTCCTAACCCTCTTCCCCTGCGCCTGTTCATCAATGCCATCCTGTTGTGGTATGCCATCTCGGTTTTCTACATCGTTCTGCTTTCATTCTGGGAAGAACACCGCATCCAGGCCCTGTTGCAGGTTCTCACCGATCTAGCCCTGGTGACGCTGGTGGTCTACGCGACCGGCGGCGTCGACAGCTCGCTCAACTTTCTTTACCCCCTGGTCATTATCGTCGCCTGCATCCTTCTGCCCCGCGTCTGGGCTTATCTGGCGGCCGCCTTAGCGTTTATTCTCTACGGAAGCATTCTCGACCTCACTTATTTCGAAATCATTCCTTCTTACTCCACCACCCATCCTGAACTGAAGGCTCTGCAGGCCATCATTCTGGTGAACCTGTTCGGCTATCTGGCGGTTGCTTATCTCGCCGGGCTGCTGGCATCCAAGCTGCGCCAGGTGGACGTCAAGCTGAAAGACACCAGCGGGGCCCTGGAGAACCTGCAGGCGCTGCATGAAAACATCATTCAGTCCATTACCGGCGGCCTGATCACCACCGGGCTCGACGGCCACATCACCCTCGCCAACGCCGCCGCCCGCAGGCTGCTGGAGCGCTCCGAGGCCGAACTGCTGGGCCAGCCGGTTAATCAATTCTTTCTCGATCCTCTGCCTCAGGTGGGAACTGACCCGGCTCACGCGGAAGTGCGGCTGCTGGCCGCCAATGGCTATCGCAAGACTTTTCGAGTTCTGGTTTCGGCGCTCGCCATCCCCGACCGTGAAACCATGGGCTATGTTTACACGCTCGACGATCTCACCCAGATCCGCCGTCTGGAGCGCGAAGTGCGCATGCAGGACCGCCTGGCCGCCGTGGGCCGCCTGGCCGCCGCCATCGCCCACGAAATCCGCAATCCTCTGACTTCGATTGCCGGCTCGGTCAGCATGCTGTCCGGCATTCCCGATCTCAGCGACGAGCACCGGCTACTGTTGCAGATCGTCACTCGCGAATCGCAACGGCTCAACAACATCATCAGCGACTTTCTCGCTTACTCTCGCAGCCGTCAGTACCAGTTCGCCAAGGTCGATTTGCTGCATCTCCTCGAAGACACTTTGACCTTGCTCGAACACCGCCTGGCGGCGCAGAACCTGGCCATTCGGATCCATCGCAACTTTGCCGTGCCCGAAGCCTGGAGTCTGGCCGATGGCGACCGGGTCAAGCAGGTCTTCTGGAATATCTGTGAGAACGCTCTACGCGCCATCGGTCAGCAAGGCACGCTCACCGTTTCCCTCGAGTCCATCGCCGAAGACTGGCAGATCAACTTCGCCGACACCGGTCCGGGCATGAGTCCCCAGCTCATCGAAAAGATCTTCGAGCCTTTCCAGTCCCAGTTTGAAGGCGGAACCGGTCTCGGGCTCGCCATCGTCTACCAGATCGTGCAGGCCCACGACGGCAAAGTGTGGGCACGCTCGAAGCCGGGACAAGGTAGCGTCTTCGTTCTCCGCCTGCGCCGCTGGGGCGCGGCGGATGAAGCGCGCAGCCTGAGTTCCGCCGCCCCGGCAGTGCAACCTCCGGCCACTCAGGAGCCCGCGGCCGCCGCAGTGGGGACAAGCCATGGGTAACATCCTGGTTTGCGATGACGAGCGCTCCATCTGCGAAATGCTGGATATTGCCCTGCGCCGCGAGGGCCACAAGGTCGAAACCGTCAACTCGGGCGAAGTTGCCAAGCGTAAGCTGGACGGCGCGCTCTACGACGTGGTCATCACCGACATCAAAATGCCCAACATCGATGGCATTCAGGTGTTGCGCCACGCTCACCAGGTCTCCCCTGACTCCGCCGTCATTCTGATTACCGCGGTCGACGACTATGAAGCCGCCGTGGAAGCCGTCAAGGCCGGCGGCGCCACTGACTATATCCGCAAGTCTCCGGGCCTGGTCGACGAAATCAAACTGGCCATCAACCGCGCCCTCGAGAAGATGACCCTGAGCCGGCAAAACTTCGCCTTCAAGCGCGACGCCGCCTCCCGCAACTCGCTCGATAACATCGTGGGTGTGAGCCGGGCCATGGAGAAGCTCAAGGAAACCATTCGCACCGTAGCCTCCACCCAGAGCACGGTTATCGTCTACGGCGAGAGCGGAACCGGCAAGGAACTGGTCGCGCGCGCCGTGCATGTATGCTCTCCCCGCGCCGCCGAGCCCTTTGTCTCCATCAATTGCGGCGCCTTCCCCGAGACCCTGCTGGAGAGCGAGCTCTTCGGTTACGTCAAGGGCGCCTTTACCGGAGCCAATCAGAACAAGCGCGGACTCTTCGAGGTGGCCGACCGGGGAACCGTTTTTCTCGACGAGATCGGTGAGATGACGCTGACCATGCAGGTCAAGCTGCTGCGGGTCCTCCAGGAACGCTGCATCCGCCCGGTGGGAGGCACCGACGAGATTGCCATCGATGTGCGCGTCATCGCCGCCACCAATCGCGATCTCGACAAGCAGGTGGCGGAAAACACCTTCCGCGAAGATCTCTATTACCGGCTCAGCGTCATTCCCATCTATGCGCCCTCGCTGCGGGACCGCCGCGAAGACATTCCGCTCCTGGTCAATCACTTCCTCAAGAAGTACGCCCCGGCGGCGGGCAAGAGCATTCTCCGCGTCAGTCCCCAGTCGCTCGAGGCCCTGTGCCACTACGACTGGCCCGGCAACGTGCGCCAACTGGAAAACACCATCGAGAGAGCCGTCGCTCTTGAGACCGCCGAGGAGTTGCGCGTCGAGATTCCGGTGGAGAGAGCCAAGGCCCGCGCCGCGGCCGCCGGAGCCGGCTTCAGCGGTTCCCTCGGCGGGCCGGCGGTCTCTGCCGAAGGCCTGGACATGGAACAATACCTCGCGGACATCGAAATCTCGCTGCTGAAGTCGGCCCTTGCCCAGTCAAATGGCGTGCAGACTCACGCCGCCCAGCTGCTGAAGATCTCCTATCGTTCCTTCCGCCATCTCATGAAGAAGTACGATCTCTGAACACTGCATCTCAAACCCGCTAGCCCCGCCCTCACCCGCACTTAGCTCTTTTTCAGTTGCTGCTTCCACCCCAGGATTCTGGCCTTGTTGCCCTCAGCCTCGGCTTCCGGAACCATGCCTTTTTTCTGGTAGAGCACGGAAAGGCTGGTGTGGGCCAGCACATCGTCTGGGTCGAGTTCGGCGATCCGCTTGGCCACGGCAATGGCCTCGTCCAGCCGGTTCAGATCCTGGAGCGCCCGGGCCATTCCGTGCATGGCTTCGGTAAAGGTCGGATCCGAGGACAAGGACTTCTCATACTCCTCCAGCGCGCGTTCCGCTTCCCCATCGGCCCACAGGTCCAGGGCTGCATAGTAGTGATTTTCCGCCTGCGCGCGTGGAGAATCCTCGGCCATGGAACTTAGATTCTACGGTACCGCCGGTGACAACGCACATGCCTCCATTTGCTTGATGCGCCACGGCTGGCTTGTGGTTATGATCGAGTCCATCCATGAGCTACATGCTTCGCTTCCTGTGGAGGGCCACTCGTGGCCACCGCCTGGCGCCCTGGCGCAGTCCTTACCTGCTGTGGCGGATCGAAACCTACACCGGCGTGAAAATGCAGCAGATCGGTTTCCTGGAGTTCTTTGAGTTCATGTGGCGCGAGCGCGCCCAGTTGTGGCGTTTCCTGCAATGGACAGCGGAGATGGATCGCCACGTTCATCCCCGGCCAAAAAGCCCGTAACCCGGCGGACGAATGGTCTTACTGGTTGTTGCCGGCAGCGGCCGCGCCTTCCAGCACCACGTTCACCTCGGTGCCTTTTCCCACTCCGATGATTTGCGCCGCCGCGGCGCGATTGGCTGCGATCTCGAGGTATCCCATGCTGCCAAGAATTCCAAAGACCTCGTTGGGCGCCCCACCAGCATAGTTCGCGTGAATCTCCGAGACTTCATGCTTACCCACCTGGATGCGAAACGAGGGAGGAGTAACCTGGAACAGCGCCGGCACGTCCTGCGGTGTGAAATTCGTGATCAGGTTCCCGAAACGATCCACCTTCAATACCACGCCGCGCATGGTTCGCCCGTCTACCGCCTTGGGCTTGGGGGCGTTGAAGCGGACGTAGTCGGAAATCTCTTCCCCGAATTTCGCGCCTTCCACGCCCTTGGCCAGCCACCCGGCGCAGGGCGCGAAGACATCCCGGGCATGAAAGGTGTTGCTGATCGGTTGCATAAAGTAGTGCTCGCTGGTGATATGGCGCACGCGAATGCGCTCTTCACGGTTGTACACCAACGAAAGCACTCCGTTGTCCGGGGCGACGAAGTAGTATTTCTCTGTCGATAGCAGAATCGGCCGCCGCGCCGTACCCACTCCCGGATCCACCACCACTACGTGGATGGTTCCCGTCGGGAAGTAGGAATAGGACTGGGCCACAGTCAGCGCCCCGTCCAGCACATCGAACGGCTGCACCGCGTGGTTGAGATCCACGATCTCCGCTTCTGAAGCGATGTTGAGAATGACACCCTTCATCGTTCCAACAAAGTGATCGTTGAGACCGAAGTCGGTGGTCAGCGTGACAATGGGACGTTTGCTCAAGAGCTTGCTCCCGGGACACAGAAATTCCCCAGTATCGCGAAAGTAACGTGCCCGTCCCGCACAGTCAAGGTACTGAGGTAACCGGCGAGCCCTTCCTGCCGCTATTCGTAGCGAAGAGCCTCGACCGGACTCATGCGCGCTGCCTTCAGGGCGGGGAAAAAACCGGATACGATGCCCACCAGCGCCAGGATGGCGAACGACACCGCCATCACCCTAACCGATGCATGCAGAAAAATGTCGCCTTCGTGTCCGCTCGTTTGCGGGTCGCCGTACAGAGGCATGGAGGGAATGATCCAGGTGAGAAGCACGGCCACCGCCATGCCCGCTATCCCGGCGGTGAACGTGAGCAGTAATCCCTCCAGCAGGAACTGCAGCAGCAGGTCCCGCCGCCGAGCGCCTACGGCTTTCCGCAGGCCGATTTCCCGCGTCCGTTCGGTCACCGAAACCAGCATGATGTTCATCACGCCCACTCCGCCGATGGCCAGCGTGATCGCTCCAATCAACCCCAGCACCGCTTGCATTCCCAGGGAAAAGGAGTTCAACATCTCTCGGTCTTCGATGCTGTCCCACCCAGGTGCCGCCTTCTCATCGGAGGGGTCGAAATGGTGCCGCCGGGCAAGCACAGCCCTCACCCCGGCCAAAGCCTTCTTGTCCAGCGCCATGGCCGTCGGCTGGAAGACGATGAACTGCGGATCGCGTACGTTCGCCAGATCGCGGAAATTTTCAAACGGAACGAAGGCGTTCTCATTGTCGGGATGGTTGTAGGAAGCATTCTGAATTTTGTCCTGCAGCACGCCCACCACTTCGAAGGACAGCCCCCCGATTTCCACCTCCCGGCCCACCGATGGAACCCCCTGGAACACTCGCCGGTTGGCGTTGTGGCCCAGGATCACAACCCGGCGCCGCTGGGCAAAATCGTCTTCGTCGAAGTAGCGGCCGTCGCCCACATCGAGCTTCCGCATCTCCCCGTAAGGGAGGTCGATTCCCCGAACCGTGATGGTCACCACTCTCGTGCCGACTTTGAATGCCAGGTCCTTGTCCACTTCTGCGCTGACCGCCCGCACGATCGGCACCTCTTCGCGAATCGCCCGCACATCCTCATATTCATAGGTCACGCGTTTCCCCGCGCGCTGGCCGCCGGCCTGCATGCTCGTCTGCCCTTCCCACAACACGACTACGTTATTTCCCATGTTCAGGAAGGCCTGCATCACGCTTCCTCCCAGTCCCTGGCCATAGGCAAGCAGCAGCACCACCGACACCAGGCCCCACATGATGCCCAGCATGGTAAGGATCGAGCGCAGGCCGTTCCGCATCAACGCATGCCGGCTCTCGGAGATCAGTTCGCGGAGGAAGGAAAATCGGGAGGCGCGACCGCTTGCCGGCATGCGCTCCACCAGCCGGGGCAGTGCATCCTGCTCGCCTGCCGTGGGTCTCGCCAACTCAGCCGCATTCAGAAAGGTGTGGGCCACGCCGCCGGATCACCCTCAAACCGCCATCGCGCGCGATTGGCGGCACAATTCTTGCACAGTCCGGCGTCAATTGTGGCAGAAAAGTAACGGGAAATATCCGGGCTGGTCAACTCCTCAAGTCTGGGAACGAGACCGTCCCGTGCGCGCCCCTACCCAGTGCAGGCTGCCTCCCGATTTGAGAACCCAGGCCATGTAGGCCACGATGGCCGCGTTCACCACAAGAATGCCAATGTGCAGAAGGCTTTGCCGGTGAACCAGCTTGTAGACCTCAAAAGGTAGATAGATCGAGCCGGAAATCAGGGCGATCCACTCCCCCCAGGCCTTCGCGTACCACAAACCGTAGGCTTCCACGAAGCGCAGAATCGAGTAAGCGCCCGCCACCGCCGCCACGAACCAGAGTTTGGCGTCCGTCAGGTTATCGGCCCAATCCAGAAAGACCTGCGCGAAGTGGCGGTCGGGGCTGATGTGTAAAAGCCGCAATAGCCCATCGGCCACGTCCCAAGGGTCATGATTCACCAGCAGAACCGCTCCTCCCGCCGCCAGCAGCACGACCAGGCCCTTGGCCAGTTCAAAGGTGGCTACCGTGCGAAGTACAGGGAGGTAGCTGGTGTGCCCGCCGCCCCCCGGGCGCGCCGTTCGGCTTTCCACCGAATCCATTGACCTATTATCTCCCGAGCTCGTAAATCAAAATGCTTCGTAGGCGCCAGTCATCGGAACACGAATCGGCCGTGTTCGAAATTGGAAGAGCCCCGTGCGCCCCACACTCGGCTCATCCTCGGCCTTCACGAACGCTGGACCGCAACTCCTCGACAATCTCCCGCGCCGCCTTGCGCGCCGGCTCCTGCTGCGATACGTCGAACGATATGGCGCCCACCCGCGCGTGCCCCCCGCCGCCATAACGCTCACAGACCTTCGCCAGGTTGACCACCGGCTCCGAGGGCGCCCAGGGGTTGGAACCCACCGATACCTTCACCCGGAAACTGCTCTTGCTCAAGCCCACGCTATAGATTGATTCCGGATGCAGATAGTAGGGGATGAATTTGTTATACCCCTCCAACTCGTGATCGGTGATGTCGAAGAATAGCGTGGCGTCCTTCGACTCCGTCCGTTCCGCCAGAATTTCGATGGACTTCCGGTGGCGCTCGAGCAGGGGAGGCAGAAGCGGCGCCACAAACGGCTCTTCCAGAATTTCTCCCATGGGCTTGCTCGCCAGCAGAGGAATCAGTCGGGGCACGAAACCGAAACTCTGGTTCGATTCGATCACCATGGTCAGCTTCATCGCCGGCTCCCGCATCTCCACCGCGGTGCGCGCATCCTCGTAAAGCGCGCCATCGATGATGTCCGTCCATCGCACCAGTTCGGCCACCGGCTTGCGGTCGAAGCCGAAACGCTCCTCCGCCACCGTGGCGATAAAGCTGGTACAGGACTTGAAGTCGGGATCGTAAAACTTGCGGTTGCCCTCGTCGTGCTCGAAGTGCTCGGCGTCGGCCGGCGTCAGGAAGGCGCTCTCGTGATGGTCGAACCACCACGTGATCTTCGGCGAGCTCGAATACTTGAAATCCACAATCGCATTCTCGTCGCCATCGAATTGTGCTTCGTCGAACAATGCTCCTGCCCGGTGCAGCAGGCCGGAAAACACGAACTCGACATCGCCGCGCACCCGCTCCCGGTAAAAGCGCGAAAAAAGCGCTGCCGACGAGGCGCCGTCAAAACACTTGTCGTGGTAGAAAACGCGAACCTTCAAGCCATGCTCCCTGCTAGAGTCAAGCCAAACAGACTACCGGAAATACCGCGGAACGCAAAGTGGGTAGGAGGAGGGCCCTGACAATTCTGTAGTTAAGCGCTCTTAGTTCGAAAGGAGGATCGGCCCGGCCCCTGTCGAACGGAAACCGGGACCGAGGTTCGCGCCAGCTTATGCGTTCGCCTGCTTTTCCGCCATGTCGCCGATGACCGGCAACTTGAACATCTGTCCTTGATTAGCTTTGAGCAGCAGGATGACCCAGATGATGAGACCGCCCAGGCCGAGCAGCGGCCAGATCAGCAGCGTTGCCCAGCCGAGCACCGGGATCATGCCCACGATGCTCAGGGCGATCCACAGTACCGTCCAGGCCACACAGAAGAAAATGCTTTGGAAGGCGTGAAAGCGCACGAATCGGTTCCGGTTATAAGGCTCCATCACCAGAAAAATAATCGGGGGAATGATGGTCACGTAGGCCAGCATGCCGGCAACGTTATCGGTGAGTCCTCCGCCCGCGCTGTGCGCTGTCCCCGCCGGGCTTCCGCCCGGAGACGCGGCTGCGCTGCAGGCCGGACAAGTCGTCGCCCCTGCTGGAATCTGTGCCCCACACGAGCTGCAAAAAGCCATATCCCCCTCCATGTCCGCGGAATAGCTGCCGAGACGGTCCGCCTTTTCCGTGGCGCACGTTACCAGAATCCGGCCCCTCAAGGCAAATGAAATCGCCGCCCTAAAGCCACGCGCTCAAGCTGCATCGGCCCAGTTACCGATCCATGGCAGCTTGAGTCTTTCACCCTGCAAGGCCTTTATCAGCAATACGATCCATAGAATCACCACGCCCATCGCGGTGATCGCCAGAGACAGCCAGCCCAGCAGATAACCTAGCACGGGTATCAGGCCCAGAAGGGCGAACAGCACCCGCAACGCCAGCCCCATCACAACCACTGCCCCCGTCAAAAGCAGCGACTGCAGGGCGTGGAAGCGGACAAACCGGTTCCGCTTGAAAGGCTCCAGCAGCAGTAAAACAACCGCCGGAACAAAAGTGAAGTAGGCAAGCGCGGCCAGCAGGTTGTCTTTGAATCTGCCCGCCGCCCCTGGCCCCCCGCCGGGAACGAACATTCTCAGGCCGCACTGGGGGCAGAAAGCCGCCTCGACGGGCATCGTCGTGCCACATTGCGGGCAGGGGGTGGTGGACATGGCTGCGTCTCAGGCCACCTGCCTGGATCCGGCCTTCCCGCGGCAGTCTCGGTACCCACTATATATCTGCTCGAGGTTCCCGCGCAGGAGCTGCTGCGCCTCGCGCATCATCTCTGGAAACGTGCCGGGCTCGTCGTCGATGCGCTTTTGCAACATGGTCAAAGCTCGATCCGCACTCTGCATCATACTGAGGTTAGCCCGCTTCGCCAACTCGCCGTCCGGGCGATTGTCAGTAAGTCCCTCCCGCCCTAGAATCGATACTCACGATGGCAACCGCAAGCACCTCCGTTTCCCGCCGCTCCCCGCTTCGTCTCCCGCGCTGGATTTCCCTGCTGCTGCTGGTTCTGCTGCTGGCCGCCCTGGGATTCGGCCTTTGGCTCTATACCGTTGCCCGTTCGGCATTGCCTGAATTGGATGGCAAACTGTCGCTCCGCGGCCTGTCCGCTCCCGTCACCGTGACGCGCGGTACTGAAGGCGCCCCAACCCTCGAGGCAACCGACCTGAACGACCTGTTCTTTGCCCAGGGCTATGTGACCGCCCAGGACCGCTTCTTCCAGATGGATGGCATGCGCCGCTATGCCGCCGGCGAACTCGCCGAAGTCGTGGGAGAAGCCCAGCTCGAGCACGATCGTCAGCAGAGAATTCTGGGCATGCGCCAGGCCGCGCGCAAAACCATCGAAACCATCTCTCCGGACGATCGTTCACGCCTCCAGGCCTACGCCCGCGGAGTGAATGCCTACCTCGAAAGTCACCGCGACCGCCTGCCCATCGAGTTTCGCATTCTCGGCTACTCCCCCACACCCTGGACTATAGAGGACTCCGCCCTCATCGGCGCATACATGGTGGAAGACTTGAGCACTAGCCCTCGCCATGCGCTTACCCGCGAAAAGATTTCCGCCAAACTGGGTCCCGAACTGACCGCCGATCTTTACGTGAATTCCTCCTGGCGAGATCGCCCCCCAACCGTCATGCGCCCCAGCCTTGAAAACCAGATCGTCCCCGATCAGGACGAGGATGAGGATGACGATGAAGACGAGGGCCCGGACAACTCGGTGGCGTCTCTGCTCGCTCCTTTGCGGCTTCTCCCGTCGCTCCTGCCTGGCTCGCGCGTTCCCCCGGGCCTGGCATGGCTATCCGGTGGGCGAGCATTCTTTGACGACCCGCCTCTTGTGCTGGGTTCCAACAACTGGGTTGTCTCAGGGGCGCACACCGTCTCCGGCAAGCCGCTGCTCTCGAATGATATGCACCTCGGGCACCAGATGCCGAATCTGTGGTATGAAGCGCATCTGCGCTGCGTGAGGCCCGGATGTACCTCGGGAACCACGGGCCTCGACGTCGCCGGTGTCACTCTTCCCGGCTATCCCTACGTCATCGTCGGCCACAACCAGCGCGTCGCCTGGGGATTCACCAACATCGGCCCTGCCGTCGAGGATATCTACATTGAAGACTTCAACGCCGACGGTCAGTACGCGACTCCGGAGGGCTGGAAGCAACCCGAGCATCGCCAGGAAATCATCCACGTCAAGGGCAAACCGGACGTCTCTCTCGATGTCGTTCTCACCCGGCACGGACCCATCACCACGGAACTAGTTCCCGGTGAGACCCGCAATCTGGCCCTGCGCTGGACTCTGTACGATGGCATCCGCAATCCATTCTTCGCTGTCGATTCGGCGCAGAACTGGGAGGAATTTCGCCAGGCCTTCTCCCAATTTGATGCCCCCGCTCAGAACGTCGTTTACGCCGATGTGGACGGCAACATCGGCTACCAGGCGACCGGCAAGACTCCCATCCGGTCCAGTGGCGATGGCAGCCTGCCCCAACGCGGCAGCGACAACGCCCATGAATGGATCGGCTATATTCCATTCGACAAGCTGCCCAGCGTGTTCAATCCGTCCTCGGGCATCATCGCCACAGCCAATAGCCGCATCACTCCCGACAAATATCCTTACTCCATCAGCGTCGAATGGGAGGCGCCCTGGCGCTCGTCGCGCATCTACCGCGTGCTGGAGTCAGGCAAGAAGTTCAACGCCGCCGACATGCTCGCCCTGCAAACCGACGTCTACTCCGAACTCGACCGCTTCTTTGCCGAGCGCTTCGTCTATGCCGTGGATCACGCCAAAGTCCCGTCTGCGCGGGCGAAAGCCGCCGCTGACCTCCTCCGCCAGTGGGATGGACGCATGACCGCGGAGTCCGCCGCACCCACCATCGCAGTCCACGCGCGCCATGAATTGGCGCGCCTGCTCCTCGAACCCAAGCTCGGCCCCGCCCCGGAAGATCTCGAACTGCGCAGAAGGACCCTCAACTGGAAGAGCTATCGCTGGATGATGGACACCGTGTGGCTGGAAAATGTTGTCCAACGCCAACCTAAGCGCTGGCTGCCAGAGGCCTACGCGAACTATGACGAAGTCCTGGCCGCCGCCGTACAGGCCGCTGTGGACGACTCCACCACACCCCGGAACTTGAACTCCTGGCGATGGGGCAAAGTTAATTCGGTGATGATTCAGCATCCCATTCTTGAGCACATCCCCTTCCTGCGGCGCTGGACCGGGCCGGGCGAGCGGGAACAATCGGGCAGCGAGTTCACGGTGAAGGCGGTAAGCCGCGATCATGGCCCTTCCGAACGGATCACCGTCGATCTCGGCAACCTCGATGGTTCAACCCTGAACCTCGTGACCGGCGAAGCGGGGAACTTCCTCAGTCCTTATTACATGGATCAGTGGAGCGCGTGGTACCGCAGCTATACCTTCCCCTGGCCCTTCTCACAGCCGGCCGTGGAGAAAGCGCGCACTCATCAGTTGGTGATGGAACCGGCCAGAGACTAACTGGGCGGAGGGTCGACGATCTTCACGTCAAACGACTGTCCCACGATCACCGTCGGCGTCGTCTGCACTAGAAGCATGTCGGTGGTGGTATCGAAGATCTGAAAGACGCCGTCCTGGCACACGTAAACGATGTTTCGTCCCGGCACCGGGGCAATTCCGGTAGCATCCCCGACCTGCGGCGGCACGGTCACCTTATTTGAATTGGTCGTGTTCACAATCGCTAGGCATCCCCTCACTTCGCCGCCTGAGTTGATGCTCGTGCAGGAGTTTGCGCCCACGAATAGCTGGCCGTTGGAACTCATCCCCATGCGGTCGTGATAGCCATTGGTAATCGTCACCGGCCCGCCGACCTGGTGGAGCGAACTGGCATTCAGCATAGTCAGCGTGCCGCAGTTCTTGGCGGCTGTATTTCCGCCACACGGAGTTCCGGGCGCTGTTCCCGCCACGTACAGGATCCCGCCGGAGACCATCCCATAGGTCGCGGCAGGAACCGGTACCGTTTTCACGATCGTACCCGTCAAGACATCCAGCGCCCCGATGCTCGCCTGCACGCCATTGCACTCAGCTCCGCAGCTCAGAACGTAGGCGGTGTTATTGTCGCTGCCGGCGACCGCCCATACTGGATGATCGAAGCAGCACACCGTCGTGCGTGGATCTTCGTGCGTGCCAATCAGGGCCACAGTGATGATGGTTACCGCATCGGAACCGTCACTGAAAACGAGTACATGTCTGTTGTCTCGCGTGGGCGCGATGAAGTGCGCTGCCGGTACTGGAATCGTGGCCACAACCGCGCCATTGGCAACACTGAATACCGCCACCGCGCCCGGCGCTTCTCCTGTAACCGTAGCCGTGGGTACTCCCGCGAAAGCCAGATCATTGTTGCCGATGAACATGCTCTCCGTCGGGCCCGGCAGAGGAATGGATGAAATCGTGGCCGAAGTCCCGGCAATAGGCGCCGGCCCCTCGCTCGCATTCTCGATCACCGCCACCGCGTCGCCCGCGGGACTGAAAACCGCGGTCACCCGGAGGTCGGGAGACAGCGCCATCAGCCCCGGCTGCGAGGCCGTTCCCGCCAGGCTCACCACCGACGGCGAGAGCGTGTCCTTCGAGGCATTCACGATATTCAGCACCGGCGAGTTCAGGCCCCCGCTGGCAAACAGCGGATTTGACACGAAAGCCCGGAACGCCAATCCGCTGAGCTTGTGCTGGTTATTGGAGGAAGAATTCCCACAGGAGATGACAGCCGCGCTCAAGGCTACAAGGACAGCCGTCCAGAACAGAGATTTCTTCAAACCTGGGACTCCCAAGAACATGAGGGATAGAGATTTAGATGCAAGAAAGCGGATTATAACAGAGCCCGTTCAACATTTCGGATCGCCGGCCCTCGTCACCCCTGCTCGGCCCCACAAGGTGCACAACCTGCCCTCATCTTGTATTCTCGATTCAATGACCGCTGATTTCTTAGCCCGGGTGAAGCAAGCGCCGGTTCTTTGCGATGGCGCCATGGGGACGCTCCTCTACGCCAAGGGCATCTTCATCAATCGCTGTTATGACGAATTGAATCTCTCCCAGCCAGAGCTGATCGCCGCCATTCACCGCGAGTATCTGCAGGCAGGCGCGGAGGTCATTGAAACCAACACCTTCGGCGGAAATCTCCAGCGCCTGGCGCGCCATAGCATGGCCGACCGCGCCCGCGACATCAACGTGGCCGGCGCTAAGCTGGCTCGCGAGGCGGCCAAGAGTTTCGCTGCCTGGGTGGCAGGCTCAGTGGGCCCGCTCGGAGTGCGCATCGAGCCGCTGGGCAAGATGTCCTTCGAGGAGGCCCGCGCCGCGTTCCGCGAGCAGATTGCCGCGCTGGCCGAGGGTGGCGTCGACCTGTTGATGCTGGAAACCTTCGGCTATCTGGAGGAACTGCACCAGGCCATTTTGGCCGCCCGCGACGTGAATCCCCGTATCCCGGTGGTCGCGCAGGTCACTATTGATGAGGAGGGAAACTGTCTCGACGGCTCCACGCCGGAAGTCTTTACTCGCCGCCTGGAGGAGTGGGGCGCCGATGTCATCGGATGTAACTGCAGCGTCGGTCCGGTCGCCATGCTGGATGCCGTTGAAGCCATGCGTGCCGTCACTTCCCTGCCCTTGTCGGCGCAACCCAACGCCGGCATACCCCGCTCGGTCGAGGGCCGCAACATTTATTTGTGCTCGCCGGAATATATGGCCAGCTACGCCCGCAAGTTCGTGGCGGCAGGAGTCCGCGTAGTCGGAGGCTGCTGCGGCACTACGCCTGACCACATTCGCGTCATGAAATCGGCCCTGCGTGTGGGAGAGGCTCGCTCGAAAGTGATGTCGCCGGCAACCGCGACGTCTGCCGAGCCCCCCTCGGCCCCCGCGGTTCCCCTCGAGCAGCGTTCGCAGCTCGGCGCCAAGCTCACCGCCCGGCAGTTCGTCACCATGGTAGAAATCGTGCCGCCCAAGGGAACGGACATCAGCAAAGAGATCGATGCCGCCCGCTTCGTCAAGTCGGTCGGCGTCGACGGCATCAACATCCCTGACAGCCCCCGCGCCTCCGCCCGCATGAGCAACCAGGCGCTTTCTCTCCTGGTCCAGCGCGACGTCGAGATCGAGGCAATTCTGCACTATACATGCCGCGATCGTAATGTCCTCGGTATTCAGTCCGATCTCCTGGGCGCCGCCGCCACCGGAATACGCAACCTGATCTGCATCACCGGAGACCCTCCCAAGATGGGAAACTACCCCGACGCGACCGCCGTCTTCGACGTCGATGCCATCGGACTGGTCAATATCGTCCACAATCTCAACCGCGGTCTTGATATTGGTGGAAACCCCATCGGCCACGGCACCGCATTTGTCATCGGCGTCGGCGCCAACCCCGGCTTCCATGACATGGACGAAGAGATACGCCGTTTCGAATACAAAGTGCAGGCCGGCGCGGAGTACGCCGTCACTCAGCCGGTATTCGATCTCACGCTGCTGGAGAAGTTTCTCCGCCGCATCGAGCCCTGCCGCATCCCCGTGATCGCCGGAATCTGGCCGCTGGTGAGCATCCGTAACGCCGAGTTCATGAAAAACGAATTGCGGGTCTCCGTGCCCGACCCGATTCTGGAGCGGATGACCCGGGCTAAAAACCCCGAAGCCGCCCGCGAGGAAGGTGTGGCCATCGCCCGCGAGATGCTGATCGCCGTTCGCGGCATGGTTCAGGGCGCGCAAGTCAGCGCTCCCCTCGGGCGCTATGCCTCAGCGGTTGACGTACTGGAAGCTCTGGGCACCTCCCGCCCGGCAACCGCCTGATGGGTGTTCTGCGCGTTCCCGAATTCACCCCGGGCTGGCCGTTAATTCTTTCTTAAATCTCTTTTTCTACTGGACGCATCTGGGTAGGTAGTGGAATAAAATAGGTGGCAGGAGTAATTCCGTTGCCCAAGTTTGAAGATTGCCTCCAGCGTCTGGAGAAAATTGTGCAGGAACTGGAAAAGGGCGAGGTGCCCCTGGAAAAATCTCTGACGCTTTTTGAGGAAGGCATGCAGCTCTCCGCCGCCTGCCGAAAAGAATTGGAGCAGGCGGAAGGCAAAGTGGAAATCCTGCTGAAACAGAATGGGAAACTTCAGGCTGAACCCTTTGCGCCGCTGACCGAGGTCCCGTCAGGCCGAACCTAGGCTGCCTTGGTGCTCGACGCTCGTTCGCCTCAACGCTGGAAGAGCAACTGCTCTCATAGCCGCTCCCCCAGCCAGCAGCCGTGCACCGCGGTAGAAGTCGAGGAATAAGATGCACTCCCCAGGCATTGCCATTCTGCCGAGCGATTCGAGCGACATACGTTCGCTCGTTTCCCTGCTCTCCAGGTCCTTCCGCTCCGTGCAACTCGTAAAGTCGCTCGATGAGTTGCGCGCCAGCATCGCCAAACACCGTTTTGCCGTCGCCATTCTCGACATGGAAGCCGCGTCTCTCGCCGATGTCGAAAACCTCACTCGCGATTTTCCCCAGGCCTGTGTCATCTGTACCCATCGCCTGGCCGATGAACAGATGTGGACCGCCGCGCTGGCCGCCGGCGCATGCGACGTCTGTCCCTTGTCCGACCAAAAAGGCATCCTGCACGCAGCACTCGGCAGCCCATCGCTCCGGCGATCCGCCGCCGCTTAACGTTCCAATCTTCTCGATGGGCGCCGGCCGGCGCCCATTTTCTTTCCCCTTGCTATACTCACCGACATGCCCACGGACACTTTGGAGACAGGCCGAGCACTGGCTGACGCCGCATTGGAGCGCTTGCTGCCCCCGGCGACCCAGCATCCGGTCTCCATTCATCGGGCCATGCGGCATAGCGTGTTTGCCGGCGGCAAGCGCCTGCGGCCCATCCTTTGCCTGGAAGCAGGCCGGGTTGTGGCCGGCTTGCTTCCCCAGGGCATCGAGGACCTCGGCGCGGCCCTGGAGATGCTCCACACCTATTCGCTGATCCATGACGATCTGCCCGCGCTCGACAATGACGATCTGCGCCGCGGCCGCCCTACCTGCCACAAAGTCTTCGGAGAAGCCATCGCCATCCTCGCCGGCGACGCCCTGCAGACCCAGGCCTATGAAGTGCTGGGACGGTTGCGTTGTCCGGCCGAAGCGAGGGTTCTGATCATCGAAGAAATCGCCCGCCAGACTGGAACTGTGGATGGCATGATAGGCGGCCAGGTAGCTGATCTGGAAGCCGAGCACAGCGCGCCCGATGTCCAGATGCTGGAGTACATTCATCGCGCCAAAACCGCCGCCCTCATCACCGCCAGCCTCGTCAGCGGCGGGCTGTATGCGGGCGGTGATGCCGATTCGATATGCAGCCTGCGCACCTTCGGCCGCTCCATCGGTCTGGCGTTCCAGATCGTCGATGACGTCCTCGACGTGACCCAGACCTCCGAGCAATTGGGAAAGACCGCGGGCAAAGACACCGCTTCCGAAAAAATCACTTATCCCGCCCTGTTTGGTGTCGACGAATCCTTGAAGAAGGCCGACCTGCTTCTGCAGGCAGCGCTCGCTTCTTTAAAGCGCTTTGGCGCAGCCGGCCGGACGCTCGAAAGTCTTGCCCGTTACCTGGTGGAGAGAAAGAAGTAAGTGCCTTCCGCTGGATTTTCTGCCTGTCTGTGGTAAAAATAGATCAGGCGATGGAGTTCGCCATAACCGCCGCGCCAGAATGGTAAACCTGCCCGGCTGATGACTCCTACAAACTTATTTGTAGGAGAACCGCATCGTGCCGAACTGGCTGGCCAACAACTTTCTCGTCATATCTCTGGGCGCCGTTCTTGGCGCCAACGCCCGTTTTCTTCTGAGCCGCTTTGCCGCCAGACAACTGGGTCCCATCTTCCCCTACGGCACATTGATCATCAACATCATGGGCAGCGCCGTGGTCGGATTCTTCGTCATCTGGACCACCGAACGCGTACTGGCCGACCCGCGCTGGCGCTTGCTGGTTGTGGTCGGATTCTGCGGCTCTTTCACCACCTTTTCCAGCTACGCCTTCGAAACCATGGCCTACTTCGAGCAGGGACAATGGCTGCTCATGCTGGCCAACATCTTCACCAACAATGTGCTGTGCCTGGCCGGGGCGCTGGCCGGCATGGCGCTGGCGAGGGTGATATAAAATGCGAGACGCAATGGCCGTGCAGGTCACCATCTACCTCAACGAAGCTGACCAGTGGCATCACCGTCCTCTGCACGTGGAGATCCTCAACTATCTTCGCAAGGAAAACGTGTACGCGGCCACCGCTCTTCATGCCGTCGCCGGATTCCTCGGCCGCCACCAGGTGGAGACCACTCATCTGGTCGATGCCGGGGGAAAGTTGCCGGTGATCATCATTTTTGTGGATACCGATGAGCACGTGAACCGGGTTCTGCCGATGCTCAAGGAGATGGCGGCGCAGCGCCTGATCGTGCGGGAGAATGTGGTGCTGGAGCAGGGGAATCTGTAGGAGCCGAATCAGTGCCAGCAGCCATCGCCTCGCGTGCCTCGGTCTTCCTAGCTTGGTTTGATGTTGTGATTCAGGCGGAAGAAGTTGGTCGGGTCGTACTTGTTTTTCAAGGCGACCAAACGGTCATAGTTCGGGCCATACGCTGCCCGCGCGAAGGTATCGCCCTCGTCCGCGATGTAGTTGCCGTACGAGCCCGCCACCAGAAACGGCTGCATCGCCTCCCAGCACTCGCGCGTCCAACGGATATTCTTCTCTGAATCAGATGGACTCGTCCAGTTCGACCAGGCAAAGAAGTTGTAGGAGTACTGCCGGTGCGGGAAAGCCGTGTCCGTGGGGGCGACCCGAGTGGCGGCTCCGTGCCAGTGTTCGATGAAGGGCGCAAAGGTGTGGGGCGAGGGGCTCTTGCCAACGTACTGAGCCAGGATGCTGATGGCCTGGTCGTCAAAATCACGGATGAAATTCGACTTCACGTAAGTGAGGCGGCCCGGGGGGAAGAATGAGTCGAACATGCTTTGCAATTGCACATAGCTAAGGGCGCTAAAGTTGTCGGCCAGCGGCGAGCCAAAGCTCCGCAAAGGCTGCAACACCTTTTCGCCATCCGAGAGCTTCCCACAGTAGCATGCTGCCACGGCAAATACCGGCGTGCCATCCGGAAGATTGAAAGAGCCACCCTGGGTGACCAGTTCATCGGGGCTGCCGGCCGCGAATTCCCGCCAAAACTGCATCAGCTCTTTGGCCTTGGCCGGGGGGTGGAACACAGCACCGCCCAGCACCGCGCCAACTTCGTGGAGCCGGTACTCGAGGGAAGTCACGATTCCAAAGTTGCCGCTGCCGCCGCGTATGCCCCAGAAGAGGTCCGGATTTTCTGTCGAGTTCGCGGTGAGCAGGCGCCCATCGGCGGTGACCACATCGGCGCCGATGACATTGTCAATGGCGAGTCCATACTTGGCGTGCAAGTGTCCCCAGCCTCCGCCCAGGGTCAGGCCCGCGATCCCAGTAGCGGAGACTACGCCCAAGGTCGTCGCCAGACCGAACGCCTGGGTTTCACGATCGAATTCTCCCAGCTTTAGACCAGTCTCGGCGCGCGCGGTTCGCCGCGCCGGATCGACCCGGATGCCTTTCATGGCTGACATATCCACCATGAGGCCGCCTTCACAGACCGACTTCCCGGCCACGCTATGACCTCCGCCACGAACCGCGACAACAAGATCGTGTTCGCGGGCAAAACGGACGCTGGCGATCACATCCGCCGCGCCCACACAGCGTGCAATCACGGCCGGGCGCCGGTCGATCATGGCGTTAGGGATGGCGCGAGTCGCGTCATAACCGGCCTCGCCAGGACACAACACCTGGCCTCGAAAAGATTCTCTGAACTTCTGTAGGGCAGATTCCGGAATCATGTTGCCCCCCTCGTGCGGCAAGCTTTGGCGCGCCGCCGGTCTGCGCCGCCGGAGAATACGGCGTATGAAAGATGCGCCGCCACGTTGCCTTTGTCAAGCTCGGGTTGGCTCATTCCACCCGGCAAACTGCTGAGGCGGCGCGAAGCCAGGTTGCCACCGCTTCGCGCTTCTCGGTATCCTTTCTCGACTGACATGCCCACGGCTCCGCTCGACATCCTGGCGATTGCTGCCCACCGTGACGACGTGGAACAGACCTGCGGCGGCACACTTCTGAAGATGGCCGGGCGCGGGCATCGCACCGGGATTCTCGACCTCACCCAGGGCGAGATGGGAACGCGCGGCACCGCCGAAGACCGAGCCCGCGAAGCGGCGGAGGCTGCGAAAATTCTTTCCATCTCCTGGCGGCACGCCCTGGATATCCCCGACGGCCGGGTGGAGAACACCTGGGAAAACCGCCTGAAAGTCGCCCGCGTGATTCGCGAGCAGCGTCCGCGAGTGGTGATTCTTCCCTACTGGCAAGGAAGGCATCCCGACCACTACACGACTTCGGTCCTGGGCTATGAAGCCTGTTTTGTGGCTGGCCTCACCAAGGTTGTGCTCAACAAGCAGGGTCTGAGCGATGATGCCCTGCCACCGCACCGGCCGTTCAAAATTATCTACGCGACTTTGTACTATGACATTCGTCCTACATTTGTCGTGGATATTTCTGAGCAATTCGAAACACGGTTTCAAGCACTGATGGCCTATAAATCACAGTTCAGCGACCAGGAAGCAGGCAAGGAACTCTTCCCCGCTCATGGCGAAATTCGCGCCCGCGTCGAGTCCATGGCGCGCTTCTACGGTATGCTGGGCGGCGTTACTTATGCCGAGCCCTTCCTGCAGAAGGAAGTCGGACTGGTCGACGATCTGACCACGATTCCGGTCAAGTCGATTTGAGCGGACGCTCCGATCCGAGGGAAACAGCGATTAAGCTTCCTTCACTTCTTCGTTCGGAATGGTTCATGCTGGCCGCCAGTACTGCGGCCCTGGCCGTGCCCGCTCTCCTGATTCTCGGCAGCGGCAGTAGCGTTGCCGATCCTGACATCTGGTGGCACCTGCGCACCGGACAGTGGATGTTCCAGCATCACCGCTGGCCACACACCGATCCTTTTTCCTACTGGGCGGCCGGACACCCCTGGGCCGCTTATAGCTGGACCTTCGAGCTTCTCGTGCTCGCCTTGTTCCGTGCTTGGGGACTGTTCGGCATTGTCGCCTATTCCACAGCAATGGTTGCGCTCATCGCTTGGAGTCTGCTGCGCCTCTTGTCCCGCTATCTTCCCCGCATTATTTCGGCGTCGCTCTGCGGTCTGGGAGTGTACCTTCTTTATCCGTTGATCTGGCCCCGGCCGGGCATGTGGACCATCGTATTTTTCATTCTCCAACTGCAATTCCTGTTGCCAGCGCTCCTGGAGCATGACACCCGTGGTGCCTGGTGGTTGCCCCTGCTCTACCTCCTTTGGGCGAATGTTCACATTCAATTCATTTACGGACTGTTTCTCCTGGCCTCGGCCGCGGCCGAGCCTCTCATCCGGAAGTGTCTCGGCAGTTCCGTCGCGCCTGTCGATTGGGCCGTCTCCCGCGCGCTTTGGAAAATCCTCGGCCTTTCTCTATCCGCCACTTTAATCAATCCGTATTTCTTCGGGCTCTACGGCGTGGTCTGGCAATACATGCAGCAGACCCGTGCGTTCGACTACATCATCGAGCTGCAGGCTCTCGACTTTCGCCGTGTTAAGGACTACGTGGAGCTCTTGCTCGCCCTGGCCACCGCTTTTTCCCTCGGCTGGAAGCGCGAATTCCGGCCGTTTTTCGTGATCATCGTGTTGGCCGCGACCCTGGCTGCGTTTCGCGCCGAGCGCGATGCCTGGTTCCTGGTAACAGTCGATCTGGCAGTCATCGCCTGCCTGTTCCGCACCCAGACGGCTCCCCTGCCGATCCAGCACAAACTTCTCATCGCGGTCGCGACCTGCTTCCTGATCCTTGCCGGGGGCGCATTCACTGCTGGAGCGCGGCCCGCCAGTCTTCGCGCCAATCTCGAAAATTCATTTCCGGTGAAAGCTTGCGATTTCCTCGACGCCAGGGGATACACCGGCCCATTGTTCAATGTCATCGATTGGGGCGGATATGTGATCTGGCGGCTTCCTCAGATGCCGGTCGCCATCGATGGCCGCACCAATCTCTATGGCGACGACTACCTCAGCCTTCAGGAAGATACTTGGGACGGTAAGCCTGTCTGGGTCCGCAACCAGGAACTGGCCCATGCCCGGGTGATTCTTGCGCCCAGGGCCTTACCCTTAACCTCGATCTTGCTCAAGCTTACGCGTTATGAGGTGATTTACGACGATGGCTTCGCCGTCGTGCTCACCGCGAAGTAGAGTGGCCCGAGTCTCAGCGCTTAACGGCCACCGCCAATCCATCTCGAATCGGCAGAATCGTCGTGAACAGGTGCGGAGAGCCGTAGAGCAGTCGATTGAATTCCATAATCGCCTTGGTCGACGCCTCCTTGTTCTTGGGGTCCGCGACTTTACCGCTCCACAGAACATTATCGGCCACGAACAGGCCCCCTTTTCGCAGGCGGGGAATCGCCAGCCGCAGCACGCGCGGATAGTCTTCCTTGTCCACATCGTTGAAGATGATGTCGAATTCCTGCTTCTCCTCGGACAGCAGTTCCAGGGCGTCGCCTACCTTCACGGTGATGCGGTCCGCGACACCGGCTCGATCAAAGTACCGGCGGGCTTCATCCGCGTTCTTGCGGTCGCCATCGGTATAGAACACCCGGCCGCCCTTGCCCACCGCCTGCGCCCACCAGATGGTCGAGTATCCGATGGCAGATCCCATCTCGAAAATCTTCTTCGCTTCGCTCATGATCGCGAGTTGTTGCAGGATGCGTCCGACCGCCGGGCCCACAATGGGTATTTTTCGCTTGCCCGCCTCCGCCTCCATCTCGCTCAAAACCGCGTCCCGCGCGGGCAAAAGCGAAAAAAGGTAATCGTCGACTGCCGCAGACGTAATGCCGCCGAGGTGCCGCCAGCGGGGCGCAGGATTCTTGTTCGCCATGGTTCTCCGGGAAACTCCTGGACTCGACTTCTGTGCCACCGTCAGCTTAACGTCTCACCCGGCTTCATCTCTCGCACTTCCAGCCCCGGCATCAGCTTTTGCAGATCGCTCGGCTTGCCCGTGAGTACGGGAAAAGTTCCAAAGTGCATCGGGATCACGACTGCCGGCTGCAACAGCTTGCAGGCATAGGCCGCCTCCCGCGGGCTCATCGTGTAATGGTCTCCGATGGGCAGCATGGCGATCTGCGGAGTGTAAAGTTCCCGAATGATTTGCATATCGCCGAAAACATTGGTATCGCCCGCGTGATAGATCTTTACGCCGTTCGAGAACTCCACCACATAGCCGCAGGCCTCGCCGCCATACACCAGTTCATCGCCATCCTGAATTCCACAGGAATGGTCGGCGTGCACCATGGTGACTTTGATGTCTTCCACGGTCTGCGTCCCGCCCTTGTTCATCTCCGCCAACTGTTTCACACCTTTCTTTCCCAGCCATCCGCACAGCTCGGGAATCCCAACCACTTTCGGATTGTGTTTTTTCGCGATCTCGACCGCGTCACCGATATGGTCTCCATGCCCGTGCGTCACCAGCATGACATCCACCTTCGCCACGGTCTTTTCCTTCTCCGGGCAACTGGGGTTTCCCATCACCCAGGGATCGATGAGAACAATCTTGCCGCCAGGGGTTTGGATGCGAAACGTCGCATGCCCCAGCCAGGTCACTCTGATGCCGTTGAGATTCATTCGCGGAGATCTCCTGTGTTCGGCGACAGGCTTCCAGCGCCCCATCCGGAAGCGGATCGCCCGCTGCCAGGCGCTGAGTTCTTAGTTTAATATGAAACGCCGTGTCCGAACTTCGTATCCTCATCACGCGTGAGCAGATCGCCGCTCGCGTCGCCGAATTGGCGGCTGACATTTCCCGCGATTTTTCCGGGCAGGCCGTCATTCTGGTGGGCGTGCTGAAAGGCGCCGCCATCTTTCTTAGCGACCTCGCTCGCTGTATCCAGCTCGACGCCACCTTCGATTTCATCGGCGTCTCCAGCTACGGCAATCGCCCCAGCCCCGCCCTGGAATTGCAGAAGGGCTGGGACTCGACCGGCGAAGTCCGCCTAACCAAAGACGTCGACCATTCCATGAAGGACCGCAACGTAATCCTCGTGGAAGACATCCTCGATACCGGGCTGACCCTCAACTATCTCAAGCGCATCCTCCTCGGGCACGAGCCCCGCTCGTTCCGGGTTGCCGTCCTGCTCGACAAGCCCTCGCGCCGCCGCTTGCCGATTGAAGCCGACTATCGGGGTTTCACCATTCCCGACGAGTTCGTCGTGGGCTACGGCTTGGATTACGCGGAAAAGTACCGGAATTTGCCCGATATTTGTGTAATCCCCCGAACCGAATGATCCCGTTAGCCCTATCCGCCCGCATAGCTCCGGATGGGTGCCTGCCCGGCATCGGCTGATATCATAGGAGAGTGGAAACGGCGCTCACAGAACAGGACTTTCAATCCAAGGTCGATCCCCTCCTGCTCGAGGTGGCGGATGTGGTCAACACCACGCTCGACCTGGACACTACGCTGCGCCGCGTAGCTGAATTGGTCCGTAAGGTCATCGACTACGAAATCTTCGCTATTCTTTTGCTCAACGAAAAAACCCAGGAGCTGCGCTTTCGCTTCCAGGTCGGATATGCGCGCGAGGTGGCCGAGCGCACCCGTATTAAAGTCGGCGAGGGCGTCACCGGCATCGCCGCGCAACGCCGCGAACCCATCCTGGTCGACGACGTAACCAGTGACCCGCGATACATTTCCGTGATTCCCAGCGTGCGCTCCGAGTTGGCCGTTCCCCTGATCGTCAAGAACCGCCTCATTGGCGTCATCGACATCGAATCTCCCCAGCCCAACCACTTCACCGAGGAACACAAGCGCCTGCTGATGCTGATCGGCTCGCGTATGGCGGTGGGGATTGAAAACGCCCGCTTGTACACCCGCACCACCCGTCAGGCCCGCACTCTCGTCCTGCTGAACGAGATCGCCCGCGAGCTGACCTCCATTCTGAACGTCGATGAACTGCTGAAGCGCATCGGAGAATTGCTCAGCCGCCTGATCGACTACCAGATGTTCAGCATTCTTCTCCTGGACGCCACCGGCGAGAGACTGCAACACCGCTTCTCCCTTCGCTTCCAGGAAAATATCCAGCTCAAGCATGAGATCGCCCTGGGCCGCGGCTTGGTGGGTTACGCGGCCTTGCACAAGCAGGCGGTGCTCGTGCCCGATGTCAGCAAAGACTCGCGCTATATACTCCTGAATCCCGAGACCCGCTCCGAGTTGGCCGTGCCTTTGATCTACAAGGACAAAGTCATCGGCGTACTCGATCTGGAACATACCAAGCGCGGCTTCTTTACCGACGATCACAAACGCACCGTCACCACCCTGGCCGCCCAGGTTGCCATCGCCATCGAGAATGCCCAGCTCTACGAGCAGATCGCCCGCCAGGAGAAGCGCCTGGAGCGGGATTTGGCCATGGCCCGAGAGCTCCAGTTCCGCCTGCTTCCCCCCGCACTACCCAAGCTCGCCAATCTCGACATCGCCGCCAAGTTTGTTCCGGCGCGGGCGATCGGCGGCGATCTCTACGATTTCGTGAGTTACTCGCTGTCGCGCACCGCCCTGGTCATCGGCGATGTCAGCGGCAAAGGTGCGCCTGCCGCCATCTACGCCGCCCTGGTCAGCGGCATTCTTCGCTCCCATGCGCCCATTGAACCAGCGCCTGCGGAAATGCTCTCCGCGGTCAATTTCTCCCTCGGCGAGCGCCGCATCGAAGGCCAGTTCGTCTCCCTCATTTACGCCGTCTGGGACGATCAGAATCGCACCCTGCAAGTCGCCAATTCCGGGCTGCCGCGCCCCATCTATTGCCACGACGGCAAGATTGAGGTCATCGAGGCCACCGGCCTGCCCCTCGGTTTGTTCGACGACGCCGACTACGACGAATTCAACTTCCGCGGCCAGCCCGGCGACCTCTTCGTCTTCTTCAGCGACGGGATCCTCGATGCCCGCAATCAGGCGGGCGAGCTTTTTGGCCGCGAGAAGGTCGGGGAAATCGTGGCCGACTTCTGCGATGCCCCCGCCCAGGCCGTCGTCAGCGCCATCTTCAAGGCCGTGGCCGAGCACGCCGAAGGCGAAGAAGCTTTTGACGACCAAACCGTGGTCGTCATTCGCGTCAAGGGCGCCCCCGGAAAACGCAAGTGAGTCCCCAGCTCAGGCGGCTTCCCGGCCGGGCCCCGGGTTTCTCTTACCGCACTCTTCGGGATCGGCAAACCGCCGGGAGCTCGACCGCCTCCGCTCTGCATTGCGATCAGGTCCCTCTCGCCCGGCTGGCCCGGCGTTTCGGAACCCCTCTCTACGT
>Ga0335080_10000243_pt1 | contig 48921 bp, 46 predicted proteins | sample Lox_Sample_34_FD_206720 | JGI IMG/M metagenome (GOLD analysis project Ga0335080, IMG submission 206720) | Soil microbial communities from Loxahatchee National Wildlife Refuge, Florida, United States - Lox_Sample_3.4 | ecosystem: Environmental > Terrestrial > Soil > Wetlands | place: USA... | reverse complement strand
CAGAGGCATGCACCCTACAATTTTTAGACCGCAACAGTGCCAGGGTAGCTCATTGGTAGAGCGCCGCCCTGAAAAGGCGGGCGTAGCCAGTTCGATTCTGGCCCCTGGCACCATCGAAGCTCTTTTTGTTTCGCAATTCCCTAAAAACTCAAAATGAAAGCTGCCGCGGGCTGGAGAGCCGGCTCCGGCAGATTTAAGGCGTTGAGACACTAACCGGCGAGCCTGGCGCGGTGAAGACGACTTCGCCGTGGAGCAGGGTCATGAGGCAGTGCAGGTCTTTGATTTGGTCGGGGGAAGCAGAGTAGAGGTCGCGGCCCCAAATGGCGATGTCGGCTTGTTTGCCGGGTTCGAGAGTGCCAATCTTGTTTTCGAGGAACATTTGACGGGCACTCCAGGCGGTGTAACTGCGAAGCGCGGCGTGGATGTCGACGGCTTCGGCCATACCGAAGGGATGGAGGCCGTAGGTGCCTTTGGCGGTTTGGCGCGCCAAGGAGGCCCACAGGCCGTAGCGGGCGGCGACCGGAGTAACGAAATAATCCGAGCCGCCGGACCAGAGGATGCCGCGGGAGAGGAGCGTCTTGAGCGGGTCAAGATGCTGGCCGCGTTCGGGGCCATAGCTAGCGGCGTAGATGTCGCCGATCCACCAGAGAAATTCTGCCTGCAGCTCGGGATAGCCGGCGTCATACTTCTTTTGCAGCTCGGCCATGACGTCGATGGCATGCGGCGTGGGAAGATTGGCGTGGATGATGCTGTGGCGCAAGCCAGGATGGGGCTGCTCTTGCTCGACGAGCGCATAGGTGTCCACGACCCAATCCATGGCGCGATCGCCGACAGCGTGCGTGCCAATGGGCACGCCATTCTGATGAAGGACGCGGACCATTTGGCGATACACGGCGGGATCGGTTTGCGGATAGCCTTGGTTGGGCTCGCCGTTGGAGCTCACGTCGGGAGTTTTGGCGTTGCGCAACCAGGCATCGTAGACCCAGCCGGTACGCGCGCCGCCGGAGCCATCCATATAAATTTTTGCGCCGCAAGAAAGTAAGCGATCGTTGCCGAGAGAGTAAGGCAAGCGAGGAACGGCGTTGATTTGCACGAGTGCTTTCCGCGCCGAGTCGACCGTGGCGCCGGCATCCCACAAAACGCAGACTCGTTCTTTAAGCTGGCCTTGATCGAGGAGCGCTTTGTAAGCATCCCAGTGAATCTGAAAAATATCGGGATCTTTTACAGCGGTCATGCCTTCGCTGAGCAACACTTTTTGAATATAGAGAATGCCTTGGCGCATCTGGTCGGGAGTGGTTGGCGGGATGAGGCGGGTGACCGGGTCCATGGCGGACTGCTCTTTGAGGACGCCGGTGGGATTGCCTTTGACGTCGCGATCAATCGTGCCCGCTGCAGGATCGGGAGTGGATGAAGCGATGTGCGCGAGCTTCAGTGCGAGGGAGTTGGCGACGCCGTAGTGGCCAGTGGTGTGCACAAGCCAGACGGGACTATTGGGCGCGACGGCGTCGAGATCAGTGGCGGTGACGTAACGATGCTCGGCGAGCTTGCCTTCATCCCAGCCCGAGCCGGTAATCCATTCGCCGGATTTGACCAGCGGAACTTTGGCTTTGACGCGAGCGACAACTTCGGCGATGGAAGTCGTGTCGGAAAGTTTGACGCCGAAGAGTTCCTGGACGCCGCCGTCGGCGATATGAGCGTGTGTATCAATGAGGCCGGGCGTCGCAGTGTGACCATGCAGGTCAATGATGCGAATGCCGGGTGCATTGCCGGCGAACGCGAGCACTTCGGAGTCGGTGCCAGTCTTCACGATGACGCCGTTGCGGATCGCGATGGCCTGCACAATGGAATCGTGGGAATCGACGGTAAGAATGTGTCCATGCAGCAGAAGCAAGTCGGCTGGAGCAGTAGAAGTTTGGGCAGAAAGACACGGCGCCAGCAAAACGGAAAGCGTGGCTAAAGCGACCGGCAAATGTCGTTTGCAACTTTGCATTCGCACTTCCTCCGACGAGCTTGCAGCACTATACACTTCCCGGCCAACGCCCCGTGCGAAATACAGCGTGCGAACGTGCGCGATCCGAATGCGCAGAGATCGAACAACGGTCTTCCAGCACAGGCAAAGTTGCGTTACTCTGCCGGGCCTTGCACGTCCGCTTGGTGAGGCGCACAACGGACGGGAACTTTTGCGCGTGCTAATTCGTTGCATGACCGGAGGCTGAACCCGTGTCGGTCAAAAAAACTCTCAAGTACTTGAGTCTGTTCGTGGTCTCCGCCGTGATGATCGTGCTATGCGGCGCCCTCATGTATCGATTCTTCGAGCGGCGAGCGATTGCGGAGCGGCAGGCGATTCACGCGCCGGACGGAATCGACAGTCTTGAGGAAGTGTCGATCGGCGGAATCAGGCAATGGATCGAGATTCGTGGTGAGTCGACGAAAAACCCGGTGCTGCTATTCATTCATGGCGGCCCCGGCAGCGCGTTTATGCCGATCGCGCGGGGGTTTCAAAGGCCGTGGGAGAAATATTTCACGGTGGTTCAATGGGACCAGCGTGGCGCTGGAAAGACGTACAGTTCGAACAGTCGCGACGCGGTACGGCCCACAATGAACATCGAGCGCATGCACGCGGACACTCTCGAAATGGTCCGCTATCTTTGCAAGCGGTTTGGACGGGACAAACTTTTTGTGCTCGGGCATTCCTGGGGCAGCATCCTGGGTTTGCGCCTGGCGCATGATCACCCGGAATTGTTGTATGCATATATCGGAGTCGGCCAGGCAATCAGTTCGCGCGACAACGAGACCGTGCTATATCAGGAGACGCTAGCAGAGGCGCGCCGCACGCAGAACGAGAAAGCGCTAAAGGATCTCGCCAGCATCGCTCCATATCCGTCGGCGAACGTCACGTTTCAGCAGATTCGGGTGGTACGGCAGTGGTCGGGAGAGTTGATCGGCCCAAAGGGCGGCGACGAATCGTGGATGAGCGAAAAGGCAATTTTTCTCGCGCCGGAGTATTCACTAACTGACGATATCGGCTGGTTTCGTGGGATTTTCTTCTCGGTGGAAACGCTACTGCCTGACCTAAGCAAATCGAATTTTGCAGATTTGGGCTACGACTATCACGGACCGATTTTCTTCATGGAAGGAAAGCACGATCCATACACCCCGTCCAGTATCGCGAAGGATTTCTTCGACAAGATGAACGATCCGGAAAAACACTTTGTGTGGTTCGAAAATTCCGGGCATTTCCCTTTCGCTGAAGAAGCGCAGAAGTTTACGGACACGCTGGTGCAGCAGGCTTTGCCCCTAGCGAATGTGTCGAGCGGGACTTCTCTGCGTTAAGGAAGAAACGGCGCTTTCGAGAATTGCTCTCAGACCCAACTTGGCTTGTTAAGTGATGTTTCTCGCCGGGAGTGTGATCGGAAGCGAGCTGGAGTCCCGGCGGATACTCAGGTGCCACGCACCCGCGGCCGGCATCGTTCGGAATAGTTCACGCAGCTCCCAAAGCCGATATCGGCTAGATTCAACTCCATCGATAGACTCGATCACATCGCCGGGCCGGATGCCGGCCGTCTCGGAGGAGGACTTCTCCAGTACGCCAGCAACCTTGAAGACGCGGAGGTCCGGACCCTCGGCGACAATTCGCAAGCCTGATTTATCCACTTCGAAAGCGTCATACGTCTGTGGATTCGGGATCATAGTTACACGCTTGTGCGAATAGTCGATGATGACGCGGAACCGTTGAAGAACGGATGAGCCCAGCACAAGGTCGCGATCAGTATCTAATCCATCGGCTCCAGATTGCGCCTCAGAGGCGATCAAAACCGGCTGGCGCAGCTCGATTCCGGAAAGCCGCAGGAGCTCAGGTCGCAGATACCGGCCTTCCGTGGACCCTCCAACGCCTCCGCCCGTCACGGTTTTCGCCGTGGTGGGAACGTCCAATGGATGCTCGCGGAGGAAGCGATTGGTCAACGTGGTCGCCGAGGCTCCGGTGTCGAGCAATGCGTCCAAATCGTAAGTTTTGTTTCCGACGACAAGACTGGCTCGGATGTGCGGGAGCCCGTTCGAAAAGCGAATCGGCAGGGTCACCTCCGACGTGGAGTTCCCACTCGCACCACTGATACGAAGCCGGCGGCGCGGATAATCGATCTCGACTATCCGATGAGAGAAAAACCGCGCTCCAATTATGACGTCGAGCGGGCGACCTTCAAATGATGCCAAGCTGGTTAGCGGAACGGCGTACTCGACCTGTTCTTCAACGTCGCCAATTCGAACGTTGGTATCTCGCAAAATTTTCGCCGGGACAGCGCTGCTACCGCCGCCACTCGCGCTTGCCGCTCCGCTGGACGGCAGATTCCACTGGTCCGCCAGCGCTAGATCCATGATCGAAGCGGCGGCTCCAGTGTCGACAATGGCCATCGTAGCGTGGCCGTTGACTACAGCCGGCACGTAGATGCGGCCGCCGACAAGTTCGAAGGCGATTTCAGTATCCATCGAAGCCGCAGTAGCCTGAGATTTCTGCTTGGCGCCGCCGCGCGACGCTGCATAGCGCGCTACCCAGAACAGCGTTCCGATTAAGAGACACGGCACAAGATAACGTTTCGAGATCGGGTTCACTGGCTTCTCCGTTCCTATTTGCTCTCTAGTGCCATCAAAGCGCCGTCGGTGTGGCCGACAAAGATTGTGCCGTTGTGAACGACAGGAGAAGACAAGAAGGCTCCTTCTTTCAGACGCGCCATCATTCCAGCCACGTGGTCGTCATAAAAATTAGACTTCAGCTCGATTGGACTTAACGGCGGCGCTGCGAGGAGAATTACCTGAGCGTCTTTGCGGAAGTCGATGCTTCGCAGTTGGCCATCAAACGTTGCGAGTAGAACTCCGTCGTCCAGAATCGCCGGCGAAGCGAACGTTCCGGCGCCGATGGGTTTCGAATACAAGATTGCCCCAGTTTGCGCATCAAGAATCTTGAATGCTCGGTCGCTGCCCGTTGCAACGTAAACCTTCCCATCTTTCACCGCCGGGGAGACAGACACCCAGCCGCGATCGCCCTTCTGTGCCCATTTCAACTGGCCGTCACTCGCGGAAAGAGCGTAGATCGTCGCATTCCGGCATCCGAAGTAGACCATGCCATCCAGAATCGATGGAGAAGACGTGATGCCTTCCTGGTTGTGGATTTCGAGATCTTCGCCGGTCTTAAATCTCCACTTCTGCTTACCGGTGCCGGCATCAATTGCGTAGAAGTATTTGTCAAAGCTACCGACAAAAACGGTATTTTGATAAAGCGCAGGAGACGAGTGGACGACGTCCCCCGTCGCGAACTGCCAAAGCGGATGCCCGGAAACGGCGTCGAGCTTGTAGACGCTGCCGTCTCCGCTGCCAAAGTAAACCGCCCCTTCGGCGACGACCGGCGAGGACAGATAGAAGTCCCAGAAATCGGGCATGGTCTCGCCCGCAGGGTCAATCCCATGAATGTGCTTGGCAGCGAACCGTCGCTCACCGCGCGTAGGAAACCGCCACTTTTCCTTGCCCGTAGAGGCGTCAACGGCATAAAAATTTCCATCGAAACTGCCAAAAAATACGACTCCCTCAGCAACAGCCGGCGAGGATGTTACAGGTCCTTCGGTCCCGAACTTCCACAGAAGGGACCCCTTCTGCTCGTCAATTGCATACAGATTCCCATCGAAACTGCCGCAGTAAACCGTTCCATTGACGACCGCGGCAGAAGAAATAATCCGACCTTCGGTTTGGAACTTCCACTTTACGGTCACTGCCGGGCCGGGTAAGCGGCCTTCGTACACGCCCGGATGGGTTGGTCCACCGCGAAACATAGCAGTGCTCTGCGCAGCCGCGATTTCAGCGGAACCATTGAGCAGCACGAACAGCAAAACGAGGGCAAAAGAAACTCGCAAGTGGTACCTCATCGAATGAGAGATGTTCAGCGCCAGCATTCGAAAAATACTCGCATCTGTACAGGTTCGGTACAACCGAATATACTTCGATGAAATGGTACAAGACACCGCAATGGACCGAATATCATTCGAACTACTACGGCATTTGGTGAACGATGGTCGATTGAGCAATAAACAGCTGGCTGGCGCCGTAGGCTTGGCTCCCTCGTCCGCCCATGAGCGGCTGAAGCAACTGCGTGCGTCCGGCGTGTATAAGGGAACGCATGCGGAAATCAATCTCAAAGCACTTGGCTTCGTACTCGAAGCCCTGATTCATATCGGCCTGACAAAGCACAAACGCAATGCCGTCGACACTCTGGCAGAACAATTCGCGTCAATTCCGGAAGTCAACCAAGTATTTCTCGTGACCGGGCGTTTCGACCTGGTGGTCCATGTCGCGATTCGCGACATGCAGCACCTGAAGGATCTGGCGTACGAGTTGACGAAGCACCCCACGGTCGAGCGTGTCGAAACCTCGGTGGTTTATCAGGCGTGGAAGCATTACCATCTGCCAGAGGCGGCATCATTGAAGACCGACACGCCCGCTCCCACGCGGCGCAAGTTGAAGAATCGCACGTAGGAAAGTTGCCGTCGGTGCTGACGTCTCCGCGCGAGTGGCCACTCCGAAGTGCAGCACCCGAAAACACAGCTACATTCACAAATCTAAATGGGTGGAAGCGGAGTGGACTGCAAGTTTTGTCGCGATTAGCGCGGCTCGCCGCGGTCTGAGTTGTGGTGGCTCTGCACAGTTTCAGTTGATGGGCGCGGGTCTGCCGGAATTACCCCATCTTCGACGAGTTGCTGAATTTTTGTCGGCTCCAGATCGAGCAGCTCTGCCAATGTCGCCGCCGTGTGCTGGCCGAGCAACGGCGCTGCGGTAGTCGGCTCGCCCGGAGACGCGGACAGTTTGATAGGCGAACCAGTCACGCGATGCTTCCCTGCTGTAGGGTGTTCGATCCAGGGGAACATTTGGCGCACCGCGGATTGCGGATGCTGGACTACTTCGTCGAAGGTGCGCACCAGGCAGCACGGGATGCCCACGGAGCCCAGCACTTCAACCCAATGAGCGGCGCCGTGAGTTCTGAAAATCTGCTGCAAGACGCTTTCTAAACTCTGGCGATTCTGAATACGCAACGCGTTGCTGGCGTAGTCGGCGTGCGCTTGCAATTCGGGATGGCCAATCGCGCCACAAAAAGTCGCCCAGAGCTTTTCGCTGCCGATAGCCAGAGCAAAAACGCGATCCTGGGCGTGAAACACCTGGTACGGCATCACGGTGGGAAAAGCCGTGCCCATCGGCTGAGGCACACGGCCGGAGCCGAGAAAAGTCATGTAGTTCGAAGACATCGCGGAAATCATGCTGTCCAGCATGGAAACATCCACGTATTGTCCCTCGCCGGTCCGCTCGCGATGGTGCACCGCCATGAGGATGCCAATAGTGGCGAAGAGGCCCGCGTTGATATCGGCCACGGCATAGCCGGCGCGCACTTGTTCGCCGGACTCGGTACCCGTGACGCTCATGAAGCCGCTGGAACATTCGACAATCAGATCCATGGCTGCTTCGTCGCGCGAAGGGCCATCCTGGCCATAACCCGAGATCGAGCAGTAGATCAGGCGTGGATTGCGGGCGCGAAGGGCTGCATAATCCAAGCCGAGCCGATCCATAGTCCCAGGACGAAAATTTTCGATGAGCACGTCCATGCGGTCGACGAGCCGCAAGCATAAATCGAGCCCTTCGGGACGTTTCAAATCGATGGCAATGCCACGCTTCCCACGGTTCAAGCCAAGGAAAAAAGCTGCTTCGCCGCCGAGAAATGGGGGTCCCCATCCGCGGCTCAGTTCCCCGCCGTTCGGCGCCTCGAGTTTATAAACCTCGGCGCCATAGTCCGCCAGCAACAACGTGCAGTAAGGCCCGGCGAGCGCGTGAGAAAAATCGAGGACGCGGAGGCCTTGCAACGCTCGCATGGGGTGGAAATCTGGATTTTCTTTAGAGGAAGGCGCGCTTGGCATGCGCAACCATATGCACGCAAGGCTCGAAAAAATTCAAGACGAATTTCTGCGTTATTGCGGCCAGGTGCATACGTGACGGCAACCTGGCTCAGCGGCCGCCGCTGACCGACTTGGTATTTGCGAGCGCGGCTCGTTGCTCGAGCGAGTCCGTCGCCGCCGTGCCCGTGATCAAGCGTGCGCCGCGGCTGAACGTCAAGTATTCGAACCCCCACTGTACGAAGACCAGCACACGATTCTGAAACTCGACGATGTACATCAGGTGAACGAACAACCAGGTCAGCCAGGCCAAAACGCCCGCCAGATGGAGTCCGAATATATTGGCCACGGCAGCGGCGCGCCCAATCACCGCCAGCTCGCCTTTATTCAGGTAATGAAACGGCTTGTCCGACTTGCGGCCTTTCAACCGAGCTACGATCGTCTTGGCGGCGTAGGTTCCGCCCTGAATAGCAACCGGCGCCACACCCGGCAGCGCCTTGCCGTCTGTGCCTACCGCTTGCGCCAGATCGCCCACGACAAAAATATCCGGATAACCCGGCACGGTTAGGTCGGGATTCACTTTGATTCGACCGGCTTTGTCGGTCGGCGCTTTGGTTCGTTCGCCGAGTTTGCGGCCGAAGGTATTGATGGTGACGCCGCCGGCCCAGAGCACGGTTCTCGCGGGAAGGGTCTTCACTTCGTTCCCAGATTTGTACGTCACACTCGTGGCTTCGACCTGCGTCACCATCACATTTTTTTGGATTTCGACGCCCAGCCCAACCAGCAGCTTTTCGCCTTTTGCAGAAAGATCTTCCGGAAACGTCGAGAGCACCCGGGAGCCGCCCTCCATCAGCACGATGCGCGCTTCGCGTGGATTGATGCGGCGAAAATCGTTCTTCAAGGTCTCGTTGGCGATCTCCGCTAGGGCTCCGGCAAGTTCCACGCCAGTAGCGCCCGCGCCTACGATAACGAAGGTAAGCCATGCCCTGGCGTCTTCTTCTGTTGCAGCACGCTCGGCGCATTCGAATGCGTAGAGAATTTTGTGGCGGATGGCGGTGGCTTCTTCGATAGTCTTCAGACTGGGTGCCCATTCGCCCCATTCCTCTTTGCCGTAGTACGACGTTTTCGAACCGGTCGCAACAATCAACGAGTCGTAGGAATATTTCACTCCGTCGCGAAGAGTCACGACCTTGGCATCCGGGTCGATGTCTGTGGCTTCAGCAAGCAAAACCTGCGCGTTTTTCTGGCGGCTGAGCACGCCGCGCAATGGGGCCGCAATTTCTCCCGGAGAAAGTGAACCAGTGGCAACCTGGTAGAGCAGCGGCTGGAACAAATGAAAATTGCGGCGATCAATCAAGGTGACTTCGACCGGCGCGCGCTTTAGTTTTTGCGCGGCGTTCAGCCCGCCGAAACCCCCGCCTAAAATCAGCACGCGATATTTGCGCTCCATCGAACTCTCCTCCGATTTGCAACCTGGGCCTTTATCGCATCATCTCATCACAGTGCACCCAGTGTGTTGGATGTCCCAAGAAATGTTGTGGTCGCATGGATTTGCGGGGCCAACGCTGACGAGCGAGACGGTCTCAAGTCCTATCGGCACGCATGATCTGGCTCGACCTAGCGACTGCGTTCGAATGGCCGGCGGCCGATGCGGATGAAGCCGGCCGCTGCTCCGCAAAGCCGCGAACACATGGAGCGCAATACGTTGCGCCTGCTGTGCTCGGTGCTGGTCAAGCCAGGCACCCGATTCGAAATTTGCCGAGTGCTACAAGCGACTGACTTTCTGGATCCGCTGCGCCGCGCGGTATTCGAAGAGATCCAGGCGTCTGGCCTGGTAGAGTCGAGGCAGTTGCGAGCTACGTTGACGGCTCGGGTTAAGAGCCGCGGATTCCGGGAGTTCAATCTGGATGAATTGCTGGGCCCGAAACTGGCCAATGAAGCGCAAATCGAGCGACTTTTCGAAAGCACGCTCTGGCTGTTGAAGCTTAGCGGCTCCGACGATCCTTCGCTTTTCGCCTCCGAACCTGATGAGCAAAATTAGTTACCGGATCCTCACGCTGCTGGAAGCGCTCGCACTGGCTGCCTATATCGCCTGGTACATCTGGCAACTGCAAGCCACTAAGCCTAACTCCTGGATCGTGCTGATGATGTGGTTGTTGTTGAGCCTGGTCTTTCACGGTGACACGCCGAAGACGCTGGGCTGGCGCGCCGACAATCTTGCCACCGCAACCCGGCAGGGCCTTCCGTTTTTCATTTTTTGTGTGCTGGTCGCGATCCCCGTTGGCTGGTGGTTTGGAGCGTTTCGAACGCTTCCGCCACATTTGATTCAGGTTCGCCATGTCCTGAATTACGCTGCGTTCTGTTTGCTACAGCAAGTGGCGCTGAATTCCTACATGACCAACCGTCTGCTCTACGCTTTCGAGGCCAGGTTGCCGGCGGCACTTGTGGCGGGGACTGTGTTTGCCGCGCTGCATTGGCCGAATCCTGTGCTGGTGCCACTCACGTTTTTCGGCGGCGTAGTAATGAGTTGGCTGTTCGCGCGCGAGCGTAACATCATTCCGTTGGCCGTTGGCCAAGCCATCGTGGGTACGCTCATCTGGTGGGCGTTGCCGGTGGCGTGGCATCACGGGATGCGTGTAGGGCCGGGCTACTACACGTTTCACCGCTGAGCGTTGCGGCGCACGGACTACCGCTGACACGACTGACTAAAGATTCGAATGTTCGTAGCGGCTCGCGGTTCGCGAAGACTTGGCCGCAGCAACCGTGCCGCCTTGTGATTTCTCCCAAACACCGGGAATGGCCAGCCCACACTTCGGGCACTTGCCATGGTCCAGCCGATTGCGCAGCACATCGTGCCAGGAACGGCGGATGAGCAATTCGCCACAATTCGGACACGCCGTGTTCGCTCCGTCGCTGTAAATATTGCCCTCATAGACGTAGCGAAGGCCGGTTTCAAGCGCGATGTCGCGCGCGCGGTGCAGTGTTTCGGGCGGCGTGCGTGGTTTATCCTGCAACTTAAAATCGGGATGAAACGCCGTGAAATGCAGCGGAACGTCCGGCCCCAAGTGCGTCAGGATCCATTCCGAGAGCTTGCGGGTCTCCGCCGGATCATCGTTCAGAGTGGGGATCATTAGATTCGTGATTTCAAACCAGACGTTTGTCTCGTTTTTTAACCATTGCAGCGTTTCCAGAACCGGCTGCAAATGGGTCAGCGTGATCTTGCCGTAAAAATTCTCAGTGAAAGCTTTCAAGTCGATGTTAGCGGCGTCGATGTGGTCGTATATGTCGTGAAAGGCTTCGCGGGTGATGTAGCCGTTCGAAACCATCACAGTTTTCAAGCCGTAAGGCTTCGCGGCGCGGCAAATATCAATGACGTATTCGCCCCAGATAGTCGGTTCGTTGTACGTAAAGGCGATGGAATCGCAACCGTACTTCATTGCGAGCAACGGCACGTCTTCCGGCGGAACATGCTGCGAGCGCACCTGATCCTGATGCGACTTGGAAATGTCCCAGTTCTGGCAGAAAAAACAGCCCATATTGCAGCCGGCGGTTCCGAGGCTGAAGACACGAGTGCCCGGAAGAAAATGATTGAGGGGCTTTTTTTCGATCGGGTCAACTTGCAGCGCGGCAGGCGCACCGTAGCCGAGGCTGTAAAGCTTGCCGCCACGATTTACGCGAATAAAGCAAAAGCCAGCCTGACCGGAGTGGATGTGGCAGTGGCGGGGGCAGAGAAAGCAGTGGACGCGACCACCAGCCTCCGGTTTCCACCAGCGGCCTTCGTGCAGGGTCTCTGTTTTCTGGAGGATTGTTAGTTCGCTCATGGCATCCTCCCTTCCACCCTGAGTATACCGCTGTAGGCGGAAGGGATTCCGATTAGCCGAGCGAATTCGGACTGGCGGAAGCGGGCGATCAGGCGTGGCGGCGAACCTGGCGTTGGACGCGCTTGCGCTCTGCCGCCCAATCCATAAACCGCATCATATTGGCGCGATATTTCCAGGATAGCTGGAAGAACTTCCGCGCGTCCATGTTCGCAGCTTCTTTGCCGAGAAAGGTCTCAAACCGCCAGCGCAAATAAGGACTTTTCCACGGCTTGAGGCGATACCCTCGTGCAACACTCCAGTAATACTGCAGGGTCTTGAACATCAGTCGTGCGACGGGCGCATCCCTGGCCCGTTTCCTTACCTTTCTAGTTCCCGTTCACTGGCGCTGAAATGTGTTCATGCACCAGCAGCCATCCGTTTGGACGCCTTTCCCAAATCCCGGTATAACGAAGATTTGTTTCCAGGCTTTTACCGTCTTTTGTTTTTTCAGACAAATGCATCGAGACCGTGGTCCAGGCCACGGCACCATGGCGACTTACGCGCAGATCTTTCCCCGCCGTCAGCGCGCCGCTTTCCATGTTCTCAAAAATCGCCTGCTTCACGCCCTCGTGGTATTCCTTCCAGCCACGATACGCAAACGGCGTCACATCGTAAAAAATCAGTCCGTCATCTTTGGCGTAGAACCGCGCTGGATTATCCGGGTTGCCGGTGCTCCATGCGGCGCAATACCCCTCGATCAGTTTGCGAAAGGTCGCGTCATCGGAGGCTTTTTGTTGCGCGCGCGCTCCGGCAAACGTGAGCAGAGCGCCGACGAACGCCATCGCTACGTAGAGTAACCAACGCCAACGCTCGCCAGTTCTGGCGTGAGAAATCGCTGCTCCCAAGGTCGTCTCCGTCCGATGCGAAAACGCAGCGGCAAAATCGAGGTGAGGCACCCAAGATGAAACCACTCTTGTTGGTGCATACGCTAATGCGACTCGGCTCGTTTGGCAAGAGGGGTCTAGTACCGCCTGGCGCTTCGAAGCCCATGGGCGTTCACCGGTGAACCGCCGTCGTTCACCGGCAAGCTGCTGCTGATGGCCGAAAAGGGCGTGCGCACCTTTGGGGAGACCCGTAGTCTCGCACGTGGGGACAGGAATTCGGCGGTAGCAGGAGGGCAGCAATGGCAAGGAAAATGGCGAACAACAGCAAACCAAGAGCTTATTGGGGCAAGGGACTGGCGGCAGCGAGCCTAGCAGTGCTCCTGGCGGATTTCTTTGCGCTAGCGCATCCGCTTTGGAATATGGCCGCGCAACTCCAGCAGGGGCTCCTCGGCATGATTCCCGCGGCTGGGATGTGCCTCCTCAATGCGACCAACGCTCTGGCGTTTCACCGAGTGGACTATTTCTGGTTCGCTTCCCATCTCTTGGTATTATCTTCCGCTATGACTGGCCTGATTGCTGCAATCGCGCTGCTCCGTCCGCGAGCCAAGCGCACTTTCATCTTCGAGTTGGCGCTGACACCTGAGTTTCAGGATCGGGAGACGATTAACAATGGATCACGATAATCAAGGACAACCGCTCGACGCCAGCGAGCACGGCTCACGCCGCCCCCAAGTCCTATTGCTGGGCAACGTGCGTTGGGGCATCGCCTGGGGCTTCTTGCTCGTTCTGGTGGGAGTGGGCTTGTTGCTCGATCATATGGGCTTTCCGTTCGTTTCACACATTTACCGCTTCTGGCCCTTACTGCTGGTGCTGTTCGGTTTCATGAATCTCACCACGCAGTCCAACCGCGGTTTTGGCGTCGCCATGGTGATTGTCGGCGTGCTGCTCCAGCTCAATTCGCTGGAGATCATCCACCTTACGTTTCGCGACTTCTGGCCAGTGGCGATCATCGTCGTAGGCATTTTCATGATTTGGGGCTCGGTCGAGAGCTGGGTAATTCGGAAGCCTTCGACAACCGCAAGAGTGAAGACCAAAGTGGACTGGACCAAGCCCGGCGCGGCCGAAGAGTTCCGCCAACAACTCGAAGAGGCGTACAAAGACCCCAACTGGCTCAGCGCGGTCGCCGTCTTTGGTGGGTGCGAACGCCGTTATACCGGCCAACACTTCGAAGGCGGCAAAGCCGTCTCCATATTCGGGGGCATCGAACTCGATTTTCGTGATGCGGACATGGACGACGAAGCGGTGCTGGAAATCAACTGCATCTTCGGCGGAGTAGAAATTCGGGTACCTCCGAACTGGCGCGTGCATTCACGCAGCCTGCCGGTGTTTGGCGGCTTCGACGACAAGTCTGGGAAACGGGCGAGCCTCGACCCCGACCAGGAAAGCAAGATGAAGACGCTGGTCGTAACCGGAGTTGTGGTATTCGGAGGTGTGGAGATTAGCAACTAAGACCGCCCATGCATCCCCTGCTCACACCGATCAGCCGTTTTGGTTATTACCTGCTCGCCTGGGTTCCCCTAGCCGGAATCCTGATGTACCTGTTTGCGGTGCCAGGCAAATTGGGGTGGACGGATGCTGCCGCTCTGACGATTCCGCTTTGCGTGCTCTATTCCTTCATTTGTCTGTCGGCATGGTATTCCTGCAAGTCCAATCCATTGCAGAGGAGCACGAGCCAGAAGACTTGGCTGACCCATATTTTGGCAGCGGCGGTAGTCAGTCTGCTGTGGGTCGGAGCGGCGCGCTTGCTGGCGTCTTCGTTGGCCAGCTTTCAGTCTTTTCGGGGAATCGATCAGCGCTTTGCCTTGCAGATTCCGATTCTTTTTGGGGCCGGCTTTCTTTTCTATCTGCTCTCGGTGGCGTCGCACTACGTGATTCTCACAATGGAAGAATCCAGCAAAGCGGAGGCGCGCGCACTGGAGACGAGCATTCTGGCGCGAGATGCGGAGTTGAAAGCGCTCAAGGCGCAGGTCAATCCACATTTTTTGTTCAACAGCCTCAACTCCATCAGCGCGCTGACCAGCCTCAATCCGGAGAAGGCCCGCGAAATGTGCATCCTGTTGGCAGATTTTTTGCGCCTGACGCTGGGCTTGGGCGAGAAGGCGGTCGTGCCTCTGTCGGAGGAACTTGCGCTGTTGCACAGTTATCTGGCAATTGAGCAGGTGCGTTTTGGTGCGCGGCTGCAATTGGAGGAAGAGATCCAGGAAGACTCGAAAACCGTCGAGATGCCGCCGCTGCTTTTGCAGCCGCTTCTGGAGAACGCCATCACGCATGGCATCGCGAACCTGCCGGAGGGCGGGCGCGTGCGCTTATCCAGCCAGGGGCTCGACGGACGAGTTTCGCTGACAGTGGAAAATTCGTTTGATCCGGATGCTACCCCCACCAGAAAGGGCGGACTAGGTCTGAGAAATGTCCGCCAACGCCTGGAAGCGCGTTACGGCAAGGAGGCCGGCATGCGCGTGAGCGCAGAGGAGGGGACGTTTCGCGTCGAGCTGACCTTTCCCTCGCATGTGGCAGAGGTGCGCAATTGAGCGGGCGACCAGACAGCAAGATCAAGGCTTTGATCGTAGACGATGAGGAACTGGCGCGGCTCTTGATACGCGAACTGATCAAGACCCACCAGGACGTCGAAGTCGTTGCGGAATGCGCGAATGGCTTTGAAGCCGTCAAAGCTGTAGCTGAGCACAAGCCGGACCTGATCTTTCTGGACGTGCAAATGCCCAAGCTGACGGGATTTGATGTGCTGGAGCTGATTGGGAGCGAGATTCCGGTGATTTTTGTGACGGCCTATGATCAGTACGCGATGCGAGCTTTTGATGTTCACGCAGTGGACTACTTGCTTAAGCCAGTAGGTCGCGAACGCTTTGACGCCGCTCTTGAGCGTGCCAAGTCCCGACTCGGTGATAAGTCACGCAAGGCGCATCCCAGCTTCTCAGCGACGGAGTTGGCTAGCGCCGCGCGAGCCCCCAAGCAGTTCTTGGAGCGCATCGTGATTAAGGATGGTACCCGTGTGACGCTTATTCCCACGGCAAAGCTAGACTATGCGGAAGCGCAGGACGACTACGTGGCGTTGGCCAGCGAGGGCAAAAAACACCTGAAGCAGCAGACTATCGCCGGACTCGAAGCCTGCCTCGATCCGCAGCAGTTTGTCCGCGTCCATCGCTCGTATCTGGTTAATTTCGAACGCGTCGTGCGCATTGAGCCTTACGGAAAAGATAGCCGCCTGGCGATTCTCAGGGATGGCACGCGCCTGGCGGTGAGCAAGACAGGCTATGCGCGGCTGAAAGCCCTGCTAGAGCAACGCGATTGAGAAATTCACAGAACGCCTGCAACTGAACACTCAAGAAGCCAGGCGCTTGACCCAAATGCGCGACGTGGCGGGCTTGCCTAAATGCATGGTGTGGCCGTTCGAACGCAGCGTCATGGTCTCGTCGTACTCGCGTTTCACTACATCGATCTTCGTAGACGGATGCAGCCGCAAGCCTTCCAGAAACTCCAGAAACTGCGAGTCCTTTTCGTAAACGCAGAGAATCTCGGCGGACTCATTCGCGCGCAGATCCGAGAGCAGCACGGCCCCCTCGCTGCGCAGCTTTCCGACGCCACCCTGCAACGGAACTCCATGCGGGCAGCTCTTCTTGTTGCCAAATTTCTTCAGCAGAAGATCTTCGACTTCCGGCGAGATGCCGTGCTCGAGCCGTTCGGCCTCATCGTGCGCCTTTGCCCAGGGAAGCCCGATCACCTCGGTAAGCAATACTTCGGCGAGCTGGTGGCGCAGCGCGAGACGCTCCGCGACGGCGCGTCCTTTACGCGTAAGGTCAATGCGGCCATTGCGCTCCACTCGCACATGGCCGTCGCGGGCCATGCGTTTTAGCGCTGCAGTTACCGCCGGTGGTGTAACTTCCAACTCTTCGGCCAGGCGCGCGCTGATCGGCACCTGGTCTCCTTCGAGCATCTCCCAAATGGCCTTGAGGTAGTCCTCTTGCGAAACGCTCGTCTTCTCGCGCCTCAAACTCACCTCTCCTGCGTCGAAATTACCAAGGGCCAGTGCCTTCTCCTGAGATATTGCCGGAAAGAAAGGGCGTCGTTCCCGTTTTTCTCACGCGCGTGACCAGCTCGACCACGCGGCCCTCAATTTCCTCAAAGATTCTCTGGTAGGTCTCGGGATCCGCGCCGTACGGATCTTCCACCGCCCAATCCTCCACTTTGGAAGTGTCGTAAAATACGACGCCGCCTGGCTGCCCGCTCATGTTCACTACAATGTCCCAGTCTTCCAAGTCACCGTAGCGCAACGGCTTGGAGCGTAGTTCGCTGGCAGGGTAGCCGTTTCGTTCGAGCGTGGCGGTCGTCAACGATTGCACTTTGCCGAGCGGAACTAGTCCTGCGCTAGAGACTTCCAGGATGTCCGAGGCGATATGCGCCGCGATCGCTTCCGCCATCGGGCTGCGGCAGGAGTTACCCAGGCAGACAAACATCACTTTGGTGCGCCGGTCTGCGACCACGCCTCTGTCTCCTAAAGACCAGACTAGCTGGGTTACGACCCGTCCGCAACAGAGCAGCCTGCGAGAGGCAAGGGCGACTCGTAAGGGTTTCCTGGTAGAACTAGGGGCGCGTTGAGGATGTCTCCGGAATGGACGCGCCAATCACGTCCAGAAAGTGCTGATGAACCGTAGTGTCGCCGGTGAGCTCGGGATGAAATGCGGCGGCCATGACGCGCCCTTGTTGCACCAAAGTCGGCTTGCCGTCGAATTCCGCGAGCACTTCGATTCCAGGCCCGACATTCTCGATAACGGGAGCGCGGATGAAGACCATCTCGAGCGGCTCATGTTTCAGCTTGGTGGTTCCGCTGACGACATCGCTCGCAATCTGTCGGCCGTAGCCGTTGCGTAAGACCGTCATGTCCAGAAGGCCGAGGGAAGTTTGCTCGGGATGCTTCACGCGGGTCGCCAGCAGAATCGCGCCGGCACACGTGCCAAAGACGCCGTGGCCAGAAGAAGCAAACTTCTTCACCGCGTCAAACAGCCCTTCTTCCTGCATGAATTGGAGCTGCGTGGTGCTTTCACCGCCAGGCAGAATCAAGCCCTCGCAACCTTCTAGGTCGTGCACCGTGCGCACTTCAACCGTTTCGGCGCCCAAGCTCTTTAATATGGCCGCGTGCGCCGCGAAATCACCTTGCACTGCGAGAATGCCGATCTTCACGTCAACTCCCGTTTGCGGTTAATGCGAATTGGGTGCACTCGTATCGTTTGTGCGGAACGCTGAGTCGCACCTACATGAGCTAGAAATTCATTCGGGAAAAGAACGGGTCTAAAGATCCGCCACTACAAGCGCGGCGGCGTTACCAGCCGCGGGTCGAGAGCAGGTCCTTCTCTTCCAATTGGCGAACGTCAATGCCGCGCATGGCTTCACCCAGTTCCTCGTGAGCTTCGAGAATCGCTTTGGGATCCTCGAAATGCGTGGTGGCCTTGACGACCGCCTTCGCGCGCGCTTCGGGATCGCTGGACTTGAAAATGCCGGAGCCGACGAAAACGGCTTCCGCCCCGAGTCGCCGCACGAGCGCCGCGTCCGCCGGAGTCGCGATGCCGCCGGCCGAAAAATTGGGAACGGGCAGCTTGCCGGTTTTGGCGATCTGACGAATCAACTCGAGAGGGGCGCCCAATTCCTTCGCTTCGTGCATCAACTCGTCGTCGCGCATCGTGGTGAGTTTCTTCATCTGGCTGACAATCGTGCGCATGTGTCGCACGGCTTCGACCACGTTGCCCGAGCCCGCTTCCCCCTTGGTGCGAATCATCGCCGCGCCTTCCGCGATGCGCCGCAAGGCTTCGCCGAGGTTGCGCGCGCCGCAAACGAACGGGACGCGGAAATCGTGTTTCCACACATGGTTCTCTTCGTCCGCCGGGGTGAGCACTTCGCTTTCGTCAATGAAATCGACTTCGAGGGCCTGCAAGACTTCGGCTTCGGCGAAGTGGCCGATGCGTACTTTGGCCATCACCGGAATGCTCACGGTGTCCATAATTTCGCGGATGATTTTGATGGAGGCCATGCGCGCCACGCCGCCCTCTTTGCGAATGTCCGAGGGCACGCGCTCCAGCGCCATCACGGCACAGGCGCCTGCCTTCTCAGCGATCTTTGCCTGCTCGGCCGTAGTCACGTCCATGATGACGCCGCCTTTCAACATTTCGGCTAGGCCAACTTTCACCCGCCACTCGTTCGTGGGGTTGCCGTTGCCGCTGCCATTTACTTTCTTTCCGTCCATGGTCCTGCTCCTCTCAGATCAAAAAGGTTCACGTGCTGCTGACTCTTGAATTCTTCCCTACTGCTTGAACTCTTGTGACACGGCCTGTCCTAAAGCCCGCTGTCGCTCGCCGACGACGACAAATCGTCCGCGTCCGCGCGCCAGCACAACATCCCCTGCGCTGTCGCGAATCTCGGCAGCCAGAAAAAGATTGCGGCCCTTTGGTTCTTCAGCTTCAAAACCCTCCACCAGAATCTCTTCGTCCACCTTCACCGGCTTCAGGTACTCGACGTTAAGTTCCGCGGTGACCGCTCGCGCGTCGCGGAACCGGCAGACTTTGCCCATGGCTTCGTCCAGCAGTAGTGCAATGATTCCGCCGTGCGCCATTCCTCCGCCGCCTTGGTACGTTTCGCCCAAAACAAATCGTCCCGTGATTCGCCGGCGGGCGTTATCCTGTTCGAACGTCAGCTTCATGCCGGCGCCGTTGGCGCCGCCACAGCCGAAGCACTGATTTTCCGGATTCGGCGCCAACGTAATTTTGTCGCTCAACTCGCCTTAGTCTCCCAGTTTCCGTCTTCCAGACTTGCTCTTCGACCCTGCTCTAAACCAGCGCCACTCGACTGCGCTCCGCCCTTCTTACTCCACGCTGGCGCTTACGCATTTCGATCTTCAGCAACTCAGCGAGCGTGGCCACGCCGCGAGCAATCTGCTTTTCATCCAGGCTGGCAAAGCCGAATCGCAGGGTATTCGGCAGGGGATTTTGTACATAAAAATAGCGGCCAGGCGCAAACAGCACGGCACGCTCCTTGGCGTGGATCAGCAACTCGCTGGCGTCAAAGCCTGGCGGCAGCTCGAGCCACAGGCACATTCCGCCTTCTGGTCGCGTCCAGCGCGTCCCCTCCGGCATATGTTTGCGCAGCGCTTCGTCCAGCGCTGCAAGACGCAACGCATACACCTTGCGCATCTTCGCCAAATGTTTGGTGAACATGCCGCGACGCAAAAACTCCGCCAGCGTGGCTTGCGCCAACTGGTCGGTGTGCAGGTCGGTCGTCTGCTTGACGATGCGCAACCGCTCGATGGCTGCTGGTGGCGCCACGATCCAGCCGACACGCAGTCCCGGGAACGCGACTTTCGCGAAGCTGTCGATGTGGATCACGATATTCGCGCGGTCGAGATGTTTCAACGACGGAAGGCGCTCTTCTCTGGTATGCAGTCGCGCGTAAATATGGTCCTCGACAACTGGCACTTGGTGCCGACCCGCAAGTTCCAGCACTTTACGCCGCGAGGCCAGCGGCATCGAGGTGCCGGTGGGATTCTGAAAGTCCGGCGTGAGAACGATCAATTTGACGCGATTGGCTGCCAGCGTAGCCTCTAAAGCTTCGAGGTCAACACCCAAGGTACCGCCTGGCTCGGGCCGCGTTTGCATCGGCACGCCTAGGCAGCGGGCTCTCGCGCCGTGAAAAATGGCGACTGAACCCGGATAGGTCGGATTCTCCAAAATCACCGAGTCCCCAGGGCGCACAAAAGCCTTGCTGATGATGTCCAGTGACTGCTGGCAGCCATCGGTGATCAGCAGATTCTCATCCTTCGCCGCAATCCCCTCGCTATGGAGAAGTTCAAGCAGGGCTTCCTTGAGGGGACGGTAACCGTCCGACGGCCCGAGCCGCAGTACGTCCGTCGCTTCCCGGCGCAGCACCGCGTTGACGCACATGTGTAGATCTTCGATCGGGAAGTGCTCATCGGCGGGACAGGCCATCACAAAGGACAGCGCGTTCTCCGGGGTACTGGCGGTAAGACGGCTCAGCACTTCCTCGCCACGTTCATCGGCAAAGAGCAGTTCCCAACGCACACCTTGTCCACCGTTCAGCACGGGCGGCGGGGGGGGCGTCAGCTTCAGGCCATTGCCGTTGCCGCGAATAAACGTGCCGCGGCCGACGTGGCCCTGGATCAGCCCTTCGGACTCGAGTTCTGCGTAGGCATTTGCGACCGTAGTGCGGTGGACACCCAGCATGACCGCCAACTCACGGCTCGCGGGGATGCGGTCACCGGGACGTAGGTCGCCGGCATGGACGAGCGAGCGCAACTGGTCGCGCAGTTGGATGTACAGGGGAACGTGGCTCTCAGGCTGGAGATGCAGTGGCAACATTGTCTCTCACCGTGAGCCAATTTTACACGAGATTGGCCTGTCGCAAGAGCCAATTTGTCTACCGCCATTTTGGCGTCCCCGCGACCCAACTGCGCACAGATTTTGGCTCGTCTGATGTTGTCGTTCAGTCGGAGGGCTTGTAGCCGAGGCGTCCGTTTAGTTCTCCGGCCGATAAGTCCCGCATGCAGAGCTTCGTCAGATCGTTCGAATCGCACTGATAAATCTCTTTCATCGGAAGGTCGTCGTCTTGTACTTCGTACTCCCCCGATTGCATATCGCCGGAGTCATCATAGGACGCGGTGACGATCTTATTCCCTTCCCGGGCTCGCACGCGGAATTGCCCCGTAGAAGGTTCATAGTTCCCGAAACTGAAGCAATGTTCGATACAGGCCTGGTCGATGAAATGACCTGCGAACCAGATGTGCGAACCGGGTGGCGCCCAAACCGTCGACAGCACGCGGGTGCCAAATGGCAGGCTTCTAACCATGTTGTCGGCCTGCAACTCCATGCGGTTCAACACCCCGGTGTCGCGATACAACAGAGCAAGAAATACGAGGGCACAGACGGCAAACCCAGCGAGGGCCGGCTTGCTTGGCCGTACCTGACTGAGGACGCACAAACCAAAGATGGCGGTGATCACCGTAAGGCGCGAGACCAGCAGGCCTACCAAGCCGCCCGTTGGAGAAGTCCGCAGATTTTGCGGCAACAGCGCTGTGGAGACTATGGCTACAACATATAGTGCAAAAGGCAGGGCCAGCGATTGCCAAAAGCTTTGCTCACGTCGGCGCCTTATCGCCTCCAGGCCCATGCAGACCACGCCAACGAGCACCGCGGCCGCGGCAACGAACGCGTACTGTCGGCTATACAACATCAACTGATCTGCGCCATTCAGGACAAAAAAAACGGGGCGTTCAAAATCGGCTGCGAAGGCTGGTTTATTCGCGACGTACCAATGTACGGCCAACAAAACCGCGATCGCTCCCGCAGGCACCGCCAACTTCCACCAGGTTGGAAGCCGCAGCCAAAGAAAAATAAAAATTGCGGCTCCCGCCAACCAAAGCATGCCCAATGGGTGCGCGAGCAGTATCAAGGGCACCAGGACCGCGCCCGCCAGTCGCGCAATTCCCTGCCCTTTCCACAACAGGGCCAGACTGAAAGAAGCCAGCCCGACCGAAAGATAAAAGTTCAAGAAACCCATGTTGAAAACGTATCCGTAGGTCAGCATGGCGATGCAAGGGACCAGGAACCACGGTGTTCGTCCAGATGCAGCACGCAACAGCGCGAACACTCCCCAGAAAAACACCAGCACACAGAGCGACACCACGATTTTTTCGCCCGGGCCAAAGCCAAAGAGATTCGCCGCATGCAGGAGCAGCCAGTCCACCAACACGTTGTTCCACAGCGGAGCAATATAGAGTCCTGGCGCTTGCCCCTTTTCAATCAGTTGCGCCAACCAGGCGTTGTAAACATGGCTGCCCAAATCACCGGCTTCGATGTAGCGGTGCCACCAACACGGCACAACCAGCGCAAAAGAAAGAGCAACCGCCAGCCACTTCTTCGTGCGAGGCGATGCAACGCTCTGGACTTGTTCAGTCAACGATTTCGGCTCGCTAAGTTTGCTTGCTTGATTTGCGGGTGCGGCAATGTCCGCCCAGCTCAGGAAACAGTTTATCGAACTAGCCAGCAAGAATAGGCTGCGGCACTACACCCGCCTGATGATACGGAATCCATCCTATGCCAGCGCAGCATTCTACTATTCTCTTCGCTCCAAACAGACCTTGAGACGCGATGGTCTTCGCAAAGTCAGCCGGCACACTCAAGATGTGGGAAAGCCACCCAGATAGCCGAACAGGCGGGATTCATGGCGAGGTAGGCGAAAGAATGCGCGCGCTACCTGGGCGAGAGTTGGTTTTCGCCCAGCTTCTTCAGCCGGTCGCGCAAACGCCGTTGCAACGGCGTCGGCGTATTGGGGTTAAACGCAACGAGGTACCAAAGCGGTTGGCTGCGATCCTTGCTCAACCAGGTCAACGTAATGGCATCGGCATTGGGATGGCGGGCGACATTCTCGCGAATCGCGCCGTAGGGATGCTTGGCAAGCCGGTTCAACGTTTTGGCGTTCGCGCGCGGGTGTTCGCTGATCAGCCGCAGCAAATAGAAGTCTTCTTCGGGCGCCTGGCGCACGAGCTTTTCCAGCATTTCTGGCTTGGCATCGGCGCTCAGCACGAGACCAATTTTCTCGTCCCATGCCGTGTTGATCTGGTTCAGTTCCTTGGTGCGTGTATGAATCAAATCCTCGAGCACATGCCGTTCCGACTGCATGCGAGCGATCGGTAGATCTGTGCCTTCCAGCGAATCCAGAACGCGCAGCAAGTGCTGCCGTTCACCAAACACAATCTGGGACGTGCGCGTCACCGCGCCTTTGTCCTTTTCTTTGTGTTGCACCAGATCGGATCGTCGCATGATTCTGCCTGCTCCAGCCGCATCCCCTCCCAAGCATCCGGGGACCGGTCCACACACGCTGAAACTCTCGTTCGGCCCCCAAACAGAGCGCATTAAGTCCTCGCATGGTGGCTTCAGCGGATTATGGGCTGCGCAGCGGGTGGGGTAAAGTTGAGTGCGTCCGGTATGTGCCCGATTTGCAACGCCAGCATGCGGCGCTAGCTCGGTGTTTTCACAGCGGACGGTTCGGGGCTTTGCCGAAGGATTATTGGCGTGGAACCGATTTTCTCAATCACAGCAGCCAAATCGGGTGCGTATGAACGCTTTCAGCGAACACAAAGATGATCTCGAACGCTTCGAGCAGATGTATGGCCGCGAACGTGGGCGCTTAGCCGTGGCGCTGGATCGCATGACGAACGCTCTCGTTCTCGTCGGGCAACACGGCGTCTACTGCACCAGCCAGCGCAACCCGACTTTACCCGCGATGGACCTGCGCATGGTCACGCAGGAACTGGACCACGCCAAGCAATTGGTGCAGTCCGTGATGGAAGAGCTGCGCCGCCAACGCAACGAAGCGCGTTCGTAAGGCTCTTTCACGGCAACTGTTAGAGGGGACCAAGACGGCAAAGAGGGCCGTCGGACGGCTACGGCATCAAGGTTCAATCAGGAACGGATTGGAGTCGCGCTCCCGGCCGATGGACGTGAGGGCGCCGTGCCCGGGATAGACGATGGTCTCGTCGGGCAGTTGCATCAGCTTGTCTTTGAGCGAGTGAGTAATCTGATCCATGGAGCCGCCCCACAGGTCGGTGCGACCGATACTGCCGGCGAACAGCGTGTCCCCGGCGAAGAGACGCGGCACCGGCATGCTGATCTTTCCGGCTTCTTTCGGCAGATATAAACAAACACTGCCCGGCGTATGCCCCGGCGTATGGATCACACTCGCCGCAAATTCACCCCAACTCAAAGCGTCGCCTTCCTTCAGCAGCTGATCAATCTCGGTAATCTCCGGTGGTGGCACGCCAAGAAACGCGGCTTGCACTTCCATGCCCTGGTAGAGCGGCAGGTCGTCGCGATGCATCAGGATCGGCGCGCCCGTGTATTGGCGAAGCTTGGCGAGGCCGCCGACATGGTCAATGTGCGCGTGCGTGCTGACGATCGCCTTAACCGTGAGCCTGTGGCGGCCGAGCAGTTCGAGAATGCGGGTAACTTCATCGCCGGGATCGATGACCAGCGCTTCGCGCGTAACCGGGTCGCCGATGATCGAGCAATTGCACTGCAGCATCCCCACCGGAATGGTGATGTGAATTAATCCGTGCGAAACTGCGTCAAACGTCGGCACCGCTTCACTCATAATTTGGATTGTAACATCCATCGACAATCCGTTCATCGCATCGGGATTCGATGGACGCACGGCTTAGTTCGGCGTGGCCTTGACGACAATCGTCTCAGCGATGCGGTCGTGCACGCAACAATGGTTCGGGTTCGTAAAGTACTGCATAAACCCGAATCCAGCTTCCAGCATCGACGCGCCATAGCCGAGAGTACGTTCAACGGCCTGCCACAGTGTGACGCGCTCGTGAACTAATGAGACAACGCGGATCCGGAACACACGTTTCCCCAGGGTGTAGCCGTTGGCAAAGTATAGGGTTAAGCCGAAATAGAGCAGCGCAAAAACAATGTTGCCGGGTTCGTGAAAGTCCCACCGAATCTCGATGTGAGCGTTTGGATCGCGGCCCGAACGCAGCCACTCGATCAGCACCATCAGCGGGATATAGGCAATCAAAACTACCAGCAGATCCATCCAGAAGGCGCAGGCGCGCGCCCAGAAAGGCGCCAAAGGCGATCCTGCCAACTGCTCAATGCGCTCTCTTGCATGCGGTATGTACACGTTACGCGCCTGCTTCTGCTTCTCGCCAGTTGCGATGGCCATGATCCCTCGATCGGCGGACGTTTTGGCCCAGCAGAGTGGGTGCCGCCCGCAAAGTGGCACGATTATCGCAAATTGACCTTCGCTTGCCGATGTCTGCTACGCTGGTGTGTCGCTCATGTCTGAGACTTCAACCACCCTCCAAACACCCCTCATAGGCCTGCACCAAAAGTCTGGCGCGACGCTCGCAACGTGGTTTGGATGCCAATTGCCGGACCACTGGAGCGATCCAAAAACGGAGCAGGAGTTTGCGCGAAATTCGGTCGCGCTGGTGGACAAGAACTACCGGTGCTATCTCTCGTTCAGCGGCCCGGATCGCGTTCGCTATCTGAACGCCATTTTGACGAACAATATCAAGGACCTGGCGCTGCACCATGGCAATGTGTCGCTGCTGCTGAATCCGCAGGGACATATCCTGGCCGAAATCGAGACTTACGCCCTGCCGGAGACACTTTTCTGCGTGTCCTACGCGATGATTCGCGAGCGCCTCGTAGAAACTTTCGACAAATTCATCATCATGGACGACGTGACGCTCACTGATGAATCGCAACGCTACGGGACTTTGGCGCTCGAAGGGCCAAAGGCTGCGGCGGTCGTGCGAGAAGTCTCAGGATTCGATCTTGCACCGCTTGCCGAGCTTCAGCGTGCTGGAGCTCATGTCAATTCCCTTCCCTGCTGGATTACCAAGCGCTCGCCGGGCGGTATTGCCGGTTGCGAGTTTCTGGTCGAGCGAAACGATCTGGCGAAGCTCTGGGATGTGCTTCTGCTGAGTGTGCGCGCGCATGGCGGCGGGCCAATGGGTTATGCCGCGCTTAGCGCGCAACGGCTCGCGCAAGGCATTCCGTGGTTCGGCTACGATTTTGGTGAAAAGCAAATTCCGCACGAAGCGGGACTAGAGAATAGCCACATCAGCTACACCAAAGGCTGTTACACCGGGCAAGAAATCGTCGAGCGTGTGCGCTCGCGCGGACAGGTAAACCGGCGACGCGTCGGCTTGGTGTTTGATTCAGCGGAAGTACCGCCGGCAAATGAGTCGCTAACCGCGGATGGGAAAGAAGTCGGATTCGTGACGCGCGCGGCGGTGCCATCTTTTCTCCCGCACGCTATTGGCATGGGCTACCTGCGCAAAGACCACAACACGCCCGGATCGAAGGTATCGTGGGCGCGAGGAAATGCCGTGGTGTGCGAATTGCCGGGCGGGCTGGACGGCGTCGGCCAATAGACCACACCTCAACGGACAGGAAGTCTGCGATGCTTCGCGGCCGGTACGGCCGTTGCCTAGTTGAGCCTCAAAATTCGCGGCGCGGTGCAGCTTGCTCGAGGCCCACCCGCCCCGCGACAATCTCCGCTTTAAAGTAGTTCTCGCCTTTGATCGCGCATCCCGCCAACCGTCGCAGCATGGCGATCTGTCCAACGTGCGTCAACGCGTCGGCTACCGGCCCTTGAAACAGTCCTTCCGCAGGCGCGTGCAAGGGTTCGCCGGAAGCCAGGTAATCATCGAACTTCTTCACCGCTGCGAAAAACCGGGTCACTTCTGCATCCCACGCCAGCGGCTGGGAATCTTTCCAGACCTGCTTGCCGCTAGCCATGGAATGCGCCCAGTCGAACAGATCACCGAGATGCGCCAGAATTTCTGCCGGCGTTTTCGGCTTTTCGCCGATTGCAAACGCCGCAAATGATGGCGGAGCGCCGCGCAAAGCTTTGCCAGCACGGTAGGCTAGCGTCGCGACGGTATGGCGCAAAAGTTGGCGTGCCGGATCGGGAGCGGCAGACATGAGGCTCACCTCAAGAATTGAAGTAGAAAAAGCTACCGCGCAGTATAAACGCGAACGTAGTCTACAAGCATGCTCTGCGGGAACTGCGTAGTGCTATCGGGCGCGCCCGGCCAATCGCCGCCCACCGCCGCATTCAGCAAAATGAAGAAAGAATGGTCGAAGACCCACGGTCCACCGTCTGCTTTCCGTGGATCAAAGGACGCGTAAAGCGAACTGTCTACATAAAAGCGAATCGTGTCGGGCTGCCACTCAATCGCGTACAGATGGAAGTCGTCGCTGAAGTGCTGCTCCGCCGGCAAAGCAAACGACTGCATCAGATCCTTCGGCAAACTGCCGCGCTCCGGACCGTGCAACGACCCGTGCACGACACCCGGCTCCTTGCCCACGTTTTCCATGATGTCGATTTCGCCGCAGCGCGGCCAATCAACTCGCTCGATATCGTCGCCCATCATCCAGAACGCCGGCCACATGCCCTGTCCAGCAGGAATTCTGATCCGCGCTTCGAAGCGACCGTATTTCTGCGAAAAAAGACCGAGCGTTTTGAGACGCGCTGAAGTGTATTCGCGGGCGATTCCATCGGAGCCGGTGAAATGTTCAGCGCGGGCGGTGATGACCAGGTTGCCTTTCTCGATCTGCGCGTTTTCAGCACGGTCCGTATAAGACTCCAATTCCTGGTTTCCCCAGCCGCCTCCACCGAGGTCGTAAGTCCATTTCGTGCGGTCGGGACGCGAGCCGTCCGGCTGGTCAAACTCATCATGCCAAGTTATTACCCACGGTGAAGGCAGGATAGGAGGCGGCGGATCCCTAAAAGTATGAAGGCAGCCGCTGGCCCCGAGCGTCACAAAACCTACCGAAGCCAGCAAAAAAAGCAGCACGCAACAACCCAGTGGAGGAAGAACGAGTCGTCGCATCGTCAGCGTAGGAGCGATGCCGGAGAACGAGTGTCCGCAATATGAGGCACGGCGCTAGGCCAAATTGAACGCGCGCTTGAACGAGCCCTTTTCGCTGTCGATCTTTTTTTGCAGTTGAAGGATGGAGTAGAGCAACGCTTCGGGACGCGGCGGGCAGCCGGGCACGTAAACGTCAATCGGAATGACCTGATTGCAGCCCTGCACGATGGCGTAGTTATTAAAAACGCCGCCCGAAGTGGCACAGGCGCCCATAGAGATGACCCACTTGGGCTCGGGCATTTGATCGTAAAGCTGGCGAATCACCGGAGCCATTTTCTGCGACAAGCGGCCAGCAACGATCATCAAGTCAGCTTGGCGCGGCGATGGGCGGAACACTTCCGCGCCAAAGCGCGCCACATCAAAGCGCGCCGCGGCCATAGACATCATTTCAATCGCGCAGCAAGCTAAACCAAATCCGAGCGGCCAAATGGAACTCTTGCGGGCCCAGTTCACCGCCTTGTCCAGCGTCGTGAAGATGATGCCTTCGTCCTTGAGCAAGCTGCCGAAGTCGTCAGGCTTCGTCAGCGTAACGTTTCTACCGAGAGATGTGCTCATTGCGCCTCGCCTAAGTCATTTTCTCACACTCATTTGGTCGGCACAAATGCCGGTTTGCGGCTTAGCGTTGAATGCAGGGTTACGAAAATTGGTAATCCGCCGCTGACGCGTGGCGTGTGCGGCGGGTGTACTCAACTACCGTGCCGGGCCACAGCGTGGTGTTTTCTCCCGTGCGCGCATCCAGGTACCAACTTTTGCAGCCACCAGCCTCCCATACCGTACCCTTCAAGCGCCGATGGATTGTCTCGACGAATTCGCGTTGCGCTTCTTCCCGCACTTCGATGACGTTCTTCTTTTCTCGCTTCAGTAGTTTCAGGCAGCTGAGCACATAGCGCACCTGCGCTTCGGTCATCAGAATGATGGAGTTGTGGCCAAGACCGGTATTCGGCCCGAGCAGAACAAAAAAGTTGGGATAGCCGTTGACGGTAATACCGTAATACGCGTTCATGCGCTCACGCCACACGTCGTGAATCTCGATGCCGTTGCGTCCCACAATCCGCGCGCCAATCAGCGGCTCTGTCGCGCGGAAGCCGGTACCGTAAATCAGCACGTCTGCTGGATGTTCGATACCGTCTTCCGTCACGATGCTGTGTTCGCGTACTTCCGCAATGCCGGAAGTGACCAACTCAAGGTTCGAGCGGCTTAGCGTCGGATAATAGTCGTCCGAGACCAGCACCCGCTTGCAGCCCAACTCGTAGTCCGGTGTAAGCGCCGCATACAGTGCAGGGTCCTTAACTTGCCGCTGGCGATGACGCGTCGCAATCTCGACCGCTTTTCCTCGAATAAATTTGTTGCCCAAAAATCCGAAGACGCGAATCTCGAAGCGCAAGAACAACAATTTTCGAAAAAGCCATCGCGCCAACCAGAAACGTCGGAATCGCCGTTTCGCTTTTTCCGAGAACGCATAGTCGATCCGCGGCACAATCCACGCCGGCGTGCGCTGAAACAAAGACAACATGCCGACCTTCGGCGCGATCTGCGGCACAAACTGAATCGCGCTCGCACCGGTTCCCACCACCGCCACATTTTTGCCGCTCAAGTCCACGCCGTAATCCCATTGCGACGAATGAAACTTTGGCCCAGCGAAGCGTTCGATCCCGGGCAGCCTGGGAATATTGGGAACGTGCAGCCCACCCATGCCGGAAACCAACGCATGCGCACGAATCCGCAAAGCGCCTCTGCCTGATTCCTCCACTAGAACATCCCAGCAACTCGCCGCTTCATTCCAGACCGCTTCGCAGAATTTCGTTTTCACTTTGATGTGTTCGGCGAGCCCGTATTTTTCCACGCAATGCTTCAGATACGCGTGAATTTCCTGCTGGCCCGGATACATGCGCGTCCAATCAGGCGACAACTCGAAGGAAAACGAATACAAATGCGAGGGAATATCGCAGGCGCAGCCGGGGTAACGGTTGTCCCACCACGTCCCGCCAACGTCCTCGCTCTTTTCAATTAACAAAAACGAGTGCATCCCCGCTTCGCGCAGCTTGATCGCCATGCATAAGCCAGAAAAGCCCCCGCCGACAATCAGCACATCTACATTAGCCGAGTTGGTGTTTTTTCCCTGCACTCTGCGTCCTCTGCCTTAAGAAACGAACCTTCCGCTTAGGCTCCGCTCGCCAGCGTGGGAGCAGTAACAACGTCCTTGGCCAAATGGCTGCGCAAAAAATCCGCACTCTCACGCAACGAAGCCCTCGCTTCCGGAATTTTGTCCGGTGCCAACTGCCAGGCGTGCGGCACAACCGGCCAGATCTTCAGTTCGACGGGAACTCCGGCGGCCTTGGCGCGTTCGGCCAACCGCGTCGAGTCATCCAGCAGAACCTCATCCGCGCCCACATGAATCAGCAGCGGGGGCAATCCACGCAAATCGGCGTAGAGGGGCGAAGCAATCGGATCATGCGGATCTGCATTCCCGAGGTAGAGCTTCCCGGTCGGTGCAATCATTGCTCCATCAAACATAGCGCAACGGTCAGAGTTCTTTACGATCGACTCCCCCGTCGCAGCCAGGTCCGTTAAGGGAGAGAAAAGCGCGATCGCGGCTGGAAGAGGAATGCCTTTGGCTCGCAATGTGAGCAGGAGCGAAAGCGTTAGCCCGCCGCCGGCGGATTCTCCGGAAACGACGATTTGCTGCGGCGCGTGCCCCGCGTCGAGCAGCTCACGATAAACAGCAACCGCATCGTCTACCGCCGCGGGAAAGGGATTCTCTGGCGCCAGACGATAGTTCGGCGCGTAAACGCGAAACCCTTGCCGCGCAAACGACGCGGTGATCGCTCGGTGCGTCTTAGCCGAGCACGTAAAGTATCCGCCGCCGTGCAAATAGAGGAGCGTTCCCGACGGATTCTCCGAAACCTCAACCCATTCGCCGGGAACTCCACCAATCTGCGCTTCAGAAATGTGCACACCATCGAGTGTGCGGTACGGTTCGGGGCGCAAAATTTTGCGCGACTCTTGCAAATCGCGCGCTGTGCGCAGCTTGCGCTTCACGCGCCACTTCACCACCCAAACCGCGATGTGGGCTTGCCAACTAGCCATTACGCATACCTTATCGTTTTTCGAAGAAAATCGAGAACAAATAAAGCTCAAGGCTCGCTGGAGTCTGGATTCCCTTCCCAGCGCAGAAATCGAACCTGCCCGCTACTCTACCTTCAACACCACTTTGCCAAACTGGCCCCCGCTCTCCAAATATTCATGCGCGGCTCGCGCTTCGGCCAGCGGAAAAATTCGATCCACGATCGGCTTCAGCCTCCCCGCCGCAACCAACTTCATCACCGTGTGTAACTCGCTCTTTGTTCCCATGTACGACCCAAGCAGCGAAAGCTGTCGGCTGAACAGAAAGCGCAGATCAATCTTCGCATCGTAACCGGTGGTATTGCCGCAGGTCACCAATCGGCCAGCCAGCGCCAGACTGGCGACGCTCTCGTCCCAGGTAGCCGTACCCACATGCTCAAAGACCACGTCTACGCCGCGCTTATTGGTAATACGCCGGACTTCGTCGCGTATTTTTTGCGTTTTATGATTGATAAGAAAGTCGGCGCCGAGTTCGCGCGCTTTAGCCAGCTTCTCGTCCGTACCCGCCGTGGCAATCACGCCCGCACCAAAAAATTTGGCGACTTGGATCGCTGCGCTGCCTACGCCGCTTCCCGCACCGAGGACCAACACATCCTCGCCAGGCTGCAACTCCGCGCGGCCAATGAGCATGTGCCACGCAGTCTGGAAAACCAGCGGAACCGCAGCGGCCTGTTCGAACGAGAGATTTTCGGGATAGGGCAGACAATTCACTTCAGGGCATTTCACAAACTCAGCGCAGCCGCCATCAATCACATAGCCGAGATTCGTGAATTGGCGGCAGCGATTGTCGAGTCCCGCGAGGCACGCCGCGCATTTCCCGCACGTCACTCCTGGCGCCAGCAACACTTTTTGCCCCACCTTTACGGTGCTCACATCCGCGCCAACCTTTGCAACCTCGCCGGCAACGTCGCTGCCCGGAATGTGCGGCAGCGGAATCGGCACATTCGGCAGTCCGCGTCGGACCCACAAATCCAGATGATTCAGCGCGCACGCACGCACGCGCACCAGCACTTCATTTCCGCGCAGCGCTGGTTCCGGCGCGTCTTCGTATTGCAACACTTCCGGTGCGCCATGCGCGTGAAACCGAATCGCCTTCATTCCCCCTCCGCTTCGTCATTCGAACCCAGACATTCGCAACCGTCTCGCAAGCTAACACGCGGTACAAAGCCGTGTCCAGAATGTCGCCAGCCCGCTGCAAATTTCTGTTTCTGTTACGAAGTGTCGCATCACGTCGCTTCTCTTTGTGTTTTGCAGATGCAAAATCATGTGTCCTACCGCGCGGGCCGGGCATCAAAAGCGAAGTAGTAAGACTCCAAAACGAGCAAGGCCATGGGGCAGAACTTGGCAAGGCAGAGTCGCGTTTGCGGCTCAACGATATTTGTGTCGCTAACCGCAGTCCTAATTTTTAGCACGTCCCTTTCGGCGCAATCTCCAGATTTGGCAACAGCGCGAGAAGCAGCTCAGCAGACGACGCAGTCCCTAACGAACCCGCAAGCTCCAGGAAGCATCGCCGGCAAAGTGATCGATCAATCCGGCGTAGCCATCAGCGCCGCAAAAATTACTCTCTCCCGTGGAGAGCCCTCGATCGCGCAGGAAATTTTTACCGACGAAAATGGTCAGTTCGCATTTGCTGTCGTCCCCCCAGGGCCATTCCACCTCACGATCTCCTCGCCCGAACTAACACCGCAAACTTTTGACGATACCTTGCAGCCGGGCCAGACGTACACGTTGCCGCTCGTCATGCTGACCGTCGCGGCGCAAGTCACTGAGGTTCGTGTGACGCTCAGCCCGCAAGAGCAAGCCGAACTCGAAGCGAAGGACGAAGAAAAGCAGCGCGTCTTCGGCATCATCCCGAATTTCTATGTCAGCTATGTGCCAAACCCCGCGCCGCTCACGCGCAAGCTGAAGTTTCAGATGGCGCTGAAATCGGCCACCGATCCTTTCACGCTCGGTGGCGTCGGCGTTCTCGCCGGCATCGAACAAGCGACCAACAAATGGAAACAGTACGGCCAAGGTGCGCAAGGCTATGGCAAGCGTTACGGCGCGTCGTATGCCGACGTAGCGGCCGGCACCTTCATTGGCAACGCGATCCTGCCTGTCGTATTCAAACAGGATCCCCGCTACTTCTACAAAGGCAAAGGCAGCAAACGCTCGCGGCTTCTCCACGCCATTGCCGGGACTTTTGTCGCGCGCAGCGATAATGGCAATTGGGGACCAAACTATTCGAACGTTCTCGGCAGCGTGGCCGCCGGCGGCATCTCCAATCTCTACTATCCCTCGCACCGCCGCGGCATCGGCCTGGTCTTCTCCACCGCGGCGATCCGCCTCGGCGAAATCACCGCCGCCAGCCTCTTCGAGGAATTCCTCGGCCCCAAGCTAACCTCCAACGTGCCGCCTCACTCTGACGGCCAGCCTTGAAGCCGATCAGTAGTGGCGGGTCTTCAGACCCGTTCTTTTCTCAACGTCTGGAACTAAATCGCAACCTAGCATGCGGGGGCAGCGTGCCTGCAATCGGCTTATACTGAGCGTGACGGCCAACTCCCGTAACCGCCTTTATAGCACCCGATTACGTAGCCATCTTGAAGGAAATCGCAAAACAGTACCGTCGACGTGTTTCAAGTTGCTATTTATTTGATTCAATTGTTTGCAAAAGCCCGCGCGACCCTAACTGTTCTTGGAAAGTTCTAGAGCTGCCCGGCGACATCTTCCGTCACAAGCTTAGTATTACCTTAGAGGGTCACAAGGTTCGGCTTCATGCCAGTGGCTATTTCATTGCAGCGACCATGGAGGACATTGACGTCGATGTCTGCTCAATCAACCGGCGAGATTGGATTTGTCGTAGCCGGCCAACTTCCTTTCCTATTCCAGAGTTTCCCTCGCTTTCGCTTTTCTCTGAGGAACCCGCTCTACGCCTGCTGAACTCCTCGAATTCCGAGGTTTTCGGGCTGACGCTCCGGAACCTCCAATTGACGACACAGGAGAGCCTACATTTCTATAGCAACGCAATTAATCTGTACCTGTGTCGGGATTCAAAGGAACAAGTGCTAGCGGCGATTGCCGCGGTCGGCAGGTTGGCGGAGGTACTAAGGGTAGATGAGGTTAGCCCTGATCTGAGCGAACTGCCGAGAGAGTTTGAGAAACTCTTCGCACTAATTCCCAAATGGGCGCTCAGTGACGACGAAGAACGAAGTGAACTAATTAAAGATGCATCTATGCGGACTCTAAAATCATTCGTGGCGACCGTAGACCCTTATATTCCAGCGATAAATGAGTACCTAGATTCCTTCGGCGGCAAAGCCCCTCCAGAAGCCGCGACAATGTTGGGCACTTTGGCTGAATACTGTCTAGAAGCCCAAATTCAGCTTCAGAATCGAAACGGGTGACCGAAATGCGTGAGGTGCCCGCATTGACACGCCTCACCACCCGCCGTACGCTAAATCTCTGAGCACTTCCGTGGACCTCTTCGAAGAAATCGTCAAGCTTCGCCGCGCCGGGCGCCGTGCCGCCCTCGCCACCATCGTCCACACCAACGGCTCTATCCCATCCTACGAATCCTCGCGCATGCTCGTACGCGACGATGGCTCCATCGCCGGCACCATCGGCGGCGGCTGCGTCGAAGCCGAAGTCTGGGCCGCAGCCAAAGAAGTGATGCACAACGAAGCACCACGCAAAATGGTCTTCAATCTCAACCACGAAGCCACCTACGACAACGGCCTCATCTGCGGCGGCACGCTCGAAGTTTTCGTCGAACCTATTCTTCCGCAGCCCATGCTCTATCTTTTTGGCTGCGGCCACGTTTCTATGGCCGTCGCCAAAGCCGCTGCCAATGTCGGCTTCGCCATCGGCATCATTGACGACCGCGAAGCGTTCGCTAATCGCGAGCGTTTCCCAATGGCGCTGGAAATTCACACTACCTACGAAGACGCCTTCGCGAAAATTCAGCCGAATGCCGCCAGCTATCTCGTCATCGTTACCCGCGGCCACAAAGAAGACATGCGCGTCCTCTCCTGGGCCGTGCGCACCGACGCACGCTACATCGGCATGATCGGCAGCAAGCGCAAAGTGCTCTCTGTCTACAAAGCGCTCGAGCAGGGCGGCTATCGCCCCGAAGAATTTCAGCGCGTCTATGCGCCGATGGGCCTCGAAATCGGCGCGCTCTCCCCCGAAGAAATCGCCATCAGCATCGTCGCCGAACTCATTGCCGTCCGCCGCAACGCCGCCGCGCCGTCCGCCGCCCACAAAAAGCTCACCTACGAGCCCAAAGCTGAGCTTTCTCAACGCTGAATCGCTCCCAGCTTCAACCAGACGAAAAATCGCCGGTCCTAGCCACCAGGAGTATACTCAGGCCATGACTGAACAAGCAGCCGCTTTGCTTCAAAAGGCTATGGAACTTTCTGAGCAGGAAAGGGCGCAGTTGGCGTCTTCGCTGCTTGAAAGTCTGGATCCGGCGACGGACGGCGACGTTCAAGCGGCTTGGGACCAGGAAATTAGCAAGCGGATCGCCGACCTCGATTCAGGGAAAGCTAAGACCGTTCCCTGGCCCGAAGCGCTGACGCGTCTGACCTCGAACTTGCCCGATGGGAAGTAAGGAAATTAGGCTCCACGAGGACGCTGAAAGTGAAGCTCACGGCGCGCTGGAGTGGTATTTGGCCAGAAGCCCGCGGGCGGGAGTTGACTTCGTGGCGGAATTGAAGCGGGCTTTTGCTAGCATCGCTGCGGCACCACAACGCTGGCCCAAGGGGCCAAACGATACAAGAAGACTTTTCCTAAATCGCTTTCCCTTCGCGATTGTCTACCGGGATCTTCCTTCTCACATTCAAGTCCTCGCCGTCGCTCACACGAATCGACGGCCGGGGTACTGGAAAGAGAGGCTCTGATACTGGAATAGCATGCTTGCTGCCGTGATCCTTTCGGGCGGTGCTTCGCGCCGCATGGGCTCACCGAAGGCGCTGCTGGCCTATCAGGGCCGTCCCTTTCTCGAACATCTACTGGAAGTCGCGCAGCACCCGAAGATTTCGACGCGCCGCGTTGTTTTAGGAGCACACGCCGAGCCCATCGCCAAAGAAATTCATCTCAACGCCGACGAAATCGTCATCAACGACGAATGGGAAAAAGGACAGCTCAGCTCAATTCAGGCGGCGCTCCACAGCCTTCCACCAGGACTCGATGGAATGCTGTTGCTGCTGATCGATCATCCTCTGATTAGCGCCGCGCTGGTCGCCGACTTGATCGAGGCCTTCTACAGTTCCGGCAAACCAATCGTCCTGCCGCTCTATCGCGGCCGCCGCGGCCACCCGCTAATTTTTTCCGCTGCTCTCTTTCCGGAACTCATGAGCGCGCCCCTCGAAACCGGCGCGCGACACGTGGTCTGGCAGCACGAAGCAGAAATTCAATCGGTAGAAACGCTGGAAGAAGGCTGCGTGCTCAATCTCAATGATCCGGACACGCTGCAAAGGACCATCGGCCGATAACTTCACCGAAGCTTCTCGCCCAACAGCCGAAGAGCCTCCGCTGCGAGCTGCGCTCCGTGAAATGTTGCCGGAGGTAGCCCTCCCAATGCAGCTGAGATTTCTTCTGCGCGGATGGAACGAGCATCCGCAAGCGATTTGCCCGTAAGCCGCTCCGCCAGCCACGAGCCGCAGGCGATCGAAGTGGTGCAGCCGCGGCAGAGAAATCTCGCCTCGCTGATACGGCCTTCCTCAACCCGAACCGCCAATTCCAGCAAATCTCCACACACTGGATTGCTCGCCTGCACCGCGGCCGTCGCATTCTCCAACCTTCCCGCGTTGCGTGGATTGCGAAAATGCTCGAGCACTTGCTCGCTATACATGCTGCCATTCTAGCTGAGCTGCGCGAGGGCCGCTTAAGCCGCGATGCACGTCCGCTTAGTCAACTTTCTTCGGCAAATACTTCTTTTCGACCGATGCCACCACTACGTAGTTGGGATCGACCATCTCCGTCAGGTGAATTTTGCCCACCTTCGACAGCAACTCGTACGCATCCATTTCGCTCAACCCGTAGTCGCGATGAATCCAGTGCACCAGTTCCGTGAACGCGATACGCACCGCATCATCCACCGGCCGATAAATGCCGGTGGTCATGATCTCCTTGTCATTCTCAAATCGTGGCCAGCCCGTGCTCTTCCCTTTCACCAGTTCGAACCGGAATCGCGCCCGCATCGGCACTTCGATCGCCGTTCCCGCAATCTCACCGTCACCCATCGCCGCGTGCCCGTCTCCAAAATAAAAGAGCGCGCCCGCAACATTCACCGGCAAATACAACGTGTTTCCTGCGCTCACTTCCGGAGCGTCCATGTTCCCGCCAAACTCCGCCGGCACAATCGAACTGCGCGCCTCGCCGTGCGCGGGCGCAACGCCGATGCACCCTAAGAAAGGATGGAGCGGAATCTTTACCTTATAGCCCGAATCCAGCGCCTGAAACGTCGCGGTGTTCTCGGCGTGATCGATCGGATAGAACCAAATCTTCTCTCCAAGCGGCTCCTTCTCAATCATCGGCGTGTAATTCGTAGCGCTGATCGCACCAAAGCCCGCCAAAAATGCGCCCACGCCCTGGTTGCCATCGACTTGTAAATCCAGGATGTGCACGACCAGCGTGTCACCCGGCTCCGCGCCTTCGATGAAAAACGGCCCGGTCAGCGGATTGTCGCCCTTCGACATCGCCGTGGTGTCGCCGGGCTTTTGAATCCCGTTGCCGAAGCAATCCAGTGAATTCGCTTCAAGAATGTGTCCTGGTTTCAACCGCGCGACGGGCGCAGCCGGCCCGAAGACATATTTGACGTTGTCGATCGTGCCCTTGAAGCGCACCACGTCTTGCGCGCTGTCCTGGCTAGCCTGGATGACACCGAATCCCGCAATGCCAAATAGCGCCCCAAGTACAATGCCAACCTTTATACGTTTCATCGTTCTTTCCTCGCAGAATCCACGTGAGTGCATCACACGCGAATGGCGAAGTCAATTCCACGTCCGGCCACCAGAGCGCAACATTTGTTGCGGCGTCTCGATAAATCGTTGCGTTTGTTGCAGCGGCATGATAGAAACCGCGGCACAGCGGTGCGACTTCCCCTCTCCACAGGTCACTCGTTCGGCGGACGTTGCACGCTGCACTCTCACACCACGTTTCGGGAGTCCCCATGCAACGAATGATGCAGTCTGCTCAGCGGCTTTCTGCTGGACTAGTTTTCGCGGGCTTACTTCTTCCTGCTCTTTCATCAGCGCAAGAGAAATCGCCAACTCCCGAGAAGGCCCCCGCCGAATGGGACACCACGCTCGCGCGCGGCACCACCCGCACGATCGATTTCGACACCAGCGAGGGCACCTGGATGTCGCTCAGCCTCTCTCCCGACGGCAAATGGATCGCCTTCGATCTCCTCGGCCAGATCTATCGCATGCCGTCAGGCGGCGGCAAAGCGGAATGCCTCACGCAGGATTCCGGCGTTGCCATCAATCAAACGCCTCGCTATTCGCCCGATGGCAAGACCATCGCCTTCATCAGCGACCGCAAAGGCCAGAACAATCTCTGGCTCATGGATGCCGACGGCAAGAATCCGCGCTCCGTCTACAACGACAAAACACTCCGCGCTCTCAGTCCCGTCTGGACGCCTGACGGCAACTTCATCATCGTGCAGCGCCAAGGCACCCGCCCTAATATGGGCTCTCCCTTCGGCTGGGGCCTCGTCATGTACCACAAGGACGGCGGCTCCGGTGTCGAGATCGTCGGCGCCGACAAAGGTCCCGGCTGGCATTCCATCTCTGCCGACGGCAAGTACCTCTACTTCGACGTGCAAACCTGCAGCCCCCTGCCTTTCGGCCACACTGACCCGATGCTCGGCTGCGCGCAGATTCAACGCATGAACTTGCAAACGCGACAAATCGAGGAGATCACTGGAGGCGCTGCCGAACAACAAGATCGTGGCACCAGTGGCGGCGGCATCGCGCCCGAAGTTTCACCCGATGGCCGCTACGTGGCGTTCGGCCGCCGTATTCCCGACGGCACGGAATCATACAAAGGCCACGTCTTCGGTCCGCGCACCGCTCTCTGGCTGCGCGATCTGCAAACCGGCCAAGAACGCCTGCTCATGGATCCCATCGAACTGGACGAGTCCGAAGAAATCTCGCGCCAGATGCCCATTCTGCCGGGCATGGCCTGGACCGCCGATGGCAAGTCCATCGTCATTTCCCAAGGCGGCAAATTCCGTCGCCTCTCTGTCGACAGCGGCAAAGTGGAAACCATTCCCTTCACCGCGCACGTGCATCGCGTCATTTCCGAAATGGCCTATTCGCCGCTGCCGCTTTCCGATGGCGCGTTCGAAGCCAAATTCATTCGCTGGCAGACCGCCTCCCCCGACGGCAAACAACTCGTCTTTCAAGCCATCGACAAGCTGTACGTCATGGATCTGCCCAACGGCAAGCCGCGTCGCCTCACTCCGGATTCCTTCGCACCCGGTGAATTTTCTCCCGCCTGGTCTACCGACGGAAAAACCATCGCCTTCACCAGTTGGGATGACGCCAATCACGGCCAGCTCTGGACCGTCTCCGCCGGCGGCGGCACACCAACGCAAGTCACGAAGGACCCGGGCGAATATCTCAATCCCACATTCAGCCCCGACGGCAGCACCCTCGCCTACTCCCGCAGCTCCGGCGCAACGCTGCGCGGCCGCGATTGGGCGCGCAACGAATGGTATGACATCGTCCTGCAACCGCTCTCCGGTGGCGAAGGACGATCGATTGTTCGCGTCAGCGGTCAGGAAGGCCCCGGCGTTCGCCCACAATTTGGTCCCGACGGCCGCATCTATTTCACCGAACATCACTCCGAAAAAGGCGCCAGCCCTTTTGACACCAAAGTCGTCACCGATCTGGTTTCCATCCAGCGCGACGGCTCTGACCGCCGTGTCCACGCCAGTTTCACGAACGCGACGCTGGCGCAAGTCAGCCCCGACGCGCAGCACATCGCCTATCAGGAAGGCGACAACGTCTACATCGTGCCCGTTCCTCTGAACGCAACCGGCCAGGAAGCCATTCGCCTCGACCGCAAAACGCCGGTCTTCAAAATCACGCCCGCCAGCCTCGATGGCGGCATGTACCCGCATTGGCGCGACGCTGCGACCGTCGAATACGGCAACGCCAGTAAATATTTCGTGTACCACCTCGCGACCAACAAGACCGACACCACCGAAATTCACCTCAGTGTTCCGCGTGCCATGCCGCAAGGTTCTATCGCGCTTACGAACGCCCGCATCATCACCCTGGCCAACAAACAAGTCATCGACTCCGGCACCATCGTCGCGAAAAACGGCCGGATCACCTGCGTCGGCAAATGCTCTACCGCCGGCGTGGCGCAAGTCGTCGACGCCAAAGGCAAGACCATCATTCCCGGCTGGGTGGACATGCACGCCCACCATCACCGCGAAGCTGCCGGCATCACGCCGACCCACAATTTTGAATCGGCCGTCTACCTCTCCTACGGCGTAACCACCACGCTCGATCCCTCCACCTGGTCCGAAGACGTCTTCCCCCTCGCCGAAATGATCGAAGCCGGCAAAGCGATTGGCCCACGTACCTTCTCCACCGCGACGCCACTCCTCAACGGCAGCGGCCCGAATCACAACGAACTCACCAGCTACGAACAGACCGAGCACGAAATCACGCGCCTCGCCTCCTACGGCGCCGTCGCGCTGAAGCAATACCTTCAGCCCGATCGCGACCAGCGCCAGTGGATCAGCGAAATCGCCCGTAAACAACATCTTCGCGTCACTGCGGAAGGCTCCGCCGACTTGCTGCACAAACTCAGCATGGCCATGGACGGCCACACTGGCTTCGAACATCCGACCCCCTACGTTCCCCTTTATGGTGACGCCACAAAATTCTTCGGCCTGACGCACACCGTCTACTCGCCCACGTTCACCGTCGGCGGCACGGCGCCCTGGAACGAAGAATATTTCGAGCAAATTAGCGATGTCTGGAAAGATGCCAAAATGCAGCGCTGGACTCCCTGGCGCGAACTCATGCCCCACCTTCGCCGCCGCTGGATGCGCCCGCTAACCGATTATCACTTCGGTGTGCAGAACCAGGGCCTCGCCGACGTCATCGCCAATGGCGGCTACGGCGCCATCGGCTCGCACGGCCAGGCGCACGGCATCGGCTCGCACTGGGAAGTCTGGATGCTCGCCAGCGCATTGGGAAACATGGGCGCACTCGAAGTCGCCAGTGCGCACGGCGCGCATTTCCTCGGCGCCGAAAAAGATCTCGGCACGCTCGAAGTCGGCAAGCTCGCCGACCTCATGATCCTCAACGCCAACCCGCTCGACGACATCCACAACACCGCGAACATCGCCATGGTCATGAAGGGCGGCACGCTCTACAACGCGGACACCCTCGACGAAATCTGGCCCGAGAAAAAACCATTCGGCGCCTACTACTGGATCAATCTGGATCAACTGCGCAACGACACGCGCCCCGTGGACATTTACGACAAAAAGTAAGTTCAGGTAGGACTGCCGGCGAGAAAATCAGCGGGTTTCAGCCGCCCGGTGGCAAGCTGTGCGATGAGTTGCGCATTTGCGGCGAGGAAATCGTAGTTGCCGAGTTCTTTTGGCAACACCCAAACGGTCTGCTCGAAACATTTCGGTGTAACTTCATTTTCTTGGATCGCCACGGCATAAAATCGAATCTCCAGCTCTTCGGGAGTTGCGGCGTACTTGTGGTGCGTCCGCCCCATCTCCGCACATTTCTCCAGCGTGACCGTCAACTCTTCGCGTAGTTCCCGCGCCAGTGCCGCTTCTGGTGATTCGCCGGCCTCCACTTTCCCGCCGGGAAATTCCCATTTCAGTGGAGATGTGTCACTGCGGCGCCGCTGGCAAATCAGCAGACGCCGGTCGCTGCGCTCAATCACGCCCGCGACAACCAGCCTCATCGCCGCCCTGCTTTCGCTGCCGCCTCCCGCAAAATTCGAAACATCTCTTTCGCGCCTCGAATCAACGGCGGCCCGGGAGTGTTTAGCAATTCATCGCGAACGACGTGCACTTGTTTGTTGCGAATTGCTGGAAGGCTCTTCCATGCCTCCACTGCGTAAGCTTTTTCCCGTTTTGCCTTGGCTCCGGTCGCGGCCCACGCCAACACGATGACGTCCGGCTCCGCCGCTGCTACGTCTTCGTCCGCCACCTTCTGCCCTGCCGGCACGACCATCTCTGCTCCGCAAATCCTCACCAGCTCCGCTACCCACGGCGGAGAACTGATCCGCGGATTCGGCCACGCCTCGCAATACACACGCAGCTTCTTTCGCGCCAGCCCACTCGCCTTGCTTCTCCGCACAATGCCGGCAAACTCGCGCCGCATTCTCGCGATGAGCGCCTCCGCCTGCTTTCTCCGGTCCGTGATGCCCCCCAACAAACGAATATCGCCTTCTATGTTCGCCAACGTCCGCGGATTCTTGGCCAAAAAATTCAACGGAGCTTCGAGCAGCTTCCCAACCACCTCGGTCTTGAACGGAACCGACCCAATCACCAACGAAGGCTTCAGCTTCAAAATCTCGTCAACGGATTCCATGTGCCAGCAATCGCCCAGCTTCGGCAAATGGTTCACCGGAGCCACGTCCGCACACCACTTCGTCACACCAACGAGAAATTTCCTGGCGCCGATCGCACAAAGGATGGACGTGGCACTGGGTGCCAGCGAAACAATGCGCAGCGCTGCCGGCCGCGATCGCGACATGAATCAGAGTTTAGCAGAGCACAGCCGCTACTAAACCCAGGCGCCTCGAACGCGGCGGCGCTCGCGTTACGAAATAACTGGGTTGGCTTTGTCGGCGTTGATGCCGAGGTCTTTGATGGCTCTGTCCACCACGGACTTCTCGATCTTCCCGTCCGCGCAGAGTTCGTTCAACGTGGCCAGCGCAATGAATTTCGAATCGACTTCGAAGAAATCCCGCAGCGAACTCCTGCCTTCGCTGCGCCCGAAGCCATCCGTGCCCAGCGCTGCGAGTCTCCGCGGCATCCACTTGCTCACCATATTTGGCAGCGTTTTGATGTAGTCGCTCGCCGCGACCAACACGCCCGGCGCATTCTCCAGGCACTTCGTCACGTACGGCACGCGCGCCTTCTCGCCCGGATGCAAGCGATTCCAGCGCTCCACTTCATTGCCATCCAGATAGAGTTCCTTGTAGCTGGTCACGCTCCACACATCCGCAGCCACCCCGTACTTCGTTTCCAATATCTCCTGCGCGCGCAATGCTTCATTCAGAATCGCGCCGCTACCGAAGAGCTGCGCCTTCAGCTTGGCCTTCGGATTGTTCGCCGCGCGATAGGGGTACATGCCTTTGATAATTCCGTCCTTCACGCCCTCGGGCATCGTCGGCATCGCATACGGCTCGTTCATCACCGTGATGTAGTAGAAGATGTTCTCGCCTTCTTTGTACATCCTGCGGATGCCGTCTTGAATGATCACGGCAATTTCGTACGCAAACGCCGGATCGTACGCCTTGATGTTGGGCACCGGCAGCGCCAGCACGTGGCTGTTCCCATCCTGGTGCTGCAAACCTTCACCAGAAAGCGTCGTGCGCCCCGATGTTCCGCCCAACAAGAACCCGCGACACCGCATATCCGCAGCGGCCCAAATAAAGTCCGCAATACGCTGGAACCCGAACATCGAGTAATAAATGAAGAACGGAATCGTATCGATGCCGTGCGTCGCGTACGCCGTTCCCGCGGCGATGAACGACGCCATCGACCCCGCTTCCGTAATCCCCTCTTCGAGAATTTGTCCGTTTTTCGCTTCCTTGTAATACATCAACGTGTTGACATCGACCGGCTCGTACTTCTGCCCTACGCTCGAATAAATACCCGCCGTGCGGAACAGCGATTCCATACCAAACGTCCGCGCTTCGTCCGGCACAATCGGCACTACCAGCTTGCCGATCTCTGGATCCTTCAACATTTTCCGCAACATGCCGACGAAGGCCATCGTCGTCGACACTTCGCGTCCTTCGCTGCCCTCGAAAAACTCCTTCCATAACTCGTCCTGCTCCACCACCAGCGGCTTCGAACGCACCGAACGCTTCGGCAAGTAGCCGCCGAGCGCTTCTCTCCGCGCCTTCAAATACTGCAGCTCGATGCTGTCTTCCGGCGGGCGGTAAAAGGGCACCTCGGCGCAATCGTTGTCGTTCAGCGGCACACCAAAGCGTGAACGAAATTCCTTTAGCTCGTCTTCGTTCAGTTTTTTCTGCTGGTGCGTAACGTTCTTTCCTTCGCCCGCTTCACCCAAGCCATAACCCTTAATCGTGCGCGCCAAAATCACCGTCGGCCCGCCTTTGTGCTCCACCGCCGCTTTGTACGCCGCGTACACCTTCCGCGGATCATGTCCGCCCAACCGCAACCGCCGCAGCGCCTCATCCGGCAACGGTTCGACCAACGCCAATAGGCGCGGATCGCTCCCGAAGAAATGTTCACGCACATACGCGCCCGACGAAACCACCAGTTTCTGGTACTCGCCGTCGACCATTTCACCCATGCGCTTAACCAACAGCCCTTCTGTGTCGCGCTCCAGAATCGGATCCCACTCCGTGCCCCACAGCACCTTAATGACGTTCCACCGCGCGCCGCGGAATGCCGACTCCAATTCCTGAATAATCTGCCCGTTACCGCGCACCGGCCCATCCAGCCGCTGCAAGTTGCAGTTCACCACAAAAATCAGATTGTCCAGCTTTTCGCGCGACGCCAGCGTAATCGCGCCCAGCGACTCCGGCTCGTCCGTTTCCCCGTCGCCCAGGAACGCCCACACCTTGGCGTCCGTCTCCGGCTTCAGTCCGCGATGTTCCAGATACCGGTTGAACCGCGCCTGGTAAATCGCCATTAACGGGCTCAAGCCCATCGAAACCGTCGGAAACTCCCAGAAGTCCGGCATCAGCCACGGGTGCGGATAAGATGAAAGTCCTCCGCCCGGCTTCAATTCGCGCCGAAAATTCTCCAACTGTTGCAGCGACAGCCGCCCTTCGAGAAACGCGCGCGCATAAATGCCCGGCGCCGCGTGCCCCTGAAAATAAACCGTGTCCCCCTCAAACTCCGGCGTTCGCCCTCGGAAAAAGTGATTGAAGCCCACTTCATACAACGTTGCCGCTGAAGCGTACGTCGAAATATGCCCGCCGATGTTGTGTTCCACGCGATTCGCGCGCACCACCATCGCCAGTGCGTTCCAGCGGATTAGACTCTTAATCCGCCGTTCCAGCGCCTGGTCTCCCGGAAACAGAGGCTCCAGGCGCGGCGGAATCGAGTTGGCATACGGCGTGTTCGCTGAAAACGGCAGATCAATCCCCGAGACCGTCGCATGCGCGCGCAGCCGCTCCAGAATTTCGCGGGCCACATCGGGTCCGCTGGTTTCGAGCACCGAATCCAGCGACTCCAACCACTCCTGTATCTGCGTGTCTTCCAGGCTGCGCGGTTCGCCAGTTTCCGGCGCAGTCAGTTCGAACGACTGCGCTTCGGCGGCCTCGCCATTCGCGTTGGCTACCTGCGTGTAGCTTTCGTTTTCGTGCGTAAACGTTTCATTGTCCATAACTTCGGCTGGCCCTCGTTGTTCAGATTCCGTTCTGCGCCAGTTCTCGCGCCGGCAATGTGACTTGCCTCACAAACAACATAGAATACACCGCGCCACGCCTCTCTGCACGGCGCTTTTCTCATTCATTTTCGGTTATCAGAGGACCGTACGCGCGCAGTTAAGAATTCGCGTGACCAGGTGTATCTCGCTTGTGCGGTGCCGAGCAGGACTTGGTACCGCCGGCTTGCCCTATAAGGGCATCCTGCCGGCGCTTTTTTATCCCTTACAGAAAGAAAGGTTCTCCCTCAGCTCGCCGGCTGCTGATTCGGCAACGCCGCCAGGAGTTTCGCGCCATCAACCGAACCCAGCCCCGTGCATGCATCCCATCCCGGCCCCGCGGCGAACTTACCCTTCAGCGCACCGTAAATGTCATTATTCCCCGACGTCACATCATGAAACACGCCAGCCGGCATAGTTGCCGAGTAGAGCAGCGGATTCACAAACCCTACCGGCTTGCCCAGGCTTTGATTGATTCGCGCCAACAATCCCGCATACAGCGGCGCCACCGCGCTTGTCCCGCCGATCACCAACTGCTGCCCACCAATAAACACACTGTAACCGGTCTCCGGATCCGCATCCGCAGCCACGTCCGGCACGCCGCGCCCCCCTGCACTATTCGCCGGAGCCGGAACATTCGTGTTCGCCTGGTACGACGGCTTCGCAAAAAAGTTGCTCACTCCTCCGCCTGTCGCTCCGCCGTTCGCGCCGTCATTCCAAACCGTCTCCACCGGCTTTCCCGCACTCGAAGACGAACCCAGCGTCGTTCCTCCACACGCCAACGAATACGGATTTGACGCCGGAAAATCTGCATGGGGCTTTTTGTCCCAACCCTGCTTCGGCATGTCCGGCGAGCCGTCATCTCCCGCGGCCACGCACACCGTCACGCCCAGTGCCGCCGCCTCCTGCAAAATCTGCTGTAAACCGTCCAGCAACTGCTGCGTCGTGCTCTCTTCCGGCCCACCCCAGCTAATCGAAACCAGATTCGGTTTTCGCACATTGTCGTGCACCGCTGCGGACACCGCCTGAATGAATCCGTCATCCGTATTCGTTCCGAAATAGACGACGATCTTCGCTCTCGGCGCAATCGCTCCTGCTACCTCGATGTCCAGGGTTACTTCCCCATCCGCGTCCGGATCCTGCCCCGGTACATTCGCTCCGCCATCCACTCCCACGGCCGTCACGTTTGGTGCCGGACTGATCCCGAGGTTTGCAAAATAAGTCTGCAGATCGGACGTCGCGTATCCCGCTCCCGTCGGATTTCCCTGGCTATCCACGTCATTCAACTCGATCAACGCGATCGTCTGCCCCGCGCCATCCAGCCCTGTCGGGAAGTCGTAAATTTTCGCGAGGTCCAACGGCGTATACGTTCCGCCGACTCGTGGCTTCGGCTTGCGTTTCGCTCCTCCGCGCTTCGCCCGCGCTGACGCCTTTCTGCTCGTCCCGTTCAATCGCCGGTAATGTGTCTCCACGGTCGGCCGGTCATCCAAACCCAGCACTCGCTCGATGATTCCCCGCAAATCTTCCGGGATTGTGATCGCGCCCGTTCGTCCTCGATACGTAAGTGCACCTGCCTTATATCGTTGCAACTTCACTCCGAACGCCGCGCTCATGTCGGCAATCGTGCCGGACAGTTTTACGGTACGCCGCGCCACGTCCGCTGCCACCACGGTCAACTTATGCGCGTGCGCAAAATCATCAATCTTCGCAAAGTCCGCTGGGTCTGCTCCTGCCGCATTAGCCAACTCCTCGCGCGTCAGGTAGTTCCGCTGCCCCAGTTTTTGCGAGGCAAGTTCTCCGACCGTCCTCCCCAAATCGGCCCCCGGCTTGCGCCGCACCTGCACCGTAATCTCGATCCTTTGTTGGGGATCGACTTTTCCGACCGCCTTCGCGCCCGGCACCGGCCGGCGCTCACTTCCGGGAAGCTGAACTCGTTTTGGCATGGCAGTTGACCTCGTAAGGAAGGATGGGCTCGGGAGAGGCCAACACGATAGGCCGCGTTGGTCAACTAGTCAAGAAAAGCGCTACGGCACAAAAGCATTCTTTTCTTTAGGAGGTGGGGGCTTCAGCCCCCACGTAAAACGCTTAGCAAACTGGGCTTCAGCCCTTGAAGAAAGCCTTGCAACGTGCCCTAGCAAGCGCCAAGTTCGTAGGCCTCCACTTCACAACACAGAAAGACACGTCCTAGCGAAACTCTTCTTTTCCCGGCCCCAAACTCCGCCCACCATCCAGCACCAACGCGTGCCCCGTCATAAATTCCGCGTGAACCAAATACGAAACCGCTTCCGCGATGTCCTCCGGCGTTCCGGTTCGCCGCAACGGCGCCAACTTCACAAAATCCGCTTCCCATTCGAGTGGATCGCCGGGCATCGTAATCGTCCCCGGCGCAATCGCGTTCACGCGCACTTCCGGCGCCAGCGCCTTCGCCAGTACTTTCGTCAACATCACCACTCCCGCCTTCGAAACCGAATGCGCAATGTACCCCGGCCAGCCCACGAGCGCACTCGCGTCCGCAAAATTCACAATCACGCCTTTCGTTCTTCGGAGCAACGGCGCAGCCGCTTGCGCGCAGAAAAACCCCGCCTTCACATTCGTCTCCAACGACGCATTCCACACTTCTTCCGTCGTCGAAATCATGCTCGACGGCAAAAAATTCGCCGCGCTGTTCACCAGCACATCCAGCCGCCCAAACTCCTTCCCCACTTGATCAAACAACCGCCGAATCTGCTCTACACTTCGCAACTCCGCCTGCATCGCCACCGCGCGACGGCCCAGCGCCGCAATCTCGCCGCACACTGCTTCCGCGCCCGCCGACGACGAGTTGTAGTGCACCACCACATCCGCGCCCTCGCCAGCCAGCCGCAACGCAACCGCGCGCCCGAGCCGCTTTCCGGCTCCCGTCACCAAACCGACTCGACCTTGTAATGGCAGACTCATGCGCCAAGAAAATACCACGTTCTGGTGTTAACACTCCGCTGTTCCCACCCGTCCTGCCAAACGATATGCTCGCCTCCTATGCCTCGCCTAATCTGAGTCTTCAGGTAGGTTTCTGATGGCCTTATTTGA
>Ga0335080_10000242_pt1 | contig 48925 bp, 43 predicted proteins | sample Lox_Sample_34_FD_206720 | JGI IMG/M metagenome (GOLD analysis project Ga0335080, IMG submission 206720) | Soil microbial communities from Loxahatchee National Wildlife Refuge, Florida, United States - Lox_Sample_3.4 | ecosystem: Environmental > Terrestrial > Soil > Wetlands | place: USA... | reverse complement strand
TCGATTACATCCAACTCCGAGAAAGAGATCTGTCGACCCGAGAACTGGAAACACTGGCCCGAGTGGTAGTCCAAGCAGTGCGCGAGGCCTCCGAACTATCCGCTGGTCGCTGGCCACGGACCACTGTCCTGATCAACGCGCGCACCGACATCGCACTGGCCAGCGGAGCCGACGGGGTCCATCTGCGCGGCGACGACGTCGGCCCGCGCGAAGTCAGTGCAGTCTGGAGCGAAGCCCATGTGGGGGCAGCCGCCCTCGGCTGCCCAGCGGAGCAAGGCTCCGCAACTTCGGCGACTCTAGTTTCTTCACAGTCGCCGCGCATCGGAGTCTCCTGTCATTCCCCGCAAGAAGTAATGCACGCGGCGGCATCAGGCGCCACGTTCGCCATCTTCGCCCCAGTCTTCGAAAAGAAAGACACCCCCGACACGCAACCCACAGGTCTGACCCAACTCAGCGCAGCCTGCAAGGCAAACATACCGGTCCTGGCCCTAGGTGGAATCACTCTCGAAAATGCGAAGTCGTGCCTGGCGGTCGGAGCCGCCGGAATCGCGGCGATGCGCCTGTTTCAGGAAAATGACGTGGCGCAGGTTGTCGACACCTTGCGTCGACTTGCTCGATAAGGGATCCAGTGGTCAGTGGTCAGTGGTCAGTGGTCTGTGGTCTGTGGTCTGCGGTCTGCGGTCTGTGGTCTGTGGTCTGTGGTCTGTGGTCTGTGGTCTGCGGTCTGCGGTCTGCGGTCAGTCCGGCGGGATTTACCACTGGCGCTTTTGGGTGGCGCAGCGCTTCAGCGCTGCGATAAGACTTGATTAGGAGGAATGGGGCTTCAGCCCCGGGGGCTACCCCGTCCACTTCCCTCCGGTCTTCAATACCTGCATCACTTTCGCCAGCCGTCGCTTGCGCGTCTCTTCCTGCTTCGCCCCAGTAAGCGACCGCGCCATCTCTTTCTTGTGCGTGAAAGCCAACTTCTCCCATCGTTCCCGCGCCGCCTTGCTCTTCTTCAACTCTCGCGCCAGCTCCGGCGGCGCTTCAACTGTACGGTCCGCGACATCGCGCTGCAGCACGATCTCCACCACGTCTCCCGCCTTACACTTCGCTCCTTCGCGCAATGTCTTGTTGACCACCATCCTGTGGCATCCGCCCATCGGCATCAGAGACGACCGAAACGGAAACCCGCTGATCGTCCCGCGCACCGGCACGCGCGCCCGTGTGCCGAATGTCTTGACCACATCAAACGGAGCACTGAACCCCGCTACTGAGCTCCCCTCCTGTCCTTCCAGCTTGACCTTGAAACGCAATTTCTTCTCTGCCATCGAATCCTCCGCCGATCTCAGGCTGCTAAACTCTATCTCTGCACACCACGCACGGCAACATTCATGCCGCAAACTCCGACGCAGCCCGAATCAACCGTGATAATCGAACCCGTCCTGGTGCCAATCCCTGCCTGCGATTTTCTGATGGGATCCGCCGAAGGCCAGGATTGCGAACGCCCCCTTCACCGCGTTCAGATCGACGCATTCCTGCTTGCTACAACCCAGGTTACAAACGAACAGTACGCTCAGTTCCTTCAGTCCACATCGTCCGTCCCACCGCCGCTCTGGAACGACTCCAAGTTCAATCATCCCCAACAGCCGGTCGTGGCAGTCTCTTGGCACGAGGCTGTGCGCTACTGCGAATGGCTGAGCGCCCAAACAGGACGCCGCTTCCGACTCCCCACCGAAGCCGAATGGGAATGCGCCGCCCGCGGAGGCCTCGAGCAGAAGCAGTTTCCCTGGGGAGACGATCCTCCGCAATCGCTGCCGAACTATGCCACGCGCTGGCAAACCGGGTCTGAGCCAGTCGCGCATTACGCCCCAAACGCCTTCGGTCTCTACGACATCGGCGACAACGTACACGAGTGGTGCAGTGATTGGTACGACCCGAGCTACTACGCCACTTCGCCCGACCGCAACCCGAAAGGCCCAGACCAATGCCCGATGAAGCCCGCACGCAAATCGTCCCGCGGAGGGTCCTGGCGCCACCACATCAAGGTCGCTCGTTGCTCAGCCCGATCCAGCATTCCGCCCGAATTTCAGTACGCCGACTACGGATTCCGAGTCGCGTGCGATTGAATGATTGAGCGATTGTGTGATTGAGTCATTGAGTGATTGAATAGGACGGTCGCGAAGCTTTTTCAATCACTAACCCAATCACCCGATCACTCATTCACCAATGGCTCAATCCGCTATGTTCACTCCCGATCTTCTCCAATCCAAGCGCATCCTGATCACCGGCGGCGGCACCGGCCTCGGTAAAGGCATGGCCGCTCGCTTCGTCGAACTCGGCGCCACCGTCTACATCTGCGGACGCCGCGAAGAAGTCCTGAAAACCACCGCGGGCGAACTCAAGGCCAAAGGCCCGATCCACGCTATCCCATGCGACGTCCGGCAAGTCGACGCAGTCGAAAAGATGATGGACTCGATTTGGAGCGCCGGACCGCTCGACATCCTCGTCAACAACGCCGCCGGAAATTTCATCGCCCGTACCGAAGAACTCTCACCCAACGCGTGGCAGTCGGTTATCAACATCGTCCTGATGGGAACTCTGAACTGCACCATGTCCTGTGGACGCCGCTGGCTTGCCTCCAAGCACAAAGGCACCGTCCTCAGCATCTCAGCAACGTACGCGCCTGTAGGCTCTGCCTATGTCGTCCCCTCCGCCGTTTCCAAAGCCGGCGTCGAAGCCCTGACCCGCAGCCTCGCTGTCGAGTGGGGAGACCGCAGCATCCGCATGAACGCCATTGCGCCCGGCCCGATCCCTACGCAAGGCGCCTTCTCGCGAGTCTTGCCCAAGCCTGAACTTGAGCAAGTTGCTCTTGACCGCCATCCGATGCGTCGTTTCGGGACAATCGAAGAACTCGCCAATCTCGCTGCATTCCTGGTGAGCGACGGCTCGGGCTACATCAACGGCGAAGTGGTCCGCATGGACGGTGGAGAATTCCTGCAAGGCGCAGGGGAGTTCAGCAGCCTTGGCCGATTGCTGAAAGAAGAGGACTGGCAGGCCTTACGGCCGAGGAAGAAGTAGAGCGAAGCACCAGAAGGTCGAGCCGAAGTAGGGGAACGATTAGTGGCGATCTTGCTTCGGCATCACCACCGCCTTCAACAGCATATTCACCAGGCTCAACACAATCGCTCCGATGAACGCCGCAAGAAATCCGTGTACCTGGAAACCCGGCGACAGCAGAGCCGATGCCAGTTCAAGCATCAAAGCGTTGATCACGAGCCAAAACAATCCCAGAGTCACCAGCGTGAGAGGAAACGTGATCACCTTCAGCACAAGTCCGATCGTCGCGTTGATGAATCCGATCACCAGGGCCGCGATAAGGGCACTCTTCCACCCGCTAACGTGAACTCCAGGTACAAGCTGCGCCACAATCCAGACCGCGAAGGCACTCAGAATCCAACTCAAAAGCAGCCGCATAACCGTCTCCGCTAGGCATCATAGGACGCCGGGACAGCTTTTGTCATTCGAGCGCCCCGCACCGGAAGGTACCCGGACACGCGACGCGCCGTTCAATCTGAAATCTGACTTCTGACTTCTCCAATGCTGTCCCAAGGTCACAGATGCAAGAAATTAACACTGCCTTCCCCAATCCCGCGACTCCGGACTGGTACACTACGAAATTCGCGTCGAAGGAGGAAAAACGTATGCCAGACCCCGCACTCAGCGGATCAGAATTCAAAAAGCAACTGCGCGCCGGACAGCCCAAGATGGGCCTGTTCCTCAACGCCCACAGTCCCACTGTAGCCGAGCAACTCGCATTCTCCGGATACGATTGGCTCCTGGTTGACACCCAGCATGGCCCCATGGGCTACGAACGCTTGTCGGCGATGCTCAGCGGCATCTCGAATGGCGGCGCCAAGTCGCTCGTCCGCGTCGGCGGATACGACGATCGCCCCGGCATCCAGCAGGCGCTTGACATGGGCGCCGACGGCGTCCTCGTTCCCTACATCAACACAGCCGAAGAAGCCCGCCAGGCGGTCAGTTGCACCAAATATCCGACCACCGGCACGCGCTCGGTCTACTTCCCGCAGCGCAGCATGAACCGCGCCGGGCTCCTCGGCTACGCCGGCAACTGGAACAACGAAGGCATCGTCGCGCTGCAAGTCGAGACCGCCTCCTGCATCAAGAACATCGCCGAGATCGCCGCCGTACCTGGCGTCGACATCCTCTTCCTCGGGCAGAACGATCTCTGCATGTCGATGGGCCTCTACGAAAAATACAAATTCCCGGACATGTACACCTCGCCCGAACTCGATGCCGCGACGAAAAGCCTGATCGAGAACGCCCGCAAGAACAACGTGATCCTGGGCCTCTTCCTCTTCGGCACAGCGCGCGTCGGTGAATTCCTCGAGAAGGGATTCACCTTCATCAGCATCGGCAACGACCTGCATCATGTCCTGACCCAAGCCGGAGCTTACGTCGGAGACATGGAGAAGATCGCGCAAGAAAAAGGAAAGTCGTGGAAGCGCCGCCCCACAGCGCTCTTCTAGAAGAGTCCGGGTGCCCCCACCCTTGTCGCGGTTTTGGCGACAGGGTGGGGATTTTGACTTCCTGGATGAAATCCCGTGTCCTATGTGGTGAGTAATTTCCTTCAAGTAAAATCAACTGTCTATGCAGTTCGTCCTCACAGAAATTGAAGCCAGAGTTCTGGGCGCTCTGATCGAGAAAGACATCACCACACCCGACTACTATCCGCTCTCGCTCAACGCCCTGGTCAATGCCTGCAATCAAAAGAACAACCGCGAACCGGTGATGACTCTGGACGAATCCGCCGTCCGCGATGCCCTGAGTTCGCTGCAAGAAAAGCGCTTGGCCGGCCCTGCCAGTGGCGCCGACAGCCGCGTGACAAAATACGAGCACCGATCGCAGGAAGTTTTCAACTTCGACCGCCGCGAGATCGCGATCCTCTGCGTACTTCTGCTTCGCGGTCCGCAAACGCCCGGCGAACTCCGCGGGCGCACCGATCGCATGTACCACTTCGAAGCCCTGGACGATGTAGTCGCCACGCTCGATCGCCTGGCCCACCGGGAACATCCGCTGGTCGTAATGCTGGCGCGCCAGCCCGGCACTAAAGAATCTCGCTATGCGCACTTGCTGTCTGGAGAGCCGCCTGCCGTAGAAGTAGCCCAGCCACCTTTGCAGGCCTCGGCCGGAAGCAACCCGGTTGCTGATCGGGTAGCCGCGCTGGAAGCCGAGGTCGCCGCCCTCCGCTCCGAACTCACCGAAATCCAGCAGCAGATGGCCGCGTTCCGTAAACAATGACGCGTCGCAGAGACGCAGATTGTTGTGTCTGGGCCGGGAACTTTTCCCCGGTCGAAGTCGTATCCTATTTCAGAGGCGAGGTCTCACATGTTCACATTCCTGCTCTGGTGCATTCTTTTCGTGATGTGCTGGCCGCTGGCATTGCTGGCCCTGGTCGCCTATCCGTTCGTGTGGCTGCTCCTGCTCCCGTTCCGCGTCGTAGGAATCGCTGTCCACGGCGTGCTGGAAGTGATCTTCCTGGCGATCACGCTCCCGTTTCGCTTGCTGGCCGCCCCATTCCGGGTCTGAGTGCAAGCCGGACGGCGACCAACCCGAACTGTAGGGTGCGGCGGTTGGGGCTCTCTGCCGATCCTAAAGGTCTCGGCGGCATCCGCTCAGTTGCAAGCGCGGTCGTCAGAAGCTGAGCTGCAATCCACCGAAGATCTCACGCAAAGGCCCGGGCTGATAAGAATTGCCATCCGGATCGGGTTCCGTGAAAGCGATGTAGTTCTTCGCCAGCAGGTTGCGGCCGGCAACGTACAAGTTGGCCGTTGTCTTCCGGATGCGAAATTCCTTGCCTAGATGCGCGTTGATCAACGCGTAGCCCGGACTCCAACTGGTGTTGGTGGGATCGACATACGCACGCGTGAGGGCGAGTGTGCCAACTCCGGCCACCACACGTCCCGGGAACCGGTACGAGGTATCCACAAAAATCTGATGCGCCGGTATGTTGGGGAGCCAACGTCCAGTGAGATCGCCGGGATAAGTCAAGCTGACGTAATTCGTGTAGGTGAAGTGCGAGTAAGTATAGGCGCCCAGGATCGTCAGGCGATTGGTGGGGATCCAGCGCCATTCCGATTCGAAGCCGTATCGATGGCTGTCGCCACCGTTTCGATAGAAAGTCTCGAGCGGACGCGCCTCGTTGCAGGCGGGCGGATTGGGAGCGTCGCAGCGGTAGCGCTCAAAGTCTTTCTGCGTGTTCAGGTAGAAGAACGCGAGATCGTAGAAGAAGCGTTGGCCGAGGTTACTGCGCACGCCGAAGTCGCCTCCCCAGGAAGTTGCCGGCTGGAGTGACTTGTTGAATCCGCCGAAGGCGGCGGGGTTCGAGTCAAGCTCTTCCGTCGAGGGTGGCAGAAATCCGAGTCCCCACGAAGTGTAGAGCGTAGTCGAGGGAGCCGGGCGATAACTCACGCCGCCACGCGCGGTCATTCGTCGAAACGTGGCATCGCCGGAAAGATCGACTCCGTCGGTTTTGAGCAGATCGGTGAGGCGGTTCGACATGTTGTCGCCGCGCAGAGCGAGCAGCACAGTCCATTTGCTGCCTAAACCCAGGGCTTCCGTAGCGTAGCCGGCGAGACGATTCTGCGCGATGTTTTGATTGGAGAGCAGGACATTGTCTTCGACCGCATTGCCAAGATTGTCGTGGCGGTACTCGCCGATGTGCTGATGATCCCAATCGAGTCCGACGTTGAAGCTGTGACTGAGCCAGCCGCTCTTTCCTTCGAGATGGTACAGCGCCGAGCCGCCGGGGGACGTGATGCTTTGATGGTCCACGGATGACGGCACGGATTCTTTGTAGCCCCAACGGCGCGTGTAAAACGTGAAGTCCAGGTGCTGATTCTCCGCCAGAGCAACTGAGCCGGTTTCGCCGAAGGTGAAGCGCTGTGTCTTGAAGAACTCGTTATAGGTAAGGGCGTCGGGATTGGGCTGGTGTGGATCCTGCTGCACCTGCTCGATGTTCAGACCCTCGGGGTTCTGACTGAAACTTCCCGTGCCCATGAGCACGGTGTGCAACTGCAGGCGTCGGGTTGGGTTGAGATCGAATTTACCGTACAGGTTGTCGCCGTAGAAAGCCGTGTGGACGCGATATCCGTCCCCCGCGGCGCGGGCGGCAGCAACATAGAACGGAACCGAGCCGGCTTTGGCCGCGTACTCGGCTCTTCCCTTGTAGAAACTGTTGGAGCCGCCGTCGGCAGCAAAGCTTCCGTGTGAAGCTTGGGAGAGGTCGCGCGTCCGGATATCGAGAAGGCCTCCGGTTGATCCTCCGCCGTACATAACCGCCACCGGGCCCTTGAGCACGGTGACCTGCTGAACACCGCCCCAATCGATATCGTAGAGATCAGGTGCAACGCCGCTGGGATCGTTGAGCGGAATGCCATCGAGCAAGACCTCAATGCCGCGCACTCCGCTCTCGGTCAGGATGCCTTGTCCACGGATGGAGATGTGTACGCGTTCCTGATTGGCCTGGTTGTCGATCTTCATCCCCGACACTCCAGAAAGTACTTCCTCCGCGGCAACGCCGCCGCGCGGCATCGGCGAACGATTGACCTCAGGCACAATAAGCGAAGCGGCGACCGGCGCTTCCGACAAAGGCAAGTCGAGGCGCGGCGCAGTCACCTTCACTTCCTGCTGAACGACGAGAATCGGTGTCAGAACGATCGCCAGCGTCTTGGCGTTCTTCAGATCTACGGCAACGGTCTGCGGGTAACAGCCGTGAGCTTCGATCCGCAAATGAACGACAACGCCAGACGGCGGCTGGACAAGTGAGAAGCTGCCATTGGCATCGGCCGCCTGTTTCGTGCCGGTCTCTTCGACCGTTATGGTCGCGTGGGGGATGGGCTTCCCTTGAGGATCTTGAATCTGGCCGCTTATCGTCGTGCTCGGGCTCGCCGTCTGCGCCGACATGGCGCTGCCAGCGATCAAGAGGCCCAGAGAAAGGAAGATGGCCGCACTGAAAGAGATCCCGCGTCTCTGCGGCACCCCAAGAGTGTTCATTGTTGATTTCTCCAATCTGGAGATTTTCGCTGAGTCCATCGACTCGGCGCATGAGTCGGATGCTGGCGGCGCCGGCCGGCCTGATCGTTGTTCAGTGGAAGCGAGCGTCTAGGGGATCACACGTCCGGGAATTACTCCGTGACCCGACACACTGCCAGATGTGATTGCTGCTCGGATCTCCTATCGCTAGTCGTAGTGGACGAAAGCCCAAAACTCGTTCGAAATCACGGCTCAGATCCACAACAACGGGGCAAGACCGGCTATGGCCAACGTGCCGAGGAGGACGAGGCTTTGGGAGCCGGTTTTGCGGTCGGCAAGTACATAAGCGTAGATGCCCTTCGCCAGGTTGTTGCTGGCGGCGGCAATCAGAACGCCGCTGGCGGCGACTTTGAGAGGCGTGAGTGTACCGGCGGCCTGCGTCATGCCCATAACAAAGGGATCGACGTCAGCGACCCCCATGATTGCGGCAAGGAGCCGGACGCCAGCGCTGCCGAGGTAACTGACGACCAATTGCGTGGCGATGAGCATGCCGAGGAAGAGTGCGGCGAAGACGAAAGCGGCCATCAGCTCGAGGGGATTGCCGGGCTGAAATTCGCGCTTGATTTGCGAGTCGACTGGATCCGGTCGGCGGGACCAGAGCCATCCCGTGGCGATGGCGATCGCAGCGAGCACCAGATATGCCGGGGCCAGCACCGCCGCCAAGCCTCGGCTGAAGAGCGCGAGGAGAGCAACCAGGCGCAGATACATCATGCCCGAAGCAATCAGTATGCAGCCTGAGAACAGGTGGGGGCGCTGTTCCTGAGCGGCCCTCCGAGACATGGCTACCGTGGTGACCGTGGACGAATAAGCTCCTCCCAGGAAAGCGGCGAGCACAACCCCACCTCGTTCCTTGGTGACTTTCTGCAGCACATAGCTTCCGTATGAGACAGTGCTGACGGCTACGACCACCAACCATGTTCTGAACGGATTGATGTGAAAGCGCGTGAACTCCTGATGAGGAAGGGCCGGGAGAATGACAGCGGTGAGCAGCAAGAACTTGGCGAAGGTGAGGATTTCCTGCGGGGCGGTGCGCTTGGCCAGAGTCTCCAGGTGCTCCTTCAGTTCGAGCAGCAGCAGGCTGCCGACGCTGAGAGCGGTGGCGATCCAGAAATGGTCGTAATAGACAAGGGCGCCCACCAAGTACGTTGCGAGACCAGACATCTCCGAAGTGACGCCGGCATTCTCGACGCGCGAGATCTTGTGCGAGTAAGCCAACAGCAAGAAGCCGCCAACCACCAGGAAACCGAGCGTGACGGGTAGAAGCTGAGTGCCGGAGAGAAGAGCGATGGAGTAACCGATGAATCCGATCAGCGGAAAAGTACGGACTCCACCGAAGGTATAAGCGCTGGTGCTGGCTTTGTGCTCCTCACGCTCTAAACCGATGAGAAAGGAAAGAAAGAGGACGAGGATGATCTTGACGGCTTCGGGTGGAAGCAGACGATAGAGGTCCACTTGCAGTTTGGGCTCCTGTGATGCGAGCAGTATAGACCCACGTGGTCCGGGAAACATGTCTTGATTCGGAGCTGGTCCTACAGGAAGGGTTCTTCAACACGCCGATTTAATGAATGGCGACAGGAAGGAGACGCGAAGATTCTATTTTTTGGACAGGATCAGCGGTAGCGCGCGCACAAAAAAACCCTCGCTTTTGCGAGGGCTTTTTTGGGGGGAGGGACTGAATGGGTAAGGCGCCCATTTGGTCCCGAAGCGCAGGGGGTTGAGCCCCTTAACTGCAAACTTACTTCGGCTGCTGTTGAGAATCGCCGGTCATGGGAGCTCCGGTGTTGGCAGAGAGCTGTTCCAGATCGTTCTTCAGCAGGCTGATTTCGACGCGGCCTCCATTGATGCGCTTGGCCTTCGAACCGGCGCTCTCATCGGACGGGAGCGGCGCGTTGCCCATCCCTACGAGGTAGATGCGATACACAGGGATGTCATGGTTCAGAACCAGGTAGCGCACCACAGACTCGGCCATCTTCTGCGAGGTCGTAATCGCGGTCTGGCCCTTGCCCGAAGAGAATCCCTGGACCTCGATGATGTATCCGCGCTGGCCCTTCACGCTGGTCGCCATCTGGTCGAGGGCGTCCTTGGCGTTCTTGCTGAGAGCTGTCTGTCCCGAACGGAAGAGAATCTCGGTCTGGTTCGAGGCCTTGTACTGGTCGATGTTGCTGACCACGGTCTCGACGTTCTGCACGCGAGTCGTGACCTGCTGCGCAGACTGCTGGGCAGCGGTTGCCTTGTTGCCGGCGTCGATGGCGTGCTGATCGGCTTCGTTGGCCTTGTCGGAGGCGAGCTTGATGCCAGCCTGGGCGCGAGAGTCGACGTCCTTGATCTGGCGGGTGTTGGCCGAGGTCAGCTCATCGAGCTCGTTGACACGGTCGCGGATCGGTTCAGTCTGCCGCTGCACATACTTCTTGCGGGCGAAGGGATTCACACGTCCCCAGAAACCTTCGCGCGAGGGCGCTGCCAAAGGCGCTTTGCCGGTAGCATTGCCGGCGCTGTCGCTTGAGGTCTGCGCGGCGGGCTGGCTGGACGAGGTGGTCTGCGCAAGCGCCGGCATCGCGAGCACGGCAGCCAGTGGCAGGGCAATTACGAGACGGTGATTCATGATGACTTCCTCCATTGTTGGGGGAGCGTTTCATGCTGCTCGCTGCCCCGGCACGTCTGAGCGTGCTGAAAACTCGGATTGCGTCCCCCGGTAACGCGGGGTAATCAGGCCAGCAAATTCGCTGAGCCGGCCGTCGCTGACGCAACGCTAAGGCCTGGGATTCCGGCGCCTACTGCCCCGGCGCCACCCTGTTCTAGTACAGGTCAGATGCCAAATCGACCCTACTACTAACGCCGCTAAGTGATTGATAAAAATAGATATTGCGTCTGTGATCCTGGTACGGGGGCGGTGCCATAGGAATCTGGAGGGTAATTTTGGGAAAGCTGATATAAAAAGTGCGTGCAAGACCGGACGTCGGGCACCGGGCGTCAGGCGTCGGAAATGACTCTTTGGGCTTCACCAGCATGGGAGGGGGCTTGGGATCGAATCGCTACCTAAGTAGTGCCTTTTCTGCGTTACTGCTTTTAGGAGTCGCTCTTCTCTGTAGTTTGAGCCAGGGTCAGGAATCCACTCAGCCGTCCTCGCGGATCTCCGACGAACATCTGCGCCAGTACGCCGACCTCGCACAGAACTGGATGCAGCAATATCTGCGGGTCGACACAACGAATCCCCCAGGAAACGAAATGCGCGCCGTCGAGTTCTTCAAGAAGATTCTCGACGAAGAGGGGATCGAAAACCGCGTGTTTGAGACGGCACCCGGACGCGGCGATTTGTGGGCTCGCATTCCGCACACGAGTCTTTCGGCGAAGCGGCCGATTATCCTGCTCAATCACATGGACGTCGTGACCAGCGACGCCTCGCACTGGAAGGTGGCTCCGTTCAGCGGCGAGATCAAAGACGGTTCCATCTGGGGACGCGGTGCGCAGGATATGAAGAACGAGGGCCTGGCGCAATTCGTCGTCATGGTCATGCTGAAGCGCGAGAAGATCGCGCTCGACCGCGACGTCATCTTCCTGGCTGTCGCGGATGAGGAAGCCGCGGGAACCGGTACGGATTGGTTCATCAAGAATCAGCGCGATCTGCTCGGAAACGCTGAATTTCTGATCAACGAAGGCGGCGAGAATCTGCTGGAGAACGGCAAAGTGAAATACGTCGGCGTGGATGTCGGCGAAAAGACTTCCTACTGGCTGCATGTGGTGGCGCACGGACGGCCGGGGCACGCGTCGCGGCCAAATCCGGACTCAGCTCCGAACCGGCTGGTGCACGCGCTCAACAAGATTCTTGCCTACCAGACACCGTTGCGAGTGTTGCCGGTGGTGGAGGAGTTTCTGAGGGATATGGCTCCATACGAGCCGCCGGAGCAGGCACGGTACTACCGCAACATCCGCAAGGCGATTGAGGACAAGAAATTTCAGGATCAGGTCGTGCGCGACGAGTCATTGAACTTCCTGCTGCGCGACACGATTTCGTTGACCATGCTGGGCGGTTCGGGGCAAACCAACGTGATTCCTCCGGAGGCATGGGCAAACCTGGATGTGCGCATTCTGCCGGGCGGAGATCCGAACGCGGTGCTCGAGACGCTACGGCGGGTAGTGAATGATCCGGATGTGACGATTGAGCCGATCTACAAGGAATTTCTCGTGGCGAATTACTCCGGAACGGACAACGTGCTGTATGCAGCAATCCGCGAGACGGCTGCCAAGTACTTTCCCGGGAGCCCCGTCGTGCCGCACATCACCAGTGGCTACACCGAGAATCAACGCTACCGGCCGCTGGGAATTGTGGCGTTCGGATTCTGTCCGTTCGCGGCCACCGAAGAAGAAGGAAACACCGAACACGGGAACGACGAGCGCATCCGCGTAGAGGAAGTGCGGCGCGGGCCGAGGATTCTGTTCGATGTGGTGGTCAGAGTGGCGGGAGAGTTGTAGTTCCGGAGAAACTCTGTGGGATTAGACATCTACGTTGGGCCGCTCACGCGTTACTACCTGGGCGACTGGGAGAACGTCGTCCAGCGATATGGACGAGAGCAAGGGATCCCAGTCAGAGTGATCAAGCCAGAAGGCACGCCGGAGCTCCCAAAGTTATCGGCCGAGCAGGTCCTGCAGGCTGTGACGAATTGGCGTGCCGACCTAAGCACAGGTCTGGGCTCCAATCTGAGCGAGCCTCTGGACTGGCCCGAGTCTGGGGCAGGCGAATATTTCACTGACAGACCTGCTTGGGACGGTTACGGCAGTCTCGCGTTGCTTGCGGCTTACGACGAGCACCGTGATCTCGCACGTCCGAAAGTTGCCATCGCGAAGTTTGGCGATGATCCTGCCTGGAAGAGGTCCACTGCGGCGGACTTCAAGTCGCGCTATAGCTCCATCCTGCTGCCGGAGTTGTGGTTACCATGCAAGTTCGAGTTCGTTTTCAAGGCACAGGACCTCTCGGGCAACGAAATCTGGATGGGGTCGAGCCTCAGTCTGTTGCGGCAGTTGAGGGAATTGAACAATTCGACGGCGAACGCAACGCCCGCGCAACTCGAGCAGAGCCGGCGAGAGAACTTCAATCCGGGAGACAGCTTCGACAAGGCCTCGCGGTTCGGGCTGGCGATGTTCCTGCAGCTTGCCGAAAAATCGGTGAATCTGAGCGTCCCGATGAAGATGGACTACTAGAAGCGACCTTGATTCTTATTGCTGAACCGGAGCTTTCGGCACCACGATCTCGTCGAAATAGCGATACAGCGTGTCGCGATGGACGGCGCGATAAGCTTCGTAATCCTGGGCCACTTCTCCGTCGGCGCGATTGAGCAAGGCAAAGGGTTCCAGTAGTCCCGCCTCGTCGATCTTCACCAGTTGCTGCAGGGCGGGATCGAGGCTGGCTTTTTTCTTCTCAAAATCTTTCTGTTCTTTCAATACGGCCGCCAACATATGCAGGGCATCGGCCTCTTCGCGCATAGTGTGCCGGTACTTGGGCTCGTTGGGAAACTCCTTCTTGAATTTATCGCCGCGCCATAAGGCACGGTTCATAGTGTAGGCGACCCAGGCGGGTCCCGCCGGGTCGTCCTTCTTCAGTCCGGAGGGGTCGATGGTGATATTGATGTGCTGGTCGTCCTTCTGCGTGACCGAACCCTTGTCCTGCAGGCGCACCCAGTTGAGTGTGACTTTGTTGTATTGTGCCCATTGCGTCAGGCCCATCCAGGAACGGTTGTTGTTATAGGGCTCCGCGATGACGGCGTTGATGAACTTCTCGCGCGACTCGGCGCTCTTCCCCATAGACCACAGAGCGTCGCCCCAATAGCGGTAGGCGGTTTCGCGGTTGGGGTCGATCTCAATGGCGCGGGCGAACCACTCTCCGGCGCTGCCATTAACGTGCTGCTTGAAGAAGACATCGCCGGTGAAGAGCGCGGCCTCGTAGTTCTTGGGATCGAGCAGCAGAACGCGAAGATATCCTTCCCGCGCCTTGTCGTAGTCGCCGCGGCTGAAATCGGCCTCAGCTTGCTGCATGGCATCATTCACTTCCTTGCGAGGAGAGAACGTGGTGTCGCCGCCATCTTCGGGAACCATGCCCATCAGCACCTGAATCAGGTTGCTGTTATCTCCGAGTTGCTGGGCTTTGACAAGGAAGCTGCGGGCGCGAGCCCGAGCCTTTTTGCGCTGATCGGGGTCGGGCAGAGTCTGCGAATAACCTAAGGTCGAGACACCCCATCCCTCCCACAAGCCGGGATCTTTCGGATATTCGTCGCACAGCTTCTCAAACAGCGGCATCGCCTGCGCCATCTTTCCGTTGTCGATGAACTCCAGCGCGCGTTTTCGATCCGGATCATCCTTGGGAGCCACACCCTCTGTGGTGGATTGCGGTGGAGTCTGCGCGCGCAGTGCTGCATTCAGGGCGAGAACACTCATGACGACAGCCAGCAGATATGTGCCGATGAAGCGACAAGAAGGTGCGGACATGCGGACCTCCATTCATCCTGCAAGAGAAAGACACTGACAGAACGCGATAAGCTCCCAAGTTTGCGTCCGGGAACTGAAGAAATCAATACACGAATCAACCGCAATGCTTCTCGTACTGCTCGTAGATGTAGGGGTCGGTCATGCCGGCGATGTAGTCGCAGAGGACGCGCGGCAGTCCATCTTCCTTCGCCTTGTCCTGGTACTGGTGAGGCAGCGTTTCGGGATGCGCCATCCAGAAGGCGAACAGCTCGGACACGACCTCTTCTGCGTCGTCCTTTTCGTCAGCCAGCGAAGGGCTGAAGTAGAGATTTTCGTAGAGAAAATCCTTCGTCTGCTTGCGCTCGGCCTCGACCTCGGGGCTGAACGCGGCTAGCCGCTGCGGATACTTCCGGATCTCCTCTACCGTCTGGATCCGGGCCTCGCTTACGCGCTTCTGTGTGTTGCGGATCAAGTCGTCCACGAGCCGATTCAGCACCCGTTTAAGCGTTTCGTTGAACTTCAGCTTGTCGGGGACATCCGGATAAAGCTGCGCTACCTCGCGATAGAAGCGATCGAAGATTCCAACGCCCTCGCAGATCTCCTCGAGCGTCAAGAGATGCGATTCGTAGCCATCATCGAGATCGGCGGTGTTGTAGGCGATCTCGTCGGTCAGATCGATGAGCTGTGCTTCGAGCGGTGGACGCTCATCCAGCAAGTACTCGGCCAACTCGGGATGGTCTTTCTCGGCGTAATCCCGCGAGTGCTTGATGATCCCTTCGCGCACTTCGAAGGTGAGATTCAGCCCACGGAAAGCGGCATAACGCTGTTCGAAATCTTCCACGATACGCAAGGCGTGCAGGTTGTGGTCGAAGAAGAGTCCGTGCTCGTGCATCGCGGCGTTGAGCGCCTTTTCTCCTGCGTGGCCAAACGGTGGGTGTCCGATATCGTGGACCAGCGCCAAAGCTTCCGCGAGGTCGACGTTCAGACCGAGCGCTCCGGCAATCGTGCGCGAGATCTGCGTGACTTCGAGCGTATGCGTCAGGCGATTGCGGAAGTGGTCGGAATAGCGGCGGGTGAACACCTGCGTCTTGGCTTCGAGCCGCCGAAAAGCTCGGGCGTGGATGACCCGGTCGCGGTCGCGTTGAAAATCATTGCGGTAAGGATGAGGAGCTTCAGGAAAGCGGCGTCCGCGGGATTGCGTGACTTGCACCGCGTAGCTGGCCAGCATGTGGGAAGAATAGCAGAAGCAGTACTCGTCGGTCCGATGCTGAGTTCCTTGCGACGAGTGAGAAGTGGTCTCACAGTGGCTCGGAGCAGCGGAATTCCGGCATCTCAGGAGCTGAAGCCGTGCCCTACCCTAAGGCAGCTATGAGCTAGCTTCTGGGTACTGGGTACTGGGTACTGGCTACCGCAGGTTCAATCGCATCTCGTTACTTTCTTCGAAACCCAGCTTCTCGTAGAGACGTCGTCCCTCGTCGCTGGCGTGCAGACTGACACGGGCAAAGCCTTGCTGCTTACACCACGCGATGATGGTCTCCATGATTCGGCGAGCGATGCCGCGACGGCGGTACTCGGGCTCGGTATAGATGTTCAGGATGGTCACTCGTCGGCACTCACGTTCGTAGGCGTGGGCCGGCCATGGACTAACCACTACGGCGCCTCCGGCGACGACGCGATTGCCATCGCACGCCAGCCAGGAGCGAAACGAGCCCTCGGGTATCGCTGTCTTCAGATATTCCGCTGTCGCCGTCACCATCGCTGAGAGCGCGTTGTCGTCGCTGTAGCCCATGTCCTCGCACATGCGGCGACGATGATGGACGATTACGGGAATGTCCGCGATGGTGCCTTCGCGGATGGTGATGTCAGGGACTGGTGGCATGTTGAGAGTCTATCGCGGGATGTGTGGCGTCGTGTCACCCGCATCCCGGGCCGCCGCATATCGTCCAGAAAATCAAAAGCCCCACCCTGTCGCAAAACCTGCGACAAGGATGGGCACCCTTTTGACTTTCGATCTCTTTATTGCTTGTTGCTGGCGCCAGTCTCCTCTTTCGCCAGCTTGACCTTGGCCGCGTCCAGTTTCTGCTGGACTTTGGCGAAGGCGTCGGCATCCTGCTCGGCCGGGATTGTCTTATTCCACTCCTGCACCGCGCGGTCCCAATGCGTGGCGGCTAATTTCAAGCGGCCGGTCTTCTGATACAGATCACCGAGATGCTCCTGCACCGTGGGATCGGAGCCCATATGCACGGCGGCCTTGTTCAGGTTCTCTTCCGCCAAGTCGTACTTGCCCAGCTTGAAATAGGCCCAGCCCAAGGAATCGAGATAAGCGCCGTTATTGGGTTCGAGCGCGATCGCCTGCTTGATGTAGCCTAGCGACTCTTCGAGCTTCACGCCACGGTCGGCATTCATGTATCCCAGATAGTTCAGCGTGGCGGCGGCCTGCGGATCGGCCGGAGAAGTCGTCGCCAGTACCTTGCGGAACTCGCCTTCCGCCTGGTCGTACAGCTTTTGCCGCTGATAAAAATCGCCGCGCAGAAAGTTCACGTAAGCCCGGTCATCCGGCTTGGTGGAAAGCTGCTCCGCCTTTGCCAGAGCCTGTTCGGCTTCCTTCCAGCGTTTGGCGCGCGTATTGACAATGCCCAGGCGAAGATATACTTCGCGGTCCTCAGCTCCGCCCTTGAGCAGCGCATGGATGTCGGCAACTGCCTGGTCAAATTCGCCCATGTCGGCAAGTTGTGCGTCCAGCACCATGCGCAGGTCACGGTCATCGGGCATCTTCTGCACTGCTTCCTTCGCGACCGCGGTAGCCTGCGCCCACTGCTTGGCCTCGCGGTAGGTGTCGATGATCTCCTGGTATCCGCTGCGGGTGTTCTCGTCGCCGAGCGCCAGCATCTTGCGGAAAGTCTCCACCGCCGCCGTGTAGTTCTCCTGCTCGCGGTAGATCATCCCCAACCGCTCGATGAAGATGGCGCGGTTGTTGCGATCGGCCTGGCTGGTGCCAACTTCGCTGTTCTTCTCAGTCCTTTTCAGCAGTTCCTGCAGGATTTTCGCGGCTTCGTCGTAGCGGCCTTGCGCCTGATAGACGGCGGCCATGCTGTAGGGCACATCCATCGTGTCAGGAACGAGGGAATCCGCGCGCTTCAGATTTTCGAGAGCCTGATCATACTTGCCCTGCCGGCGGTAGATCTCCGCAATCCGGACGTAGGTCTGTGCGTCCTCCGGATTCGAATCTGCAATGACTTTGTATTGTTCGAGCGATGCGTCGAGCTGGCCGTCGTTCAGCAGATTCTCCGCCAGGCCGCGGATGGCGTCGAGATTGTCGCGGTCCAACATGATGGCGTGCTTGTAGCCATCGATTGCGCTCTTGTAATCCTTGCGTTGCTCATAGGCGGCCCCGAGCGCGGCGTAAAGCTTGGCGGAACGAGCCGAATCGGGAATCGAGCTCAGCACCTTCAGCGCATGTGCCGTATCACCCATGTCGGTATAAAGCATGGCCAGCGTGGTCACCGCTTCTTCGGAGGTGGGGTCCAGCTTGATCGCCGTATTGAGTTCGCCTTCAGCTTTGACCAGATCGTTGTTCAGGCGATAGAGCCTGCCCAATAGCAGGTGGTCGTCCACGCTCTGCGGATCGAGCTTCACGATCTCCTCGTACTGCTCGATTGCCAAACGAAGGATGTTGCCGGATCCATTGCCGCCGGGCATATCGCCCAGCGATCGCAGATAGATCCGTCCCAACAACTTGTGCGCTTCCAGATTCTTCGGGTCGCGCTTGATAATGTCCTGCGCTTCCTTCACCGCGTCGGCGATGCGTCCGGTCTTTACGTAGAGTTCTGCCAGGCTTGAGGTCAGGAACTCGGACGACGGGTCAGCCTCAATCGCCAGCCGATATTCTTCAGTCGCCTTGACGGCCAGGTCGCTGCGCCCGTATGCCGTAACCATCTCCTCGTACATGTGTGCCAGCGAGTAGTGGTAGTACGCGGCGGCCTTGTCAGCTTTGCGCGGCGAGGATTCCTGGGGCTTGACGGCAGCGTCTGCCGCAGGCGCGGACGCGCTGGTTTGAGCGGCACCAAGCGTGGCTGCCCCTAAAAGAGCGGCACCAAGCGTGGCTGCCCCTAAAAGTATGAGAAGGCGATGAAATCTCATCATGCTGGACCTGATTGCGCTCCCGGCGCGTTTCCGACAACCTCAGCCTGTTGGATGCAAAGCCGACGGGGGAAAGGTGCCTTTATTCTACCTTGAGGGCGCGGAAAGTCGGCAAAAATCGCGCCTGTCCGAAAGGACAGGGACTGTGGGGATAGAACACTGGGCCTCAGGCGGCAGGTGTCAGGAACTGCATAACTTTACAGTGTCACGACGTCTACCGGGCGCGAAAATGTTGACGCTGAAGGTCAGCCCTTACTGACAACGGCAGGCTTTCCTGAAGCCTGATGCCTCACGCCCGACGCCTGATCTTAGTGCCGGAAATGGCGCACGCCAGTGAAGACCATTGCCAGCCCGAGACGGTCAGCAGCGTCGATGACCTCGGGATCGCGAGTCGAGCCGCCGGGCTGGATCACTGCTGTCGCGCCGGCTTTGGCGATTTCCTCCACACCGTCGGGGAACGGGAAGAATGCGTCGGACGCGACTACTGTGCCTTTCAGCGGAAGTTGGGCTTTCATGGCGCCGATCTTCGCCGAGTCGACGCGCGACATCTGTCCGGCGCCGACGCCAACGGTCTGGCCATCGCGCGAATAGACAATTGCATTCGACTTCACGTGCTTGCAGACCTTCCAGGCAAATAGGAGCGCGCGGATTTCTTCAGGCGTGGGCGCCCGTTTGGTGACAACTTTGAGATCGGCATCCTTCAGCGGACGAGCGTCCGTGTCCTGCAGGAGCATGCCACCCGAAACATTCTTCAATACCCACTTCTGGTTTGCCGGCTTCACTTCGACCAGCCTCAGATTTTTCTTTGAGGCGAATTTCGCTTTCGCCTCCTCATCGAATGCGGGCGCGGCGATCACCTCCAGGAAAAGTTTGTGCATCTCCTCTGCCGCCTCTTCGTCGATGAGACGGTTGACGCCAATTACCCCGCCGAACGCCGACACCGGATCGCATTCAAGGGCGCGCTTGTACGCCTCGGCCAAGGTCTTGCCAGTCGCTGTGCCGCAGGGGTTAGTGTGCTTGATGATGGCACAAACTGGCTCGTCAAACTCCTGGGCGAGATCCCATGCGGCCTGCAAATCGACAATGTTGTTGTAGGAGAGTTCCTTCCCCTGCAGTTGCCGTGCATTCGCCACTCCGACGCCGGAGCCGTCGGAGTACACGGCGGCCTTCTGGTGCGGGTTTTCCCCGTACCGCAGATCGAGCGTCTTGGCGAATGAGACCCGCAAAATGTTCGGAAAGCCAGCGTCCTGCTGCAGGTCAACTCTCTCCGGATTGATGCGCTCGAGGGTCGAGGCGATCGCCGAGTCATAGGCTGCAGTGGTCGCGAAGGCTTTCTGCGCCAGGCGCCACCGTGTGTCCAGCGACAGGCCTTTGTCGCGCTCGAGTTCCGAGGCGATGGCGTCGTAGTCCGCAGGTGACGTCACGATCGCGACGTCATGGAAATTCTTGGCCGCCGACCGGATCATGGATGGCCCTCCGATGTCGATGTTCTCGATCAGTTCTTCGAAGGCAACGCCCGGCTTGGCTGCGGTCTTTTCAAACGCGTAGAGATTCACCACGACCATGTCGATCGGCTGAATCCCGTGTTCCTCGATGGCTGCCACGTGCCTGGGATCTTCGCGCCGGTGCAGAATGCCGCCGTGCACCTTGGGATGCAGCGTCTTGACGCGGCCGTCGAGCATCTCAGGGAATCCGGTCAGATCAGAGATATCTTTCACGGATATGCTGGACTCGCGCAGCAGCCTGGCAGTGCCCCCGGTTGAAATCAACTCGACGCCTGCGGCGGAAAGACGACGTGCAAAATCGATCAATCCGGCCTTGTCAGTAACGCTAAGAATCGCGCGCTGAACACGGGACATGATGGGGTCCTCTTCTGACGACGGGATAAACGGCGACCGAAGATTTTAGCAGCAACAGGCGTCAGGCGGCGGGCCTCAGGAAGAGACATCCCGCAGACGGCCGCCTAACTATTTGGATGACAGTCAGGAGATATCTGATGAAGCCACTGCTGTTGTTGCTACTTGCAGTTTCGCTGTGCTCCAGTGCAGGCGCCAAGAAGAAAGCTGAGAAAAACAATCTTCCGAAAGAGAATCCTCCAACGATCGAGGAGCTGGCTGCGATTACGGCTCGTGGCAAGAAATTGGCCGAGTACGACGTTGCCGCCTGGCATGCAACCGACGTCATTCAGGACCTCGTTCTTAGCAACCGGCCTGAGGACAGCGATGTGTTCTATGTCCTTACTCGAAGACCATCGATTCCCGAGTTCGTGGCGACCATGGATAAGAGGGTATGGATGATCGACAAGGACGGGACAATAAAACTCAGCAAATAGCTGACTACGTTTTCGCCTTCGCCTTCAGCTTCACGTGACCCTCGGTGAGTTCCACCGAGTATTCCACCGTGTCGCACTGATACTGCTTGCGGATCTGCTCCGTCTTCTTCTGCACGAATGCAGCGAACGACTCGATGTTGCCAGTCACGTTCTCGCCGGCCTTCTTCTTGGCTGCGACCAGGGTGTTGTACAGCCGTTCCACCTGTTCGCGCTCGCTTTGATCGACGCTGTGCAGCATGAAGGGCTGAGACGCCGTTGCCCCTTCGGCGCCGGCAGCTGCGGCATGGCTGAGTCCGTACGCGTGATGGTGGTGCGGCTTGAGTTCCTCTTCGGTGGTGCGGACTCCCTGCACCGAAAGCAGGGCATCCTGCGGGCGGCGATAACCCTCCTCGCGGATGCGGCACTTCTTGCGCCAGAGATCGCTGTAGATCGCGTAACGCTGTGCCATTTCGTTGTAGCGGTAGCGCTGTGAGAAGTTCATGCGGCCGCCGTCGGAGAATTTTCTCAGCAATGACAGCACCTTCCACTCGATGTCGGTGGGTGGACGCTTGCTGGGATTACTGAAGAAAATCTCGTACTCGATCTTCAACCGCCGCAACTGCGAGTCGAGATGATTCAGTTCCTCGTCGGTCGTCACAGGTGTCTCCAGCGTCAAGTCTAAGCGAGAGACCTGGCCGGGGCGAGGTTCCTTACGGTCACCAACGGGATGGTACGAAAGTAAGGCGGTCGCCTGACACGGATATGCTTCCAAACCTTCGAGTATTCATGTTTGGAATGCGCCAGCCTCAGGACTCGGGGAACGGGAAAACCAACTATTTCGCGGAGTTCGCAGCCATCTTCTTCACCATCGCAAGTACAAGCTTGCGATCGCTGTCGTTGAGGCTGGTGGAGTAGCGGCGAATCTGGCTCAGGAAGCGGACTTCGTCATCGGAGAGCTGGGGCAATCCCTTGGAACCATTGCTGTGATTCGGATCAGAGAAGAATTGCGAAAGAGGTAAATCCATCGCCCCGGCGATTTTCGACAAAGTGTCCAGAGACGGAATGGTGTGGCCGTTTTCCACGCGGGACAGATAGCAGCGCAGAAGGCCGGTGCGTTTTTCAATATCGCCCTGGGACATGCCTTTCTGCAGCCGGTAATTGCGGATGGTCTCGCCGATATTCATGGTAGGGAGCATTTCAGGATGGGCCATAGTAACCAGAGCAGCAACTTCTGGCAAGGGGAAATTTGTGCCATCCATGCGACCTTTGTGCCATGTGGAAAACGAATCGCGCGCAGTGCGGTTTCTACATGCGCGCACAATTTCTTGTACGCTGTCTAACAATTACGAATCGCTGAAAAGCCTTGTCGGGCAAGGCGTCTCAGCGGCGTGATCACAATCACTTCTTCAGCGTCATCGCCAGAAAATCCACGGTGCGTTTCCACGCATCAGCGGCATCCGCTTCACGATAGCCGTTCTTGTTGTTGGGATTTTCAAAGCCGTGTCCGGCGTCGTCGTAGATCTTGACGTCAATCTTTTTTCCAAGGTCCTTCATTGACGCTTCAAACTTGCGCACGTCGTCGGGAGCAATGCCCTGATCCTGTCCGCCGAAGAGTCCTAACACGGGTGCGTTGATATTTTTCAATGCTTGAGTGTCAGTCGCGAGGTGGCCGTAGTTAATGACATCGGCAGCGAGCGTCGACTCCTGCAGCGCGACATCGAGGGAATATCCGCCGCCCATGCACCATCCGATCGCGCCGATGCGGTCCCGCTTCACACTTCCCTGCGACGCAAGGAATTCAAACGCCGCATGCAAATCGCGCTTGGCGCGGTCTTCGGGCACTCCGCGCATAATTTCATGGGCCATTTCGGGTGTGGTCGCTACCTTGCCGCGGTAGAGATCGACCGCCAGCGTGACGTAGCCCTGCTCTGCGAGCTTCGACGCCTGCTCCTTTACCCAGTCATTTAATCCCCACCACTCGTGAATCACGATGAGCGCCGGGAATGGACCTTTCCCCGCCGGAGCGTAGAGAACAGCCTGCACGGTTTCGTCACCGCTCTTGTAGGTGACGGCTTTGCTGTCGGCAGCGAGAGCCGACGCGGCGAACAGAAGGATTGCAAGGAACAACGCGGATAGTCTTGTCATGTGATTTCCCCAGAAGTGCCGCTATTGTGGCTGAGTGCGGTGGGAATTACAACTCGAGTTCCATGTAGAGCACGCCGGCGATCGGGTTCTTGCAATACGGAGCAATCTCGCGGAATCCAATTCTGCGGTACATGGCGACCGCATCTTTCATAACCGGTTCGACCGTGTCGAGGCGCATGCGCCCGTATCCGATCGCGCGGGCTTCCGCAATGATGCGATCGGCGATGGCTCGTCCCAGTCGCTTTCCGCGAAACTGCGGCCGCAAGTACAGCCGCTTCATCTCGCAGATGCCCTCTTCCAATTTGTGCAGGGCGACACAGCCGGCGAGTCGACCTTCGTATTCTGCGAGCAGCAGGCGGCCCGAAGGCGGCGCGTATTCCCCCGGAAGATTGGCCAATTCCTGATCGAAACTCTGGAAGCAGAGGCTGAAGCCGAGCGACTGCGCGTATTCGAGAAAGAGTTCGCGGGCCTGCGCGATCTGCAGCGCCGATTCGGCTTGCTGGAAAACACAGTCTTTAACCGCGGACGATGCCGAGGGTGAAGTGGAAGGTCGCAGATCATTTGCCTCCGCTTTCACCATCTCCTCCGTGTCTCCGTGCCTCTGTGGTGAAAAAACTCCTACCCCATCAACATCCCGCCGTTCACGCTCAGCGTGTGACCAGTGATGTAAGCCGCGTCGTCAGAGGCCAGAAACGCCACCGCGCCGCCAATGTCTTCGGTCGTTCCCACCCGGCCAAGTGGAATTTGCTTGACCGCGTTCTGCTTGAACTCATCGCCGAGAACGTCGGTCATAGGAGTTTCGATGAAACCCGGAGCCACCGCGTTACAAGTAATGTTGCGCGAGCCGACCTCGCGGGCAATCGCCATCGTCAGCCCGATCAGCCCGGCCTTCGACGCGGCGTAGTTCGCCTGCCCGGCCTGCCCCATCTGCCCGAAGACGCTCGTGATGTTGACGATGCGTCCCCAGCGCTGCTTGAGCATGTTGGGGATGACCTGCTGGATGCACAGGTAGGCCGACGTCAAGTTCGTCTGCAGAACAGCGTCCCAGTCGGAGCGCTTCATCCGCATTACGAGTTGATCGCGAGTGATGCCGGCGTTATTGACGAGAACATCAATCTTCCCTAATTGCGAGATGGCGGTCTTGATCGTCGCTTTGATCTGTTCTTCATCAGCCACATCCAGCGGAAACGCAGCGGCCTTGCCCCCGGAGGCGGTGATTTCGTGCACCAGGGCATTGAGTTTCTCCTGATTGCGCGCTGCGGCCGCGACCGTCGCGCCCTCCTTCGCCAGTCTGAGGGCGATTCCGCGCCCGATGCCCTGCGATGCCCCGGTGACAAACGCAACGTGTCCTGTGAGCGACATGCCGACTCTCCCAATCACGGATGAAATGATTGCAATGGAACGCCGAATTATACGCGGGGAACGAGTTCACAACGAACGACTCGCCGCGTTTCGCCGCATAGCCGCGGCGGCTTCCGCTTATGATTTCGGACGAGAAATCCACATTGCGCGTCCACAAGCCCGGCGCGTAACATTCGAGCACTCTTATGTCCCAACCTCCGAACAATGTGATCGCCATGCCGGATCCCCATAAAACCTCCTCAGACTCGGCCGCCGGGCACCGTTCCACGCAGCGTAGCGCCGCGTTGAAGAAACCCGCCGTCGAGCCGCTCTCGACCGCCCAACAGGCCGAGCCTTCCACCGAAGTATTCGCCGTCTTCGGCGTTGAGCCGGAGATTCAGGCCTACGCCATGGCGAAGTATTCCCGTTCCGCGCTGTCGATGAAGGACGCGCTGAAAGAGATCAGTTCGCAGAAGGCGGAGAAGTTCCTTAACACTTTTTATTTCCAGTACGGGCACCGATCGATCGCCGACCTGGCGCACATCGCGCTGGCCATCGAGCGGCTCTCGATTCTGGCGGCGATTGAACTCGCTGACGAGCAGCGCTGGGACGGGCAGGAGCGCTCGACACGCTATCAGGATTTTCGCAAGAGCGGTTACTACACGCCGGATTTCGGCTCGGACGACGAAGCCCGAACCCTGTATCGCGAGACGCTCGACTTCCTGTTTGCCGAGTACGACGCAATGTCGGCGGTGATGACTGACTACCTGATCAGTATCACGCCAAAGCCTCGCGACATGAAGCAGGAAGCGTACGAGCGCACGCTGAAGGCGCGCGCGTTCGACATCACGCGTTACCTGCTGCCGCTGGCGACGAACACTTCGATGGGCCAGATCGTGAATGCGCGCACGCTCGAGAATCAGGTGGCGCACCTGAGTTCGCATCCACATAAAGAGGTGCGTGCGCTGGGCGAGGCGTTGAAGAAGGCTGCGACCGGTCCGGCATACAACGTGTACGCGGAATCGCTGCGGGAGTTCGTGGATGAAATTCGGGCGGTGAATCCGGAGTTGGGCGCACGGGCCGGTTTCCGCCTGCTGCGCGACGTGCAGATGGCGCCGACGCTGGTGAAGTATGCAGACCCGAACCCGTACGAGATCGAGACGCGTAATGAGTTGCGGCAGGCTGCGCGCGAGTTGATGGCCGACGAGCCCCTGGCGCCATCGAAGGCGATCGTTGACCTGCTCGACGACGAGCCGCTCGAAATCGAGATCGCCACCACGCTGCTCTACGAGCACTGCCATCACTCCTATCGCCAGATTCGCCAGGCGGTGCAGGTAGCAGGCGAGCGGCGCCGCCGAGAGTTCATCGACCTCGGCCTGCGCCATCGCGGCAAGCACGACGAGATGCTGCGCGCCTTCCGCGCGGGACAGGAATTCCGCTTCGACATCCTTATGGATACCGGCGGCTTCCGCGATATGCATCGCCATCGCCGCTGTATTCAGGTCATGCAGGGATTCACCACCCAGCACGGCTACGAGATGCTGCTCGACATGGAGGATGCCGGAGTGCGCGGCCGCTTCGACGCCGCCATGAGCCGCGTGCAGAGCGCGGTAGAGACTCTGGCTGCTCGCAAGGGCCCCGAGGCGGAAGAGAATTCGCAATACGCGATCCCGCTAGCGTTCAAGAAGCGAGCCCTATTCAAGATGGATTTCGCCGAGGCGGTGTACATCTCGGAACTGCGGACGACCCCGGCGGGGCACATTTCCTACCGCAACGTGGCGTACGCGATGTATGAAGCGGTAGCGAGGAAGTACCCGGCGCTGGCGAAGTATTTCCGCGTGCACGACGTGAATGCGCCGGTGGATCTGCTGCAGAGGTAATCCAATTGCGATGGATTATCGCCTTACTAGGGATTCTCGCCGTCTGGATGGCTCTGGCTGTGCGTGTGATTTGCATGACCCCAGACGGCAGAGTACTAGGAGGCTTTCTCATTGCAATTGGCTTACTGAACGTAATCTCTCATCGGCTGACAGCAAGGAAATTTCTTGCCATCACACAACGAAGCCCGCATTTCGTAGCAAGATTCTGGGCCGGCATCGGGGAAAAGGGGTTGCAAATACTGCTTCTCGGCATGTGGATGATTTTCCTAATCGCAGGATGCGTGATAATTGTCGCGCGGACTTTTTCAGCCCACACACCGTGACCCGGGACGTCTCCGGAAATGCCGACGCCTGCCAGTCGGTATAAATCCTGCCCATTCGCCAACCGGTACCTCGACTTCGCGCGAAATCCACATGCGCTAAAAATGCGACGCCATCGAACATTTGGCCTCCAGTTTCTGTTCCGCCGAGGGGCCTGCCCTTTGGCCCATTTCGGAACGCTTTCCACAGTAATTCTCTTGATTCGCCTTTTATTCGCTTTCATTTCTCTGTATAATCCGACCAAACTTAGAGAGCACTAATATCTGCAATCTTCAAAGGAGCCACTTCCATGGCGGACGAGCGGGGCAAGGCGATTGATCTGGCGGTTTCTCAAATCGAAAAGCAGTTCGGCAAGGGTTCGATCATGCGGTTGGGATCGAAAGAGGCCATTGTCCCGATCTCGGTGATCTCGACGGGTTCGATCTCGTTCGATGCCGCGCTCGGCGTCGGCGGATTCCCCCGCGGCCGCGTTGTGGAAGTGTTCGGCCCGGAATCGTCCGGCAAAACGACCATCACGCTGCAAGTCATCGCCGAAGCGCAGAAGACCGGCGGCATGGCGGCCTTCGTCGACGCCGAACATGCGCTTGATCCCGCGTACGCCAAGAAGCTGGGCGTAGATGTAGACAACCTGCTGGTCTCGCAGCCCGACTACGGCGAACAGGCGCTCGAAATTACCGAAAAGCTGGTGCAGTCGAATGCGATTGACGTACTGGTCGTCGACTCGGTGGCGGCGCTGGTCCCCAAGGCCGAACTTGACGGCGAAATGGGCGACAGCCACATGGGACTGCAGGCTCGCCTGATGTCGCAGGCTCTCCGCAAGCTGACCGGAACCGTCTCGAAGTCCCGTACCTGCCTGATCTTCATCAACCAGATTCGCGAAAAGATCGGCGTGATGTTCGGCAATCCTGAGACGACGACCGGCGGCCGCGCCCTGAAATTCTATTCGTCAGTCCGCGTCGACATCCGCCGCATCGCGGCCGTGAAGGAAGGTGATGTCGTCACCGGCTCGCGCACCAAGGTCAAAGTCGTGAAGAATAAGGTCGCCGCCCCGTTCCGCGAGGCCGAGTTCGACATTCTCTACGGCGAAGGCATCTCCCGCGAAGGCGATCTGCTTGATCTCGCGGTGAACAATAACATCGTCGAGAAGTCTGGATCGTGGTTCAGCTACAAGGGCGAGCGCATCGGCCAGGGACGCGAGAATGCCCGCCAGTTCCTCAAGGACAATAAGGACATTCTGGCCAAGATCGATACCGAAGTCCGCAAGGGTCTGGGACTGATCGCAACTCCGGCGCAGCCTGCCGCGACGGCCACACCGACCAGTGGCAAGGTCGCGACCATGCCGACCGGGACAGAGGCTCCGAAGCCTCCGATTGTCGCAGCCCGGCGATGAGCTGCTCAGACGCGATCAAGCAAACTGGACGCGAGTTCTAGCTTCTGCTCCACTCTCAATGCCTGCCTGCGAGCGACGTCGTAAAGCTCGTCGAGCAGCATCGATACTTCCTCTTCGTCTCGAGAGGTGGGCAAGTCATTGGACGTTATTGCGAAAATCTCGCTCCCATTGCTGTCCTTCATAACCAGGGACCGGACAGATTCGGCGCGATTCGCGGTGATGGTGAAACTGACCGTTTCTCCTGGTTCCGAGCCGAGACCACTGAGGAACGTATCCACGCCCTCGTATTGAATCGAGCCAAAGGTCGGGGTTTGCCACTGAACTCTTCCCTCGCGGGTCTTTTGGACAAGTTTCTTGATAATCGGTTTATACTCGGTGGGATTGGGTTTCACTGCTCACCTCGAATTTCCAAGCCTGATTGTATTCTACCCGATTCTCCCGACAAGATCGCGAGGATCGCATCGCACTTCTTGAGCACACTGGCCTTGTCTTTAGCGTCCAGCCCATCTTTGCTACGCATGAATTCTCCGACTTGCTGAGTGAGGCGGCTCGCTTTTCGAAAACGCTCCTTGGTACTGGGATCCAAGAACTCCCATCTAGTGATCGCACCGTTGATCTCGAATCGCAGATCCCTAGCCAGGAAAGAAGCCACAGGAAGATTCTCATTCTCAATATGGCTGAACAGTTCGGACGCACTTGAATTCAGATGGTGGAATCTGTCAACAGCCACTAAGCTTCGAACGTCCCGCCGCGCTTCTTCCGCGCTCTCCTTTGCCCGCTTCGCCGCCCTGAATGCCAGAATACTGAAAAATAGCCCTACGGCTCCGAGAACGGCGCCCGCGATGCTTGACCAATCGGCGATTTTCGTGAGCATCTGGCGATTGCCTCTTAAGACGTTGTCGGAGAATACCTAGGAGCCCAGTTCGCAGGAAATCATACTCTTGTTTCGTCAGGATCGATCTTTCGTTGCCATTCCCGCACTCACCCGAATAAAATCTCTAAGGCGCCATGCGCTGCTCGGGTCGCCAAACCGGCGGTTTTCCGACTGAGGACGATTGAATAAAGGCACGGCAATCTATCCGGGTTCGTTTGATCCGCCTACGAACGGGCACCTCGACCTCATTGAGCGGGGCAGCAAGATCTTTGAAGAGTTGGTCGTGGCCATCCTCCGCAACTCGGAGAAGAGCCCGATGTTCAGCGTAGGCGAGCGTTCGGAGATGCTGCGCGCTCTGACCGCGGACATGAACAACGTCCGCATCGACACGTTTGACGGCCTGATGGTCGAATACGCCAAGTCGATCAACGCGACCTGCGTGCTGCGCGGGATTCGCGCCATCAGCGACTACGAATACGAACTTCAGATGGCGCTCATGAATCGCAAGCTCGAGCCCACGCTGGAAACGGTTTTCATGATGCCGGCCGACAAGTACTCCTACGTAAGTTCGCGGCTGGTACGGGAAGTGGCGCAAGCGGGCGGGCCGGTAAGAGGGCTCGTCCCGGAAATTGTCGAACAGAAGTTGCGCGAGAAACTGGACCCGGCTTACAAACTGGGCGAGACGCAACTCATTGAAGTGCCCAGGAGAAGGAAGAAGAAAGCATGACCCCGGCAACGCTGGAAGCTGTGAAACTTACTGACAGGATCAATCGGATCGAACCTTCAGCCACCATGGCGGCGGTGGCCGAGGCGGACAAGCTGCGCCAGCAGGGCATTGATGTGGTGGACTGCACAGCCGGCGAACCGCATTTCTCTACGCCGCAGCACGTCAAAGATGCAGCGATTGCAGCCATTCAAGCGAACTTTTCAAAATATACAGCGGTAGGCGGAACACTGGAATTAAAGGACGCAATCCTTCGTCGGCACAGCGAGGACTTTGGCTCGGCTTACAAACGTGAGGAGACATACGCCTCGGTCGGCGGCAAGCACGCGCTGTTCAACGCGATCTCGGTCCTGGTCGATCACGGCGACGAAGTGATTCTCCCCGTGCCCTACTGGGTTTCGTTTAAGGACATGGTGAACTATGTCGGCGGCAAGTGCGTGCTGCTCAACGCCGATGAGTCGCAGGGATTCCGCGTCACCGCAGCCATGGTGGAGCGGCTGATCACGCCGCGCACCAAGCTGATCATTTTGAATTCGCCGTCTAATCCCTCCGGCGCTGTGATGAGCCCCGAGGATATGGCAGCAGTGATTCGGCTGGCACATGACCGCGATATCTGGGTCATTTCCGACGAGTGCTACGTGTATCTGAACTACGCCGGGAAGAATTTCTCCGTGGGCGCGCTACAAGAGTACAAGGAGCGCTTCCTGGTGATCGGCTCGCTGTCGAAGACTTATGCCATGACCGGCTGGCGCCTGGGATACACGCTGGGACCGAAGTCGGTGATTGCCGCCGCAGCCAAGTTGCAGAGCCAGTCCACTTCGAATCCGACATCGATCGTGCAGAAAGCGGCGGTCGCGGCCCTCACCAGCTCGCAGCAATGCGTAGCTGAGATGCGGGCTGAATACATCCGCTTGCGCAACCATGTGGTGGCCGGTGTGCGGTCGATCCCCGGAATGCAGGTCACACTGCCCGAGGGTGCGTTCTACATTTACCCGAACGTCTCGGCGTACTTTGGCAAGGGTGGCCTGAAGTGCGCCGCCGACGTCGCGCATGGGCTGTTGCACAAGGCGCATGTCGCTACCGTGGCCGGCGAGGGCTTCGGTACAACGGACCACATCCGCATCTCTTACGCGACCTCCATGCAAAACCTGGACAAAGCGTTGGAGAGGATGCGGCAGTACTTCGCGGCTCTATAGGTTTCGCTGTATTTCTCTGCGCCGTTTGTGGTGCGAGGTTCATACGGGCGGCTCGCAGGAGTTGAATTGGTTCGGCAAAGGCCGTTCCGCATGCGAGCGGCCTTTTTTGTGGGCGAAAGTCTGCTATGGGAAATCTGTATCCACTGTTAATGCAGCCGGGATTTGATCCGCGTCCCTGGGGGACGCAGGATCTTTCTCCCATCTATCCCAACCACAGGTTCGAGCAGAAGATTGGTGAATCGTGGCTGACTGGGGATGGCTGCAAGGTTGCGAATGGACCTCTCGCCGGAAAGACTTTGTCCCAGCTCAGTGAGCAATATCAGCGCGAATTGGTTGGAGAGGCCGCCCGAGATCCGAAGAGATTCCCACTGTTGCTGAAGTTTCTCTTTCCGCACGAGAAGCTCTCGGTGCAGGTGCATCCCGATGACGCACAGGCCTTGCGCGTCGGCCAGCCTTGGGGCAAGACGGAGTGCTGGTATGTGGCGCACGCCAAGCCGGGTGCGCAGATCGGACTCGGCCTGAAGGCCGGCGTGACTGCGGCGCAACTCGAAGAGGCGATCCATCAGAACCGCGCTGAGGACGTCCTGAACTGGGTAAACGTCTACGCCGGAGACATGATCTACGTTGCTGGAGGCACGGTGCATACGCTCGGCCCGGGATCGATCATCGTTGAGACGCAGCAGCAGTCTGACACGACGTACCGTCTCTACGATTACGGTCGGCCACGTGAACTGCATCTGAAAGATGGAATGGCGGCTGTGAAAGAGAACGTGAAATCGGGGAAGGTGATCCGGTCGGCCCCCTTGGACATCGGGGTTGGTGTTCGGTACTCGCCTCTGGTCGGAGCCCCATACTTCTGCGTGGAGATGTTCGAGGCGAAACAGCCGCAGGGCTTGTTGACTCGCGATGATTCCGACAGGAGTTCCGTTCAGATCCTGGTCGCAGTCGAGGGCTGCGGGGTTGTCGAAGCGCCGGGAATGGAATCAGTCACCTTCGCAAAGGGCGATGCCGTCGTTGTACCGGCGAGCATCCCGGAGTTCAGCGTGCGTCCGCAGTGGGCTGTAGAATTTCTCCGCGCATACGTACCCGGCAAGCCGCATCCTGAGCCGGAGACCAGGCTGTAAGGAACATTGCAGATGGCAGATTTCAGATTGAAGTCAGAGACAATCTGCAATCTGAAATCTCAAATCTGAATTCGTGATATGACCAAGAGCTCCAATTTTTATCCCGTGATCCTGGCTGGAGGACGCGGCACGCGGTTCTGGCCGCTGAGCCGTAAGAAGCGCGCCAAGCAGCTGCTCGCGCTCGACGGCAAGCAATCCATGATCCAGCAGACGGTGGCACGCCTGTTGCCGCTGGCTCCCGCGAAGATGTTATGGGTTATCACCAACGATGACCTTCGGCCCGCGATCCTCAAGCAGTTGCCCAAGCTACCGAAGGCGCAAGTGCTTGCCGAGCCCATCGGGCGCAACACTGCCCCCGCCATCGGCCTCGCTGCGTTCTTGCTGCTCCGCGAGAATCCCAACGCAGTGATCGGCATGTTTCCATCGGATCATGTGATCGCCGATGAGAAGCGATATCGAGAGACGATCGAGCGCGGGATTGAAATCGCCGCCGCCGGACCGAACATCGTGGTTCTTGGCGTTCGTCCAAACCGTAACGAAACCGGCTATGGCTACATCGAAGCCGGAGGCCTGTATCAGGGCGAGGCTCTCCGCGTGCGACGCTTCACCGAGAAGCCGAACGCCGAAACCGCTGCCGAGTTTGTCGCCGCGGGAAACTACTTCTGGAACAGCGGCATGTTCCTGTGGAGCGCGCGAACACTTGCTGACGCCTTGAGCGAGCACCTGCCGAAGACGGCAACGATTCTGGATGAGATCGCATCGAGGTTCGGCACTTCAAAATTCGCCGCCACCTTCCGCAAGCTGTATCCGAAGTGCGAGAACATCAGCATTGACTACGCGCTGCTCGAGCCGCGTTCGGCCAAGGGGGAACAGGACAGCAACATCTTCTGTCTGCCAGCCGATTTCGGATGGAATGACCTCGGCTCCTGGACGGCACTCCACGAACATCGCACCGCCAGGGACACGTCGCCGGAAGGTAACTTAATCGGCGCCTCGGGAAACTTTGTACTGAATGCGCGCGGGAACTACATCCACGCCCCCGGCAAATTCGTGGCCGCGGTGGGTGTGAGCGATATAGTCGTGGTCGAAACAGAGGACGCCCTGCTGATCACGACCCGGCAACATGCGCAAGACGTAGGCAAGGTCGTAAAGTATCTGGACGAAAAGAAGCTCACTAAACTGACCTAATTTCGCGCTTCGAGTTTCAAGTTTCGAGCCAAAAGCAAGCTCTCAAAACTGGAAATCTGAAACTTGAAACTGCTCCTATGGCCCAAGAGATCAAATTCGGAACCGACGGTTGGCGGGGCATCATCGCCGACGACTTCACTTTTGACAACGTGCGCCGGGTCGCAGGCGCCATTGCCGGCTACGTGCTAAAGAACGAGGACCCAAGCCGCGGCGTCATTGTCGGATACGATTGCCGCTTCGCGTCTCCCTCCGCGGCCAAGGTTGTAGCCGATATCATTTCGGACGCGGGCATTCCGGTGAAGCTCGCCAATGATTACACGCCCACGCCTGCAGTCTCCTACGGAGTGAAGCATCTGGGCGCGGCTGGCGGAGTGATGGTCACCTCCAGCCATAATCCGTGGAACTGGAACGGCGTGAAGTTCAAAGGGAATTTCGGTGGGTCCGCGACTCCGGCCATCATGAAGAAGATCGAGGGCGAGTTGGCCGCCGGAGCAGCCCCAAAGGGTTCCAAGGCCAAGATCGTAGAAGTCGATCTCAAACAGCACTACGTCGCCGCGGTTTGCGCCTTCGCCGACATGGACCTCATCGCGAAGACCAAGTTCAAGTTCGCCGTCGACGCCATGCACGGGTCCGGCCGCGGCGTGCTGCCCGGGATCTTTGCCGAGCGCGGTGTGCGGTGTGTGGCGATTCGCCATGACTTGAATCCTCTTTTCCCGGGCATCAATCCCGAACCAATTGAGCCCCACGTCGCCATGCTTCAGGACACGGTTGTTCGTGAAAAGTGCGATGCAGGACTGGCGACAGATGGCGATGCTGACCGCATCGGAGCCGTTGCGGAAGACGGCAGCTTCGTCGATTCGCACAAGATCTTCTGCGTGTTGCTCTATTGGCTGCTCGAGCGCAAGAAGTGGCCCGGTGACGTTGTGCGCGCCTTCAACACGACCCGCATGCTCGACCGCATCTCCGCGAAATACGGGCGCACGCTGCACGAGACTTCCATCGGATTCAAGTACGTCGCTGACCTCATGATGGAGCGCGAGATCCTGATGGGCGGCGAAGAATCGGGCGGCATCGGGTACTCGCGTTTCCTCCCCGAGCGCGACGGAGTGCTGAACTCGCTCCTTCTCGCCAATGCCATGGCCGAGCAGGGAAAGCCTCTCGGACAACTCGTCGCCGACTTGCTGCGCGAGTTCGGCCCTCACTACTACGGGCGTCGCGATCTCCATATCCCGGAGGAAATGAAGCAGGCCGCCATCCAGCGCGCCCGCGCCGAATCCACCCAGAATCTCGGCCGCTACAAAATCATCAAAAAAGAGCACATGGATGGAGTAAAGTTCTTTCTCGATGCTCCCACTCTCGGAAACGGAGCTGAAGCCTGGGCGCTCTTTCGCGCCTCCGGAACCGAGCCGCTGTTGCGCTTGTACACTGAGGCCGCATCTAAGGAACTAGTAGATGAACTGCTCGTCACCGGCGAGCAGTTTGTGCGGAGCAGTTAGCAAGACTATCCATAAAGATGGTTGACGAACTCGAATCCGTCCCGGCCCAGAGTGACACTCCTGAGGCGCGGCGCTATAACCGCATTCGGCGGTGGCTGGGTGTGACCGACTTCATCGTCGGCCTCGTGTTCCTGATCGTACTCCTCGCCACGGGCTGGTCCGATTCTCTCCGCGATCTCGCTTACCGCATGGGCTTGCAGAACTATTCGCTATCACTGCTCATGTATGTCGTGCTGTTGCTGGCGATCAGCAAAGCGCTTGGAATCGGACTCGACTATTACGGCTTCCGCCTGGAGCGAAGCTTCAAGCTCTCCAACCAGAAGCTGGGCGGATGGTTTTGGGACGAGTTCAAGGGATTTCTCGTCGGACTCGTGATGGCCCTGATTGTGGTCGAACTGCTCTACTTCACGATCCGGCACTGGTCCGAGTATTGGTGGATCCTGGCTTGGGCGTTGTTCATGGCGCTGTTCATTTTGCTGGCGCAGTTAGCGCCGGTCATCCTTTTCCCGATCTTCTACAAGTTCGAACCGCTCGAGAACGAGGAACTGAAGCGTCGGCTGATTATGCTCGGCCAGCGCGCGGGCACGCACGTCCGCGGGGTCTACCGCTGGCGATTGTCGGAGAAGAGCAAGAAGGCGAACGCGGCCCTAACTGGGCTCGGCTCGACCCGCAGAATCATCCTTGCCGACACCCTGCTCGATAACTACACGCCGGATGAGATCGAGGCCGTCCTCGCCCACGAACTCGGCCACCATGTTCACCGGCACATACTGAAGAGCATATTCGTGCAGGCGGCGATCACGTTCGTCGGATTCTGGGCCGCAAACTGGACGCTGCACTACGCCGTCGACCACCACATGTTCGAGGAGTTGTCCGACTTCGCTAACTTGCCGCTGCTGGCACTGGTTTCCGTCGTGCTATCGTTCCTGTTGATGCCGGCCCTCAACGCTTATTCGCGGTTCAATGAGCGCCAGGCCGACCGCTATGCGTTTGAGTCGATCGCCAGCATTGAACCGTTTATCTCGTCGATGAACAAGTTGGCCGCGCAAAATCTCGCCGAACGCACGCCTTCCAGGTGGGTGGAATGGTTTTTCCATTCTCATCCGTCGATTTCGCGGCGCCTCGCAGCGGCCGAGTTGTGGAGCAAGTCACAGGCCGCCGTCCCCCACCCATGAAGTGGAATTTCGTCAGATATGTCGTTTGCGTGATTTCCCTAATGGCGATCCCATGCGCCTCCGCACCGGGACAGAAAGCAGCCGGTTGTGCAAGCTGCGACGAGTGGAACAAACCCCAGAAACCCTTTCGCATCTTCGGAAACACATACTACGTCGGCCCGCGCGGCCTCAGCTCTGTGTTGGTCACCTCGAAGGACGGGCACGTCCTGCTTGACGGGGATATGCCTGAATCCGCCAGGTTGATCGCCGATAACATCCGTACGCTCGGCTTTCGGATCGAGGACATCAAGTTGATCGTGAATTCGCATGCTCACTTCGATCACGCCGGCGGCATCGCCGAACTGCAGCACCGAAGCGGAGCCCGCGTGGTTGTCAGCGAATGGAGCGCACAAGTGCTCCGAAAGGGAACAGTGGGGAAAGGCGATCCCCAGTTCGGAACGATCCCGCCGCTCGCCGCGGTAAAGAACGTGAGCGTCTTTCGCGATGGAGAGAGTCTCCACGTGGGAGAGATCACAATCACGCCACACTTGACTCCGGGCCATACTCCGGGCGGAACGAGTTGGACATGGAAATCCTGCGAAGGATCCGTGTGCCACGACATGATCTACGCCGACAGCCTGAATCCCGTCTCCGCTCCCGGATTCCGATTCAGTCGGAGCCACGATTATCCGCAGGCCATCGCCGACTTCGAAAAGAGCTTCGCGTTCTTTGATACGGCGCCGTGCGACATTCTGATTACCGCACATCCGGATGCGTCCGGACTCTTCGATCGTTTCGCTCGGCGGGAGGAAGGCGTGAAGCCTGATCCGATGGTCGATGCTCAAGCGTGTAGGAAATATGCAGCCTCCGGACGCGAGAAGCTGAGCCAGCGCCTGGCACGCGAAGGCAAGAAGTAGGGATGTGTCAGCGCTGCTTCAGGATTTCGACCACGCGCTGCAGGTCTTCTTCTGTGTCCACGCCGACAGAGTCATAGGGAGTTTCCCCGCAGTAAATGGGGAGGCCGTTCTCCAGAAACCGCAACTGTTCCAGCCGCTCGCTTTTCTCAAGCGACGACTCCGGGAGCGTTACGAAGCGGTCCAGCGCTGCCTTGCGATACGCATACAACCCAAGATGCTTGAAATAGTGTGGGCCGGTTCCATCGCGATCGAAGGGGATCGTCGCCCGCGAGAAATACAAAGCCCGCCCAGTCAGATCCGTCACTACCTTCACCGCATTCGGATTTGGGATGTCCACTGCGGCGGCAAGAGTCATCAGCGTCCCGACTTGCGCCTGCGGATTCTCCATCACCGTGAGCAGAGAAGCGAGTTGCTCTGCCCGAACCATCGGCTCATCGCCTTGCACATTGATGTATACGTCCGCCGTTTCGCGGCAGGAAATCTCGTGAACACGCTCGGTGCCGCTCTTGTGGGAAGAGGCGGTCATTTGGGCCTTCCATCCGCGCTTCTGGCAGACACTCAGGATCTCGTCCGAATCGGTCGCGATGATCACATCGGCAAGTTGCGGCGCCGACCGCACAGCCTCATACACCACCCCGATCAGAGGCTTGCCTGCAATCTCGCGCAGCATCTTCCGCGGCAGCCGGGTGGACGCCAGTCGCGCCGGAATCACGGCAATGGCTTTCATGGACTTCCCGATTATTCCAGATCGCCGTTACTTCCGGTTCAGATTCAGGGCAGTTTGGTGACGAGGTTGGTACAGACCGATGGAGCGCCCACTCGGCAGCGGGATGGTGGTAACACTTCCCCATCCCGCCTGTTGAATCTCCGAACACTGCACACCTTTTTCCTTGAGTGACGCGATCTCCGCATTCAGGTCATCGCACATGAAATACAGAGTTGCGTCCATGAGTCGCTCTCCCACCGGGGCGGAGCCCGGCTCGGCGGGATGAACGGCTGCCTCCGTCGGAGGCATGGCAAAAATCAGCCAGCCATGGCCGACATCGACCGATTGCAAGCTGAGAACGTCAGTAAAAAAGGCGCGGTCCGCTTCTGCGTTCGTGCTGTGAAATAAGACATGTGCCCCATAGATCATTCGCGGAGCATACCCGTTCCCCGGAACGTGGGTTTGACCTATTCTCAGAGCATCTCTAAAATCGAATATTGGGAGCAACGCAGAGACCGCGTCGCTCCCGGCCGCGAAAGTGCCGGTCCCACCCGGCGCGCAGATGTTTCGCAGATCCCCAGTTCCAAGCCAGTGGCGGTGTAGCTCAGGTGGTTAGAGCGACGGTCTCATAATCCGTAGGTCGTTGGTTCGAGTCCAACCGCCGCCACCAGATTTCGATACCAAGCGGCTTCCATTCACCACGAAGGCACGGAGAAAACCAATGAATCCCTCTGCGCCTCCGTGACTCCGTGGTGAGTCCGCCGACTGATGTTTCGCAGAAAGGTGCAAGTTTCTTCCGCCCCTCCCTCACAGTGGTATCTTGAGGTGAATCTCGAATCTAAGCTGAGCCCTAATGGACGTCCTCAAGCGACTCTTCGAGCAGCACTTCCACCAGCCCGTGGATTCGGTCCAGCCTGTGCAGGGAGAACTCGGAGGCTCCGGCCGCAAGATTATCCGACTGACTGCGCAGGGAATCAGCGCAATTGGAATTCTCTATGGAGTGCGAGAGGAGAATGCCGCGTTCCTCGGCTTCTCGCGCCACTTTCGCAAACATGGCCTGCCCGTTCCTGAGATTTACGGCGAGGATCTCGACGCGGGCGCATATCTCGAACAGGACCTCGGCGACACCTCGCTCTTCGAACTCCTCTCTCAGAATCGCAAGGCCGAAGTCATAGCAAAGCCAGTCGTGGATGCCTACCGCGAGGTCATCGCGACCCTTCCTCGCTTCCAGATCGAGGCCGGCCGCGATCTGAACTACAAACTCTGCTATCCGCGCGGCAGCTTCGATCGCCAGTCAATCTCCTGGGACCTGAACTATTTCAAGTACTACTTCCTCCGCCTCGCCGGTATCCCGTTCAGCGAGCAAGCGCTCGAGGACGATTTCAGCCGCCTCACCAAATTGCTCTTGAGCGCGCCTCGCGACTACTTTCTCTACCGCGATTTCCAGTCGCGCAACATCATGCTGCCCGGTGGCAACCCTTACTTCCTCGACTACCAGGGCGGACGCAAGGGTGCGCTGCAATACGACGTCGCCTCGCTTCTCTACGACGCCAAGGCCGACCTGCCCCCGGACCTCCGCCAGAAGTTGCTCGACCACTACCTGGATGCTCTGGACCAGTACGCCGATATCAAGCCCGACGCGTTCATGCAGCACTACTACGCCTACGTTTACATCCGCATCATGCAGGCGCTGGGCGCGTACGGCTTCCGTGGATTCTACGAGCGCAAGGTGCACTTTCTGCAGAGCGTTCCCTATGCTCTAAAGAACCTCCGCTGGCTGCAGCACAACGTAACGCTGCCGATCGCCCTGCCGACATTGCTCGACGCATTCCATAACATGCTGGCCTCGGAAAAGCTGCAGCGTCTCGCCACCGACGCCGACAATCTCGTGGTGCGGATCCTAAGCTTTTCGTTTCACCGCGGGCTCCCCACCGACGAGAGCGGAAACGGCGGCGGTTTCATCTTTGACGGACGCGCCCTGCCCAATCCCGGGAGGGAAGAGCGTTTCAAAGTTCTGACTGGCAGGGATGCTCCCGTCGTCGAATATCTGAATCAGCAGGAAAGTGTCCACCAGTTTCTGGCTGGAGTCATGTCGCTGATCGACGCCAGCGTCAGCAACTATCAGCAGCGCAGCTTCAAGCATCTGATGGTCTCCTTCGGTTGCACCGGGGGGCAGCATCGCTCGGTCTATCTCGCCGAACAACTCGCCAGGCACCTGCGAGGACGCAGCGGAGTGGAGGTGGCGGTCACCCATCGCGAACTCGAACGAATGAAAGCGGAGAGCTCCGCGGGGGAGAATGTCGCCACATGAAGGCGATGATCCTCGCCGCCGGGCTCGGCACGCGTCTGCGGCCCCTCACAGATGATCGACCGAAGGCCCTCGTCGAAGTCGCCGGACGCACCTTGCTCGAAATCACCCTTCGCCGTCTTGCCTCGTTCGATATCCGCGAAGTGATCATCAACGTCCACCACTTCGCCGATATGGTCATCGACTATCTCAAAAAGAACGACAACTTCGGCATGCACATTGAAGTATCCCGCGAAGACGATTTGCTGCTCGACACCGGAGGAGGACTGAAAAAGGCCGCGTGTTTCTTCCAGAAGCACAGCCGCTCCGACGAGCCCTTCCTCCTGCACAACGTCGATGTCATCAGTACGATCGATTTCCACCGCATGCTCGATTTCCACCACGACAATCAGGCCCTGTCCACACTCGCAGTCCAGCAGCGCAACACCTCCCGCTACTTGCTCTTTGACGAACACCACCAGCTCTGCGGACGTCAGAGCAGCGGAATGCCCCCCGAACTCGCTCGTCCGGCGGATAACCCCACTCCGCTGGCCTTCTCCGGTGTCCACGTGATTTCGCCGAGGCTGCTGCCTCTCATCAGCGAGGAGGGTGTCTTCTCGATCATTGCGACTTACCTGCGCCTCGCCTCTGAGGGCCATCGAATCCTCGCCTTCCCTGCTGACCAGTACTATTGGCGCGACCTCGGCAAGCCCGAAAACATCGCCCAAACCGCTGCCGACCTGCACCAGGGACTTCTACCCCCTTTCTGACCGGGATTTTCCACGTAGTCTCGGTTTTCCACCCGAAATTTCCCGGACTTACCTCTTCCATCCGTGTTTCTTCCGAGTACATGTCCCTTCGGCTGTGAAAAAGTGGCTTGGCAAGTTACTGAAGTTTCCCATAAAACCCCTAAACTATTGTTTCTATTGCCAGTTAGCTGATATCTATGAGGATTAAGGAGACTGTCCCGTAGTGTGTCTCCTTCATTCAATGACTGGAACCGCCGGCACAAGCATTAGTTTGCCCGAGCCTTCTCGCTCCTGGAACAAGCTCTCGGTTCCGGCAAGGCTGTTCATTGCCGTGGTCGTCCTTGCCGGATTGGGGACGCTCGTCTACGGCGGCATCCACCAGAGCAGCAGGAACATTGCCGAGTTCATTTGCTACCTGGGTGTGGCCATTCTGGCCTCGCGTCTCAAGGTCAACCTCCCCGGCATAACCGGCACGCTATCGGTCAATTTCTTATTCATCCTGATCGGGGTTCTCGAACTCAGCTTCACCGAGACGCTGATCCTCGGCGCCATCTCGATGTTGGCGCAGTGTGTCTTCCCCGACCGCCCCAAAGCGATTCAAGTCACTTTCAACGTATGCGCCGGCAGTGTCTCGACGGCACTCGCGTATCTGGTCTTCCACAACTCGTGGATGAACTTGATTATCGACAGCCGGCCGATTCTGCTCGGCCTGTCCGCGACCGTCTACTTCATCGCCAACGCCGGATCGATCGCCACCGTAATTTCGCTCACCGAGCGCCGCCCCTTGCAGCGGATTCTCGTCGACTGTTACTTCTGGTCGTTCCCGTACTACCTGGTCGGCGCGGGCATCGCCGGGATGATCGCCTGGCTCAATCACACGTTCAACTGGGAAACATCTCTGCTGGTGCTGCCGGCGATGTACCTGATCTACCGCTCGTACCGCCTCTATCTCGGGAAGCTCGCAGACGAGAAACGTCACGTGGAAGAGATGGCCAACCTCCACCTGCGCACTATCGAGGCATTAGCGCTGGCCATTGAAGCCAAAGACCACACCACGCACGAACACCTGCAACGCGTCCGCGTATACGCGATGGAAGTCGGCAAGGAACTCGGTCTGACGCCACCGGAACTCGAGGCTCTGCACGCCGCCGCCCTGCTGCATGACATCGGAAAGCTCGCCGTGCCCGAGCACATCATCTCGAAACCCGGCCGCCTTACGCCAGAAGAATTCGAGAAGATGAAGATTCACACTCTGGTCGGTGCCGAGATCCTGGAACGCGTTCGATTCCCGTATCCCGTCGTGCCGATCGTTCGCGCCCACCACGAAAAATATGACGGCTCCGGCTATCCCCTGGGCCTCAAGGGGGCCGAGATCCCCATCGGGGCTCGCATCCTGTCGGCCGTCGACTACCTCGACGCGCTGGCGTCCGACCGTCAGTACCGCCGCGCCCTGCCGCTCAAGGACGTCATGCAGAAGCTTGCGTCCGAGTCCGGCAAATCGTTTGATCCGAGGGTCGTCGACGTCCTGCAACGCCGCTACCAGCACCTGGAAGAAATGGCCATTGCCCGGTCTGTGGAGGACCCCAACGCTCCGCTTTCGACCGCGATCAAGATTGAGCGCGGCCTGGAGCCCGCCGCCGGATTCGAAAATGCCCGCGCTCAGGACTACGCCGGCCGCGAAAACACTTTCTTGTCGTCGATCGCCGCCGCGCGCCAGGAAGCACAGGCGCTTTTCGAACTCAGCCAGGATCTCGGCGCATCACTCAACCTTCCCGAGACTCTGTCCGTATTCTCCATCAAGCTCAAGCCGATGGTTCCTTACGACGCCATCGCGATCTACGTGCGCCGCGAGGACGAACTTGTTCCCGAGTACGTCAACGGCGACAACTATCGCCTCTTCTCTTCGCTCCGCATCCCCATTGGACAGGGACTCTCAGGATGGGTCGCACAGAATCGCAAGCCCATCATCAATGGCAATCCCTCGGTCGAACCGGGATACCTGAACGATCCCACGAAATTCAGCACCCTGCGCTCCGCGCTGGCCGTGCCCCTCGAGGGAGTCGCCGGAGTCATCGGCGTTCTTGCGCTGTATCGTGGCGAACGCGACGCCTTCACGTCCGATCACCTCCGCATCCTGCTCGCCGTTAGCGGCAAGATGGCGCTGGCCATCGAGAACGCTCTCAAGTATCAGCAAGCCGAGAACTCCGCCACCACCGACTATCTCACCGGACTTCCCAACGCCCGGTCGCTCTTCCTGCAACTCGACCGCGAACTGGCTCGCTGCAAGCGCGACAACACGTCGCTTACCGTCATGGTTTCTGACATGGACGGGTTCAAGCAGATCAACGACCGGTTCGGCCACCTTGAAGGAAACCGCGTCTTGCGCCTCTTCGCCCAGGCTCTGAAAGACAGTTGCCGCGAATACGATTACGTGGCTCGCATGGGCGGGGACGAATTCGTGGTGATCGCTCCCGGCCTCGCCGCCGACTCCGCCGGGAAAAAAGCCGAGCAGATGCGCTCTCTCGCCCGCCACGCCGGCCAGGAAGTCTGCAACGAAGAAATCCTTTCCCTCAGCGTCGGACGTGCCGTCTATCCCGACGATGGCAACGATGCCGAGCAATTGCTCTCCGAGGCCGATCGCCGGATGTACCTCGAGAAACAGAAGCAGCTCGCCTACAAAGACCGCCGCGCCCACCCGCGGCTGAAGTGCCGCATCACCGTCGAGCTCAACACCGAGAGCGGCAGCACTCCCATGTTCGCCAACCTTACCGACATCAGCATGGGCGGCTGCTACGTCGAGACCAGCACCATTCTTACTCCCGGCAGCAAGGTCAAGCTGGTCTTCTCCATGGACGAGCCTGGCCTCTCTACCGAAGGCTTCGTGAATCGACTCGACCCCGGATCCGGAGTCGCGGTCCAGTTCCGCGAGATGAATCGCGAAGCTCGCGACCGCATGTTCCGTATCCTCGAGTTTGTCCAGAAGAGCACCACCTTCTACAACAACCGCTACCTCGACAGCCTGACCCGAAATTGATCGTCCCCAGCCTTGGTATTTCTTAGCGTCCTTAGCGGATCTTCTTTGCGATCTTTGCGGTGAGTCTTTCTCCGAATTCCAGCTTCGACTCGGCTGGCAACCGCAGCGCATGTGAATTAACCTCATGGCGTCCCTCGCCCCACCTTGCTGCCCCTCCCGCGCCCCCGTAGACTTAGGAGGATGCATGTCCACGCTCACGGCCACGGCAGCCCCACCGGCGTTTTGAAGATTTCTCTCGCCGTGACGCTGGGCTACATCGTATTGCTGGTTGTGGCGGGTATCCGTGCCCACTCCTTGGCTCTGCTCTCCGAGGCCGGACACAATCTCTCTGATTTCCTGGCCCTCGCCCTGTCGTTAGTTGCTGTCTACTTCCAATCCCGGCCGGCTAATTCCAACAAGACCTACGGCTACCACCGCGCTGGAGTGCTGGCCGCGCTGGTCAACGCGGTATCGCTGGTCGGCGTCTCGTTCTTCATCTTCTATGAGGCATTCAAGCGGCTGCAGCATCCTCAGGAAGTCCACGCCGCCGTAATGATGTGGGTCGCCGCGGCCGGCGTGCTGATGAACGGGGCGATCGCCCTGCTCCTCTATCGTTCCGGTGGCGACGTCAACATTCGCAGCGCGCTGCTGCACGAAGTCGGTGACACCCTCTCGACCGCCGCCGTCATCGCCGGAGGCTGGGCGATCCTCCTCACCGGTAATTACTGGATTGACTCGGTGCTTTCGGTCGCGATCGGAGTGCTGATTCTCTGGTCTGGACTGGGGATTGTTCGCGAGACGCTAAACATCCTGCTCGAAGGCACGCCTCGCGGGATGAAGCTGGAAAAGATTGAGTCCGTGATCCGCGCGGTCAACGGAGTGAACGACGTCCACGATCTCCACGTCTGGAGCATCGGATCGGAAACGCACGCCCTCTCCTGCCACATCTCCATCGCCGACATTCCCCCGTCGGTGAGCGAGCGCATTCTGCGCGACGTGAAGGCGCGTCTGCTGCACGACTTCCGCATCGACCACACCACGATCCAATTCGAGCATGCGGTCTGCGAAACCGCCCACGGCTGCGTGATCCCGGTCAGCGAGAGCGACGAGCATCACCACCATCACAGCCACTAGACTGCTGGCTAGTCGTTTGTCCCGTCATCGTGTCGTATCAACTTGGGCAGCGCGTCTTTCCTGGGTGGTGAAGCTGGAGGAGCGATCTGTCGAAGGCGTGCAAGGAATTCCTCGAAATCAGAAGTGGAAACGGATGCTTCTGCCTGGCGCGGCAGGATGTCGTCAATCTCCTGTTGAAGCATTTTTAGCCGTTCCACAACCGGCGGAAATGGACTAAAAGCCTTGCCCAAGGTCCCGCTCGCCTCGGGCCGCCAAATCGCCTGAACTGCGTCGAGAAAGCAATTGGGATCATAGCCGGATTTATAAACGTACTGAATGCCGAAGTAATCGGCTTCCAGTTCAAAGTCCCGCTGAAATTTCAGCACTCCGAATGGGACAGAAACAAAGCGCGCAGCAGGATCGGGCGGGGAGTTATCCAAGCCGATCATCGGCATGTCTGCAGCTTGAAGCAAAGCTGCTCGTGTTTGCAGCCTGGCAACAGATTGCATCGCAGTATGAGCGATCCCCCGCGCCAACACGCTGGCGAGTTCTCCCTCGCTCTGGAGTTTCATGAGTAGTCCGGTGGTCACATAGAGGTGCCCGCCAAACAACGTGAATGCGCCCGCGCCATCGCTTCGGATGATGCGAACCGTAATCGGCATGTCTGCATCGGAGTTATGCGCGACTCGTTGCGCTACTTGGTCAACGTAGCCAGTAATCGCAGGGTCCTTCACCACGTCGACCCTTTGCTCGAGCGCGGAGGCGTATTTCTTACCAAGTTCTTTTTGTTTTTCGCTTGAGTACCAGTTTCCCACCCCATGGCCATTGGACAGATTCCGATGCCCGATCGCGTTGATGTCGCACGCCGGATTCTTGCACTTGTAGTTGGAAGATCCGAAGGCAGAGCTGACTTGGACCACAAACGCAAATGCAACAATGAGCCCGAGAGTCCCCGTCCCTGTCTTTCTCACGTGGTCCTCCTCTGGGTATCAGCGCCCCAACACTGACTACCTTGTAAGTCTAACCCTGATTCTCGTAAATCTCTCTCACCCGCTTTAACCTATCCGCCTCCTCGGCTAACTTGTCCGGCCGCAGCCGAACGATTCTCGGAAAGCGCAGGGCGTACCCGCTTTCATGCCGGTCCGAGCGCATCATGTTGTTGAACGCTATTTCCAGCACCACCTTCGGCTCGACCACGCGCAGAAATCCCCGGTCTTCGATCGTGTGCTCGAGAAACCACGTAGTCATCTCGGCGATCTCCGCATCGGTCAGCCCAGAGTAAGCCTTTCCGATGTTCACCAGCCGGTCCCCATCCCATACGGCGAACGTGTAGTCGCTGAGCACGCCAATGCGCTTCCCGTGTCCGTACTCGACCGCCGTCACAACCACATCAAGCGTAGCCAGTTCGCGCTTCATCTTCAACCAGGACCTGCCACGCTTGCCCGGCGCATAGGGAGACTGCATATCCTTGATCATCAACCCCTCATTCCCACGTGCCCGGGCGGACATAAAGAATTGCTCAAGCTCGTCCGGTAACGCAGCCCGAAAGACGGGAGCGCGAACGATTGCCGCAGAGTTGTTCGGGTCCTCTTCGTCAAACACGAACCTCTCTTGAAAGGCCTTTCTCGGTGACTCTGTGCCTCTGTGGTGAATGATTTTCTCCGCCGCCAGCAACTTGTCTAGAATGGCGCCGCGTTCCCGGAACGAACGGTCAATCAGCAACTCCCCGTTCGCGTAGAGCACATCGAACACGAGGTACGCCACCGGAATCTCCCGCAACATCCTCTCGCTGACCTTCTTCCGTCCCAGGCGCGCCTGCAACACGCTGAAAGGTCGCGCCCGGCCCAGACTGTCGGCCTTGAGTTCGTCCTCATCGGACGCAGTCTCGTCAGCACGCTTCAGAGGGGGTGCCCCATCCTTGTCGCGATTTGTGCGACAGGGTGGGGATTCTGAGGTCTCGTCGACAATGGTCTTGGCATCTCCGCCGGTAGCAAAGAACTCCCAGGCCACAATCTCCCCGTCAAGAATCGCATCCGACGGCAGTCCGGCGAGCATCGGAGGCAATTCAGGAAACGACTCCGTAATTTCATCGCGCGTGCGCGAAAAAATCTTCACCTCGCCGTCAGATACGTGCGCCTGCGCCCGAATTCCGTCGTATTTGTCCTCAACCGCCGCCTCGGAGAAGTAACTCAGCCCCTCCTCGGTCGACTCGACCGGGCTCGCGAGCATGAATCCCAACGGATGAAACATTCGCATCTTCGCCCGGTTGAGCGTGCCCGAAGCGGCGAGTCGCACCGTTTCCCCGATGTCTCCCAGCAGCATGTTCGCCCGTTGCACATCCGCCAGAGTACCGCTGTAAGCCTTCGCGATTGCCTCCTCGACCAGGCTCTCTTTCAGACCGATCCGCAGATCGCCCGTCATGACCTTGACGATGTATTTCGCTTCAAGTGGGGTAGCCCGCGAGAGCAGCTCGCGCACCAACGCCGTCTTCGCCGAAGGACCGCGCGCCAAAGCTATCTGACGAAATATGCTCTCGACTTCGACCACACCCAAACCTTGACCCGGCCGCGAAGGCAGCACCTCTCCCGCCACCGCCCCCGGATCGCCAAGCCGCCGGTAAGCTTCCGTGAGCTCGCGTTCCTCTTTACCCGCAAGCTCTGCCACAATCGCCCACAGCGACCGACCGCCAACCTGCAGAGTCGCCTCCTCCCACGCCGGAAACGGACGCCCCGACAAAAACACCGCCGACACCGCGGCCTCGTCGGTCGTTCGCGAGCGAAGATACTCCGCGACCAGCGCCGTCTTTTCGAGCTTCTTTGTCGTCGCGGCGATTGCTTCACAAGTTATGGCCAGCCGTTGCATGGATTCCTTTCCCGAAGTCCCGTCACCACCAAGATTCCGGCGTCATCCTGAGTGGAGGCGTCTTTCAGCCGGAGCGAAGAGCCTGCCCTGAGCTGCCAGGCGAAGGGATCTCGCGTGAAGAGTTTACCCTCTGAAAATGCGTCACTTACCATCCACCCGATTCTGCCCAATTCGCCCTGTGATACCCTAAGACTTGCGTCGTCCCCCATTCAGGAGCATCTAATTCTCGTGCGTTCGCTGCGGAACTACCTGCGATTCCTCGCCGCCCTCCAGCTTCTCCCCGCCCTCGAAAGCGGAGAAGAGACCCTGGTCGGCGGCCAAGCCGTGCTTGAGGGCGTCATGATGCGCTCTCCGCATGCCTGGGCCATCGCCTGCCGCAAGCCTTCGCCAGATCCTTCGGTCCCCGGCGAAATCGTCACCATGAGCGAGCCACTGGAGCGGCCCTCCGAGAAGCATAAATGGATGGGCTGGCCCCTGATCCGCGGGGTCATGACGCTAGGCTACGCGATGACTCTAGGCTACCGCGCCCTACGCTTCTCCGCGAACGTGGCCATCGAAGACATCATGGAAGAAGAGGGTGGCAAAGAACCTGTAGAGGCAGCCGCCTCGGCTGCCCCGCCGAAGCGAAGCGAGGCGGTAGCTTCCCCTGAGCCGGAAACAACCGAGGCAAAAGGGCGCGAGAAGGCCGCCCACATCAGCGGATGGCTGGCCGCCATCAATGTCATCATCTCGCTGGCCTTCTTCATTTTCATGTACAAGTACATTCCATTGCTCGCCGCAACGGAACTTAAGAAAATCGATCCCGCCCTTGGCGGCCGCATCATCTTCAACCTGGTCGACGGCGCAATCCGCCTGCTTCTGTTCCTGCTCTTCATCTGGGGCGTGTCTCTGTGGAAGGATATCCGCCGCGTGTACGAGTACCACGGCGCCGAGCACAAAACGGTCTTCGCTTTCGAGAACGGTGACCCGCTGACCACCGACGCGGTCCAGAAGTATCCGACGTTCCATCCGCGCTGCGGCACCAGCTTCCTGATGACGGTCATGCTCATCTCGATCGTGTTTTACATGCTGGTTCCGTACACAACGTTCTGGGCACGATTCGCCTCGCGGATTGTGCTACTGCCGGTTATCGCCGGGGTCTCCTACGAGATCATCCGCTTCGCCGCCAAGCACCGCGGATCATTGTTTGCCCTGATGACCGCCCCCGGCCTCTGGCTCCAGCGCATTACCACCAAGCCCCCGTCCGACGACCAGGCTCAGTGCGCCATCACCGCGCTCGACCAGGCCATGGCGCTCGAAAAAGAACGCGGCGGGGAATTGGTGATTGCCTAGCGGTCGCCCCGCGAATACAAATTCCCAAACTGGAAAAATGTCGTCAGTCGTTGGTCGTTCGTTGTTGGCCTTCTCGCATTCGACATCTAGAGTGATGACTGGAGGGTTTCAT
>Ga0335080_10000241_pt1 | contig 48983 bp, 35 predicted proteins | sample Lox_Sample_34_FD_206720 | JGI IMG/M metagenome (GOLD analysis project Ga0335080, IMG submission 206720) | Soil microbial communities from Loxahatchee National Wildlife Refuge, Florida, United States - Lox_Sample_3.4 | ecosystem: Environmental > Terrestrial > Soil > Wetlands | place: USA... | reverse complement strand
CGCCGTGAAAGGGCGATGTCCTAGGCCGGGCTAGACGACGGGGACGCGAGGCGAGCGAGACCGGGAAACTCTATCGTAACAGTACGGTTTTTGCGCTGTCAAAAGACTCTTTGCGCGACTTGGTGACGAACCGCGCCGATTGGACATCGCGGCGGAGAGAACACATCATTCCCCGGGTAACGGCGTCTTTGGCTTTCCAATCGCCTTTTGCAGTTCACCTCTGGCATTTTCCCAGGCCTAAACCTTCCTCTCGCCGTGGCAAAGCGTTGATCGCCAAGACGGCTCGGAGCACTGCGATGTCAGGACTGGACACCTGACCCTCACCAGTCCTTCCCTGCGGGTCTGCTGTGGAAGTATTCACGTTTCGCCTCTCGCGTATGGCTTTGGCTGCCAAGAGCGAACCAGGGACCGGTGCGTTGACATATGATTAAAATGGAATGTGATCGACGTGCGCTCCTATGCCTGATCCTCTCTACCTGAGTCTGTGGTTTTCCGATTTCAATGGGCCGGCGATGCTGCCGCATATTCTCGCGGTGCTGCAGCAGTTCCCTTTTTCTGAGCAGCGACCAGGAATCACGTACATTGCGGTGCAGCCTGTGTCCTGGAATGAGGCAAGCGTGCTGGACCGGCGGTTCTCGCCGGGAATCACGCCGCAAGAAGCCGTGGTGGTCGCGGCTGATCTTGTCCACGACGACTACGCATACGCGTTCGACGCATATTGGGATATGTGGACCGTGGACGCAAGCGGCAAGTGGAACCTGATTCCGAGCCAAGTTAAGGTCATCGCCCAAGGAGAAGAGTTCGAAGATGGCGTCCAGCAGGAGACCGGGCACATTCAGATCGACTTCGGATTGGACTCGTTGTTTGTGCAAGAGGGCGCGGAGCTCACGGAGGAAAGCGAGGCGCGGATTCGCGAGAATGTTTTGCGATTGATCGAGTTCACCAAGAAACTCGAGACGCACACGCGAGCCACGTCGCGGCGGCTGTGGTCGGAGTCTGATGAAAACTTGCCGCAGAAGTTGATCGCGCGATTGCAGCGGGTGCAATAGGACCCGCGTGATCGATTTTTCCTGATCGCAGCTCGCAAAATATTCATTTCATTGTATTTAGGAAACCAAAAGACCCATCTGTGTCTGCAAAATATTGATTCTAAGTATTTTGCCCGTAAAATATTCCAAAATAAGCACTTCCGGCTCCCAAACGACATCACGTCTTTTTCTGCACTATCCGTAAATTATTGAAAACCATTGCTTTAGGTTCCCAATCATTCCACACGGGACCGCAAAATATTGATTCCATTATAGTTACACGCAAAATATTCAAAGCAAATGACTTCATGTCGACTCCGGGACTCCGGAGGGCCTTTACCTTAACGAGCTTTCTCTTCCAAGGAGAACTCCTAGTGTCAGGTCCAGTTTGCCGATTCCGGCCGGTTTGAGTAAAGGTCATCCGTCACATAGCGGTGATCTTCACCTGTGGAAAACTCTTGCCGCACATCGAACCTCAAAGAAAAAGGGCCCACAACCGCAGTGCGGCGTGGGCCGGGATGAAACTAGTGACTTTGCTACTTCGTTCTGCCGCCCTCGACTTTCAATGCTTCGGCGGCTGCCGCTTGCGCCGCAGCCAAGCGTGCAGTCAAAACGCGGAATGGTGAGCACGATACATAGTTGAGTCCCGTTTTATAGCAGAACTCAACTGAGGACGGTTCGCCGCCATGCTCGCCGCAGATGCCGACCTTCAGGTTCGAGCGGGTCTTGCGGCCGCGCTCGGTGGCCATCTTTACGAGTTGGCCGACGCCCTCCTGATCAAGAGCCGCGAACGGATCCTGCTTCAGGATGCCCTCTTCGAGATAGGTGGGAAGGACCTTATTGACGTCGTCGCGCGAGAAGCCGAACGTAGTTTGCGTGAGGTCGTTGGTGCCGAAGGAGAAGAACTCGGCTTCTTTCGCGATCTCGTCGGCGACCAAGGCAGCACGCGGCAATTCGATCATAGTGCCAACCATGTAGTCGATCTTCGTTCCCTTCTCTTTGAAGACCTCTTCGGCGACGCGGCGGACAATCGCACCCTGGTTCGCCATCTCTTTCAACGTGGCGACGAGAGGAATCATGACTTCGGGAAGAACCTTGATTCCTTTCTTCGTGCAATCGACGGCGGCCTCGAAGATAGCGCGCGCCTGCATCTCGGTGATCTCGGGATAAGTAATGCCGAGACGGCAGCCACGGTGTCCGAGCATGGGGTTGAACTCGTGTAATTGCTCGACGCGGGCGAGCAGCTTGGGCAGAGCACCCTTCAAATCGCCAACGCCCTTGATCCCGTAGTCCTTGTACTTGACCACAAGCTCTTTCTTCTGCCTCGCGCTATAGCGCGAGAGGAGCGCGATGTCGACCATCAGCTCTTCGCGGCGCGGCAGGAACTCGTGCAACGGCGGATCCAAGGTGCGGATCGTGACCGGGAGTCCGTCCATCGCCTTGAAGACGCCGGAAAAGTCCTTGCGCTGCAAGGGAAGAAGTTTCTTCAGGGCGGCGCGGCGGCCTTTTTCGTCACCCGCGAGGATCATCTCGCGCATCGGGCCGATCTTCTCCTCGCCGAAGAACATGTGCTCTGTACGGCAGAGACCGATTCCCTCGGCGCCGAAGGCACGAGCCTGAATGGCATCGCGCGGGATGTCGGCATTGGCGCGCACTTTCATTTTGCGGAAGGGATCGGCCCATCCCATGAATTTCTGCAGTTCAGGATCGTCGGCATTCGCTGGAATGGTGTTCAGCTTTCCCTTGATAACGCGGCCGGTCGTGCCATCAAGAGAGATCCAGTCGCCTTCTTTGAAGACCTGCCCTTTGACCTTCATCTCACGGGCCTTCTCATGTACATCGACATCGCCAGCGCCGGCGACGCAGCACTTGCCCATACCGCGGGTAACCACAGCCGCGTGGCTGGTCATGCCGCCGCGAGAGGTGAGAATGCCCTTCGCCACTTCCATGCCATGGATATCTTCCGGTGTCGTTTCGGCGCGCACGAGAATCACCGATGCCTTTGGATTCTTGTGGACAGCTTCCACGGCCGCGTCGGCTGTGAAAACAATCTGGCCGACAGCCGCCCCCGGAGAAGCCGGCAAACCCGTGGCGAGCACTTCCACCTTGGTTCCCTTCTCATCGAGGCGTGGAACCAGGAAGTCATAAAGCTGATTCGGCTCAACCCGGAAGATGGCTTCTTCCTTGGTGATCAGGCCCTCATCAACCATCTGAATCGCAATCCGAACCGCAGCGAGGCCGGTACGCTTGCCGTTTCGGGTCTGCAACATGTACAGCTTGCCGTCCTGAACGGTGAACTCGAAGTCCTGCACGTCTTTGTAGTGTTTTTCCAGACGGGTGGTGATTTCGCGCAGCTGGTTGTAGGCCTCAGGCAGAATCTTGTGCAGTTCGAGGATTGGCACGGGAGTACGAACACCCGAAACCACATCTTCGCCTTGCGCGTTCATCAGGAATTCGCCGTAGAACTCTTTTGTGCCGATCGCGGGATTACGAGTGAAGCCCACACCTGAACCGCTGGTGTCGCCGAGGTTTCCGAACACCATCGCCTGCACATTGACCGCGGTGCCCAGCATGTCGTCAATGTTGTTCATGCGGCGATAGTGCTTGGCGCGGTCGTTCTGCCAGGAACGGAACACGGCATCGCGCGCCAGGACCAGCTGTTCGCGTGGATCCTGCGGAAAGTCGCGCTTGGCGTGCTTCTTGACGACTTTCTTGTACTCGGCAATCACTTCCTGCAGAGCCTTGGCATCGAGATCGGTATCGAGCTTCGCCTTCTTCTGTTTCTTCTTGGCATCGAAGACTTCTTCAAATGCCGACTTTTCAATGTCGAGAACCACGTTGCCGAACATCTGGATCAGGCGGCGATAGGAATCGGCGGCGAACCGGGGATTGTTGCTGCGCTTGGCCAGCGCCTGCACGCTTTCGTCGTTCAGGCCGAGGTTGAGAATCGTATCCATCATGCCGGGCATGGAGAACTTCGCACCCGAGCGCACGCTGACGAGCAGCGGATTGTCGCCCTGACCCAGCTTTTGTCCTTGCAGAGCCTCCAGCTTCTCCAGTGCTTCGTCCATCTGCTTGTCGACGTCAGAAGACAAGCCGCCGCGCATGTATTCGCGGCAGGCTTCGGTCTGAATGGTGAATCCCGGAGGCACGGGAAGACCGGCGTTGGTCATCTCGGCGAGGCCGGCGCCTTTGCCGCCGAGAACATCTTTCATTTTGCCGTTGCCGTCAGCCTTGCCGCCGCCGAAGAAGTAGACATACTTGGTTGTCGATTTCTTGGATTCTTTTGTTTCTGTTTCGGGGAGAGTCATTGTCGCCATGTATGAGTCCTTTGTGGTTCAGAGATTTCGATTCAAAAGTCGCCGGTTCGTCATACGCCCATTCCGGGGCTGAATTCAATTTTCGTCACCCACCCACGGCTAACGCCCGTGGGCGATATTCTGTCGCCGCTCCGCGGCTTGGGATCATCAGCTAACGTTCTGCCACCCAGTGCACAACTATGCCTTTGCTTCCGTCACAATTTCCGAGAAGTCCGCAATTGTCGAGAACTGCTGCAGGAGAGTTCGTAATAACGCCAGGCGATTGGCCCGTACGTGCTTGTCTTCGACCATGACCATGACTTTGTCGAAGAATCTGTCGACCGGCTCACGTGCTGTCGAGAGCAGTTGCAACGCCTGCAGATACTCTTTCTTTTTTCGATGCTGTTCCACCGTGGGACCGCTCTTATCAAGATAGCGAATGAGGTTCTTCTCTTCTTCACTTGAATCTTTCAAGGCCTCGACGCTGGCTGCGGGAGCAATTCCCTTCTCTTCCGCCTGCCTCAGGATATTGCGGATTCGCTTGCAGGCTGCCCCGATTGCCTGGAACTCGGGCAGGTACAGCACCTGCTTGACGGCATCGGCGCGGGCGAGCGAGTCGACGACATCGTCGGCATCGGCAGCCAGAACTGCCTTGACTACATCGTAGGGATAGCCGCAAACATCCCGCAAATAGAACTCCAGGCGCTCGCGAAAGAAAGTGTTCACCGAATCGGCATACCTCTGGTCGTCGACGAACTTCTTCTGGGCTTCCGACTTCTGATAGCCGGTGCGCGCGTCACGCATCAATTCGCTGATGCGAATCGGCAACTTCTTTTCGGCAATTACCTTGACGATCCCGTTGGCTTGCCGCCGCAGAGCAAAGGGATCCTTCGAGCCGCTAGGAACGAATCCCAATCCGAACATTCCAGCGATCGTATCGGCCTTGTCTCCGATCGAGAGCACTGCACCTTCGAGCGATCTAGGGATGTTGTCGTCGGTTGACTCGGGCTTGTAGTGATCGTAGATCGCGTCGGCGATTGCGAAACGTGTCGCTTCCGGGAGGCTGGGATCGAGCTGCTGCGCGCGGGCATAAAGTCCGCCGACAATTCCCTGCAGCTCGGTGAACTCTTTCACCAACTCGGTGGTCAGATCTGTCTTGGAGAGACAGGCGGCCTTGTGAATCACGCCGGGGCGGACCGTAACATCGTTTTGCTTGAGAATCTCGGCCAACCAACTGCACAAGCGTTGTACGCGTTGTGTCTTGTCGTAATAGCTGCCGAGGTCCTTCTGGAAAGTGACGTGTCGCAGAGACTCCAGGCGTTCCAGCAGGGACTTCTTCTGATCGGTCTCCCAGAAAAAGCGGGCATCGTTGAAACGGGCGCGCAGCACGCGCTCGTTGCCCTGACGAATCAAGCCGCTGGGATCGCTGTCGGTGTTGAGCACAGCGAGGAAATGCGGAAGCAGCTTGCCGCTGGCATCCTCCAGGGCGAAATATTTCTGGTGGTCGCGCATGACCGTGACCAGGACTTCTTCGGGAAGCGCGAGAAATTGGGGATCGAACCCGCCAAGGATGACCGAGGGGAACTCGGTAAGATTCACGACGGTGTCGAGAAGCGGCTTGTCTTCACGCCAGCGCGCGCCAGGAATGTTGCGCGCGGCGGCATCGAGGGCCTTGCGAATCTGGTGTTCGCGTTCGGCACGCCCCAGAACTTTCGCTGCCCGGAGCGAATCAACATAAGGAGCGCCGGCTCGCGAGATGGGGACGGCGGTATCGGTCAGGATTCGATGACCGCGCGAGACATTCCCGGCCCGAATACCGAACAACTCAAGCAGGATGACTTCATCGTCGAGCATGGCCACTAGCCAGCGCACGGGGCGAACAAAACGTTCGTTGGGCTTGCGCCAGTACATGTTCTTGGGCCAGTAGATGGTGGCGATCTCTTTGGGAAGTCCTTCGGCAAGAATTTCCGCTGCCGTACGTCCCTTCTTTGTGACTTTGGCAGCGATGTAGTCGCCCTTCGGAGTGGAGACAGTTTGAAGTTGCGAGACATCGACACCGGCTTTTTTGGCAAAGGCGTGGGCGGCAGCCGTAGGCTGGCCATCTTTGTAGGCTACGTTGACTGAGGGACCGGTGACCTGCTCGACGACATCGGCCTGTGCGGCGGAGATTCCGGAGGCGATGACAGCCAGGCGGCGGGGAGTATCCAGTGCGGTGACCTCAGGCGCGCCCAGGCGTTCACGCTGCAAAAGGGCGGCCACTCGGTCGCGCAATTCTTGAGAGCCCGCGTCGATCATTCGTGCCGGGATCTCTTCGCACCCAATCTCTAGCAGAAAATCTGGCATGCTTTCAAACCATCAAGTATGACAAAACTTCTGGGCCCCCAGTGTGATGCGGATCACACTTGCTTTGACCATGCAATCTATCCAACCGGCGATAGCGACTGTTTTCTATGCGTCGATTGCTGCTTCCGTGCAGGTTCGGGCTCCGACCGCGGCTCAGCCGATTCGGTTTGCTGATCGACCCAGGCCTTAGCGATCCCAACGGCCAGGGCCCGGACGCGGGCAATCACGCCGACGCGCTCGGTGACGGAAATCGCTCCGCGCGCATCGAGAATATTGAACAAATGCGAGCACTTCAGGCACAGATCGTAGGCACCGAGCAGCGGAAAACGCGCTTTTTCGCGAGCGGCGGTGTCACCAGGTGATTCCTCTCTGGCCAGCTCTGCATATTTATCGACCAGGGCTTTGCATTCCGCCTCGTACAGCTCGAAGTGCTTCCACGCTTTCTCCACATCAGCCAGTTCGAAGTTGTAGACGGAAAACTGCAGTTCATCCGCGAGCCGGACATCGCCATATTTAACCGGGGCGCCAGTGTCCGGCTCACGGGCCCATACGATGTCGTAGATCGAATCGATGTCTTGCAGGAACGCAGCGATGCGTTCCAGCCCGTACGTCAGCTCCGCGCACATTGGGAGAAGATCAAGGCCGCCGCACTGCTGGAAATAGGTGAATTGGGTAATCTCGAGGCCGTCGAGCATGACTTGCCATCCGACGCCCCAGGCGCTCAGCGTGGGAGCTTCCCAGTTGTCCTCCTCGAACTTGACGTCGTGCTGGCGGAGGTCGATGCCAATGGCCTGGAGCGACTGCAGGTAGAGTTCCTGCACGTTCTCCGGCGGAGGCTTGAGGATCACCTGCAGTTGCATGTGCTTGAACAGGCGATTGGGATTCTCGCCGTAGCGACCGTCCGCGGGGCGACGCGAGGGTTGCACGTAGGCGACTTTGTACGGCTTCGGGCCGAGCACGCGCAGAAACGTTTCCGGAGCCATGGTACCTGCACCCACTTCGACGTCGTAGGGCTGTTGCAGGACGCATCCTCGCTCAGCCCAGAAAGTCTGGAGGCGGAGAACAAGCTCCTGGAAAGTGAGCGGGCTGGTGGTCGAACGGTTCATGGTGAAGTTTCTGGCTCTCCCTGTCCCCAGGGTAAAGATAGACTGAAATCCGCGGACAAGAACGACTCGCAAGAATCAGTGGGAGCGCAGCAGATTCAATCCCCGATTGTAACGGATGCAGACACCAGTCGTCAGCACCCGCCGGCGCCAGGCAGGATCGCAGCTTGCCAAACTGGGACACTGCCGGGCGCCGGGGAAGCGGAAATCACCACGAATGAACCCTGTCAGAAACCGCGATGCACACTTACCACAAAGCGGGTGCTAATCCCAGGTTCATCAGGCCCGCCGGCATTCTGCGCGTTGGAGTCTCCATGATGCCGGTGACGTCCCACTGGTTGGGAGTCGTGCCGGTGTGGATCGCGATCCTCTCCTTCCAGGAGACTGCATTCAAGAGATAGAGCCGGCAGCCCCGGCCCATGATGTTCCAGGCATCCAGAGGGTCAGGCGAGCCGACGCCGTACGCGCCCGGGTCATTGGCATTGGGGCCATTGAACGCGTAGGCTGCGACGCCCTTCAGGCCCATGACGTGACACTGTCCGAGGGCATGGCCGATCTCGTGGCCGACGGTGTTGCTGAGCACCTTGTGCTCTTTGTTCTCCCATGTGGGATTGAACAAGTCACTGTCGTCGTAATTGTTGGCATTGGAGCGCCAGGCCAAGCCATCGACAGTAGTAAGGGGTCGAACCGCGGGTTTTCCGGGACCGGGTGTGACACTCGGGTCGAGCGACACGGATCTGGTCGCCAACGAGAGATTGACAATGTTGATCGTGCGATGGGCTGCCCCCGTCCGGAGCGGTCCGGCAGCCGGGGTATTGTCAATCGGCGTACCCGCGGAGTTGAGCAACGACAAACGGAACAGGCACAGAACGTTTGGACGGATTCTCAGATCTCCAACTTTCGCGGGAAAATCCATCTCGGAGTAATTCATGGGGGTGATGAGCACATATTGGTAGTTCCATGTGCGCTGGGAGACTTGCACGAATTCCCGCTGAAATCTCGCGATCAAGTGAGCGGGCCAGTCCAATAGTGGGAAGAGGTATCCGTCGGTGTCCTTGGCATACCAGTTTCCGGCCTGATTGACGGTTAATCCGGCCACCTGGTTCCTAGAGTCAGCGAAATTCAGCTTGATCCGCAACTGCAGCGTAAGCCAGGCATTTTGATTGGGATCGGTCCCATTGGGAATCTCCAGGATGGAATCGTAAGTGTTGTAGGGACTTGCGGCTTCGGCCGCGGTGACTTGCGGTTTGAACATGAACAGGAGTCCTCCTGCTTGGATGTATGCAGGGGACAGGAAATTGTACATAGGAATAGTGCAATGAGATGTCACGGGAATGTCTAGAAGGAACCCTGCTCCAGCATGCTGGCGGTGATCAACTTTTTTTCGATGTGACGCTGGAGAATCTGGATGAGGAACTTGCGGAGGTCGGCCGCCTGGGATTTCGGCCACTTGGTGCTGACGAAGGTGTCAACCGGGCAGCGGAACATTTTCGCGGCCAACGCCCGCGATTCGCTGGAGATTTCCGAGGAGGCAAGGCGCCGGTCATCGGCGCACATCAAGCCGTCTGCAAGGGCGTGGAAGTAGGCGCGGTCACCGTTCAGGCTGCGGCCGCACACCACGCACTCGGTCAGCTCTGGTAAGAATCCCACGAGCCTGGTGAGCCAAAGGTCGAAGTATGTAATGGGCATCCAGATCTCTGGCCCGGTCAGGATGTGCAAGACCGACAGCGTGAGCCGGAAGATTGCGTCGTTGGCCTCGTGATCGGGCAGGAGTTCGTCCAGCAGCTCGGCGATGTGCCCCAGCGCTACCGCCCTTGCGTAACTGACCTCCGAGGCGAGTGGGGATTCCAGAACTTCGCAGGAATCGAGACGTACCAGGTCCTGGCGCTCGCGGACATCGTAAAAGGCGCGGACGTAGGTGAGCGGTTCGAGCGCGCCGCCGAACCTGCGCTTTGATTTTTTGGCGGAGCGCGCGACGCCATGGATCTTTCCCTCAGCCCGGGTGAAGAGTGTGACCAGCAGATCCGCTTCGCGCAGCGGGTAGGTGCGCAGCACAATCGCTTCTGATTCCCGCAGGGCCATTGAGCGTGATTCTAGTGGAAGCAGCTTTCGGGCGTCAGCTTTCGAAAGTCGGTAAATCTCGCGGACAGAATCAGTGGTGGAACTCGCAGGTTCCCATATCCAGCAAATACGGTGAGACATGGGGCATCCCCTTCATGAATATTCGCTGGACCGGGTGTGAGAACTGGAGAAGGTGACTCCGGTAACCAGGTAGGGGGGCACTTTGGGGCCCTTCCCTTGGCACCCCGAGGATGCGAAAGTACAGGGCCAGAAGGACAAAGGAGAACCTGTACCAAGGTCAGCATGGCGAAATCCGGAAACAGAATTGTGGCTCCAAATTCATTTGTCGTCATCCTAATGATTCTTGCGCAACCCGCATTGCTGATGGGCCAGCAGCTTGCGGTGAGCACGCCGCCCGAAATCTTCGCCAAACCCACTCCGGGTTCCGCGGAAATACAGCCCACACTTGCCGGTTATGCCGGCGCTACGGCTGAGCGGAACGCGCTGGTCATCAGCAGCAATGTGCGCACCGTCTCCCCAGCGATCCTGGTAATGATTCCGACGCCCGTCGAACATCGATTCTGGGATGGCCAAAACCGGACGCTCTTCGCGGCCAATGCAGCACTGGCCGGGGTCGACTTTTTTACGACCCGCAGGAATCTGGCTCATGATGGAAAGGAACTCAACCCGGTGACACGCGTGTTCAGCGGCAGCACTCCGGCATTAGCCGCGAACTTCGTCTTGGAGAGCGGAGGGGTGGTGGGGGTGAGCTATTGGTTTCACAAGACCGGCCATCACAAACTCGAAAGGATGACGTCGTACGTCAACCTGGGAGGGTCGGCTCTCGCTGTGAGTTACGGCTTGGCGCATCGCTGAGCGACTGCGCTAGTCAAGAACAAAACCGCCTGAAAATACGAAGGCGCGCGTCCGAGGATGAGACGCGCGCCTGTGGTGTCGGACTCGAACTTGTTTACCGCCCGTAGTACTTGGCGTTGCGCTCGGTAAAGGCGTTCCACTTCTCCGGCAGATCATCAAGCGCGAAGATGGCGGAAACCGGGCACACCGGGACGCAGGCGCCACAATCGATGCACTCGACCGGGTCGATATACAGCAGTTCTTCGGTTGCGTACGCAGGCTCGTCTTTCTTGGGATGAATGCAATCTACCGGACACGCATCCACACATGCGGTGTCTTTGGTGCCGATGCACGGCTCAGCAATCACATAGGCCATAAAGGTGTCAGTCTCCTGAGAGGTCTGCAGTTATTTTACTACCCGCAGCGGTCGAGCGCGGCGCCATTCTAGCAAGAATGCGTGCACTGGGTACAGCGCCGGATTTGCAGGCCCAAAAGGAAAATGGCCGACAGCGCCATGCGGCCGGCCATTCTGTTTTCTCGATGGTTCAACCCGCTCTTAGCGACGGCCTCCGCCGTGGAAACCGCCGCCATGGGATTCGCCCCCATGGAAGGCCTGTCCGCCATGGAATCCGCTATCCGCGTGAGCGTAGCTGCGTCCATAGGCGTAACCCCGATGGGCGTCCCAACCGCGAGGTCCGTACCAACGGTCATGATCCCAACCGCGAACGTACGGCCCGCGATTCCAGAACCAGGCCGGATGGCCCCAGTGATACCAAGGTCCCGCACCAATGAACACTCCACCTACGAAATACTGAGGTCCGTAATACCCGTACGGTGCGCAAGCATAGGGATAATAGGGGTAATATCCGTAGGAACAAACCGGCGGCCCAGCAACGTAACCAGGCCCGACTCCGATTCCGATCCCTACTCGAACTTGCGCCTGCGAACAGACAAACGGCACGGTCAGAACAGCCAGCAGCGCGAGATATTTGATATACCGCATACTCACCTCCGGCCTCCTGGGGGGCCCGAGTTCATCTTCTCGCAGGTCCCAGGAAGCTCTTCAAACGTTCTATTTATTGGAACAGCAAGGGCGAGAAAAAGTTTCGAAATTCGAGGTGGTTGATTTCAGCCATCCCGCTTAAATTCATCCACTTACACCGCTTTGACGGTATGGCGCCCCGCGAACAAACGTCAAACACCCGGCAGTCTCACAAACCAAAGTTACCTAGCATGCGGGTAAATAGGAATGCGTTAATGTTCGCAGCACGTGCGGTCCACATCCTTAACAGGGTAGGCCCATGGAAAAACTTAACGTCGTGGTCTCGCTGATTACCGAGCAGAACGACTATCAGCGGGAACAAGCAGCATCGGCGCAAGCTGCGGCGGCAAAGCTCGGCGCATCGGTACACATCATCTACGCAAATAACGACGCCGTTTACCAGACTCAGCAGCTTCTGCAGTTCATTCAGGAGCCGGGCAAACGCCCGGACGCGATTGTCGTCGAACCGGTGGGCACAGGGATGCCCCAGGTGGCCAAAGCGGCGGTCGCAGCCGGCATCGCGTGGGGAGTAATCAATGCGCGCGTAGATTATCTTCAGGATTTACGCCGGCGTGCACTGGTTCCAGTTTTCGCAGTCCTGTCGAACCACGAAGAGATCGGACGTATCCAGGGACAGCAGATCGCGGCGATCCTGGGAGACCAGGGGTGTGTTCTCTGCATGGAAGGGCCCGGCGTCGGGGATGTGGCCCGCTTGCGCACGAAGGGCATGATGGCCGGCAAGCCCCCAAAGGTCTCAGTCAAGACTCTAAAGGGTGATTGGACGCAGCGGAGCGGTTACAACGCAGTGCGCTCCTGGCTGAGCTTAAGCACATCGCGAGAGCTCCACATTGGCATGGTTGTCTGTCAAAACGATGACATGGCGGTCGGCGCGCGTCACGCCTTTGAGGAAATCGGCGACACCAAGGAGCGGGATCACTGGTTAACGCTTCCGATCACGGGATGTGATGGCGTGCCGAAAGCGGGTCAGGCCTGGGTAAGGCAAGGACGCCTCGCGGCCACGATCTATTCCCCGCCTCTCGTCGGAGATGCAATCCAACTGCTCGCGACGTCACGCACAAAAGGAACCCAACCAGAGGAGAGCACGTTAATCGCGCCCAGTTCCTTCCCGGCCTTAGCGGAGCTCACACAAAAACGTGCCGTCACCGCTGGCGCGTGATTGCTTATGGGTTGACCGGCAGAGCGACGATCTAAGGCTTGTAGATCCAAGCTTGCGCGGTCGCTCGATCATTGTTCGCGTATCCACTGGCAAGCAAAACTCTCCCGTCTTGCAGACGGGTTTCAGTCATAAAGTGCCAAGGGCCGCCGATCTCGCCTACAGCCGCCACGAACTTTCCCCCTCCAGGATGAAAGACTTCCACCTTACTGCTTCCGCCAGCCACTAAAATTTCTCCCGATTCCAGTGTGACGGCCTCTCCGGGCAATTTGAAGCGAGCACTGATCAGCGACGGAGCGGGGCTAAACTTCCCCGTCTTGGGATCGTAGATTTCCGTGCTGCTAAGGTTTCCGCTCCAAGCGAGTTGGTCGGACCCGCCGGCTACCAGCACGCGGCCGTCGCGTAGCAAACCTGCGGTGTGTTTGTACCGTGCGGTCGCCAGGCTGGCTGCTTCGGCGAAGTGCTGCGTCTTAGCATCGAAAATTTCGGCTGCAGCATAGACCTTATCGCCGCGGCCTCCAACGATGAGCACCCGTCCATCTTGCAGCAAAGTTGCTGTATGCGACACGCGGGCAAAATGCATGGGAGAAACGGAATGGAAACTCATGTCCCAGGCACGGAACACTTCCGCGGATGGGATGCCACCGGGTGAGTCGTGGTCTGCGCCTCCTGTAATGAGGACATCGCCGTTGGGGAGAACAGTGGCGCGTGCGTCGCCACGGCGACTGGTCATTCTCGAAGCGAGCATCGTGAATTTGCCCGTGGCTGGATCATAGAGATCGGCGGAATCCGTGCACTCATGACCGATCCAACCCCCGGCAATAAGAACTTCGCCGGAACGGAAAAGGGCCGCAATCTGACCTACCCGGCCGGTGCTCATGGCCCCGGTCGCGAGGAACTTCCCTGCCAAAGGATCATAGAGTTCCGCCGATTTGTAAAAACTCCTGATTGCGCCGCCTTCCGCCAGCAATCAGCACTTTGCCATCGGGCAGAAGAGTCGCCGTGTGACCGGAGCGAGGCTCAAGCATGGGCTGGGCTGAACTGACGGTTCCAACATGCGGCGCCACTATCGAGACATCTCGAAATGCAGCTGCTGCGACGACGAAGACGAGAACGATCAGGAAGATGCACGTCAAGCGGGTTGGGTCAGACGGGTCAAAACATGCCTGGTGAGCGACGAACCCGATCTCTCCGCACTTCGACGCCGTCGTCAAACTGAAACTGCTTCTCTCTTCTCGCTGGGCTCGTACTCCACGATGTATCCTGCCACGGCACTGGCAGCGACCGTGAGGGGCGATGCCAGATACATCTGTCCCGGACCGCTGCGTCCGGGAAAGTTCCGGTTCTGGGCGCTGATGACGACCTGATCGGGCCGGGTTGAAACTCCGGGGCCGGCGTTGATACATGCTCCGCAACTGGGTTCGATGACTCGGGCGCCTGCGTTTTGAAAAATATCGAGGTATCCGCGGCGCACGCAATAGTCACGGGTCTCCTGCGAACCAAATTGGATGTAGAACTTCACCGACTCGGCTACGCGCTTGCCTTGCTTCAACGCATCGGCAAGCACAGCGGCGTACATATCCATATCTTCGTTCTTGCCTGCGGTGCACGTCCCGCCATAGGCGATCTCGACCGGCACGGGCGTATGGAGATCACGAATGTATTTACCGTTCCCCGGATCGCCAGGGGTTGCGACCATCGGCGTGATCTCGGCAGCGTCGAACTCGATAACATGCGCGTATTGCGCATTCGGATCGCTATACAATCCCTCAATCATGACCTCGGCCTTGCTGCGGTCCACGTCGCGCCGTTCCACGAGAAAATCAACCGCTTTGTTATCCGGCGCGACGATGCCGGTGAATCCTCCAATCTCGGCTGCCATGTTGGTCATGGTGGCGCGCTCGTCGACACTCAAGTCTTCAATCGCCTCGCCGGAATACTCCATCACCTTCGCCAGCGCTTTGCCGCTGCGGACGTAATCGAGGCTGAGAATCCTGAGGATGAAATCTTTGGCTGTAACGTTGGGGTGCTTTTTCCCGTGGATCACGATCCTCACGGACTCTGGAACGCGAACGCGCACGTCTTTCGTGATCCATGAATTGAAAACGTCGGTCGTGCCAATACCGAACGCGACGCAACCGATCGCTCCCACATGTGGCGTGTGCGAATCTGAACCGATATTCAACTGTCCCGGCAATGCATAGCTTTCCAGGACAATTGAGTGGCAGATTCCTTCCGAGCCCTTTCGGTCAGTCAACTCGCCATGCAGGCGAATTCCCTGCTTCTTCGCGAAATCCTGCTGCTTGAGCTTGAGCTGAGTCGCCAAGTCGAGCAATCCGAGTTTCTTCTTTTCTTCGGAGATCACTTCGTCTAGGAACGTGAGGTGATCGCGGAAGAACAAAATCGTCGAGGGATCATTGACGGCCGCGTCTTTCCCGACATAGCGCTCGAAGAAGATCGCGGCCATAGGTGTGACGTATTCGTGGCTGAAGCGCAAATCGGCGCGCGCGAAGCCGGTATCCCCGGGCTTGACTGCAGCTACACCAACATCCATCTTGTCGTTAATCATGTGCCGGGCAAAGATCTTTTCAGCCAGGGTCATCGGCGCCCCGGCGGTCTGGATGGGCGGCAGGAAGACTTTCTTTTGCATGCGCGCCACGTTGAATGGAAACAACCCGCCGTATTCGATGACTTGCCGGGTGATTTCATCCTCACCTGCGGTAAATTCGCTCAATGGAATTTCTTCCCCGCCGCGAATGCGATCAATCAGAGAAAAGTCGGTCGACGTCAGCAGGCCGAGGTTTTGACAATTCTGCTTGTAAATCCGCTCTATGTTCTCGGCGATCACAACGCATATGCCGGCGCACATTTCAGCGTAGGGCGACTGTTCCCGGCTTGAGCCCTTGCCACGCCGCTTGCCGCTCACGGCGCAAACAAACCCGCAACGTTTCACGTCACCCCGACCGATCGGAGTCACGTTGCCGCACTTCAAACCGAGATACGGAATCTCGCCAAGTGTTTCGTCGAAGTAAAAGCAGTAGTGCGCGGGCGTGATCTCGTCGGTTGAAATGTCGTCGCGCAGCTTGGGGTTATTCGCGGGATTCTTCGTATCCCACGGCAGGTCCGTGCCCGCGAGTTGACGCTTGATCAGATCGGGGTCTTCGGTAAGAAAGAGAATGCGTCCGCGCAGACGGACTTTGTCCGGCCGCTTTTCGATTTTGCGATCCAAAAGTGAATTAATCACGGTTTGCCTGGGGATTTTTGAATTGGCGCCGGAGCGGCGACCCCACATCTCTCATTGTACCGCTGGTTACGCTGCGGGTGGGTCGACGGATCAACGCTGATAGGCGCGTGGATCGGGCAAGGCGCCGAGTCCGCGTCCTGCGAAGATCTCCTGAAACTCGTGCACTAACGCATCGTGTACCAGACCATTCGAGGCGAGGGTCTCGCGACTGTTGAGCTCGAAGGGAGTGCCGTCGAAGCGGCTGACTTTCCCTCCGGCTTCTTCAACGATGAGCGTTCCTGCAGCCGTATCCCACGGATTGAGGTTGAACTCCCAGAATCCGTCGAAGCGTCCGCTCGCGACGTAGCACAGGTCGAGCGCCGCTGATCCAGCGCGCCGGACGCCGTGCGTTTTCAGCGTGATCTCGTGATAGAAGAAAATGTTCGGGTTCTTATGGCGTTTATGACTCGGAAACCCAGTCGCAACCAGACACTCCTTGAGTTGCCCGATTTTCGATACGTGGATGGGCTTGCCGTTGAGGTGCGCCCCGCTTCCCTTTTCTGCAGTGAAAAGCTCATCGCGCGTGGGGTCGTAGACGACGCCCGCGATCCGTGACTCCCCTCGCGAAGAACGCTGTTCCAAGGCCAGTGAGACTGAGAAAACCGGAAATCCGTGCGCGAAATTCGTCGTGCCATCGAGAGGATCGACGTACCAGCGATATTCACTGCCGCGATCTTTGAGCCCTTGCTCTTCGCCGAGCACATCGTGCGAAGGGAATTGTTTGCTCACTCGTTCGCGAATCAACCCCTCAGAAGCGCGGTCGGCCGCGGTGACCAGATCGGCATCGCCTTTGTACTCGATCTTGAGGCCTTCATGAAAATACTTCATCAGCAATGCGCCGGCCTCTCGCGCGATAGCCGACATTGCTGGAAGGAATCTATCGTTGGATGCGTCGTTCACGGCTGCAGGGTCTTAAGTGTTAGGTTTTGGGTCCCAAGGAATTGTCGGGTGAATCGGTCCGAAGGCTTGAGACCTAACACCCAAGACCTGAGGCCTTATTTCTTTCTTGCGCCGTCCTCAGCGATGTACATGATCTCGTGTTTGAAGATAAACAGATTCGGAGCATCCTGACGCGTGAGGCGGACCATGTTCTTGTCGTAGTATTCGATCCATCCCTGGACGATCTGACCGTCCATCAGCTTGACTGTAACCAGCTTCTGTTTTTCTCCGAGGGCCTTCAAGAAAGCCGCTTCCTCGAATGTATCTTCGGGGGGCGGTATGCGTCCGCGCTTGGCATTGGAAGTTCCGTGGGGCCGAAACGACATGCACGCATTGTACACAAAGCCCGCGGCATCCCGCCGTTACGGGCGTACCCACTGGAAACCGGGAGTACAAAAGGATCGCAGCAGATCACAAACTATCGAAGCGGTTGAAGAAGGGACCGAATCAGTGGACTGGACTTCCGCCAGATACATGGCCACCCTCGGAGAGGGTGGCCTTCAGGCAAAGACATTACAAATCAGAAGGACAGCTTCAGTGCGAACTCGATCGCGCGCGGTGCCCCAAGCGCGTTCACACCGGAACCCAGGCCCAAACGCAGGAAGTTGCCGTCTGCACCGTGCTGAAGCGCGCTGGTGGTGCCGTTGGCAGATCCGACGGACCCGTCGAGAATCGAACTGAACGGAATTGCGGGGCCCGTAAAGTTCGAGAAGTTGAACACGTTGAAGATGGTGACGCCGGGGCGCAGCTCGACTCGTTCCTTAACTTTATATGCCCAGGTGATTCCAAGGTCGAAGGTTTTGAGCCAGCCTTGCCCGATGGCACCGGCGGGCGCCGTCTGGATGGGAGTGCCGCCGTTGATGACACCTCCGAGAGCGGTCAGGTCAGCCTGGGTCATTAGATTATTGGTCACCAAGGCCTGACCTGCCGGGGTCAGCTGCCCGACCATGGCCGTATTGAAGGTGCTTATTTTCTTATTGAGTCCATCCGTTCCGAAATCGCGTCCAAAGGCGCCTTGTTTGGTTCCAGGGAGAAGATCGCCAATTCCGCCGTTGGAACCGAACGTACCATCTCCGGTACCGTCTCCGGTGATGTCGGTCTGGAATATGCCGCCGGGGTTTCCGCTGGTAGGCAGTCTGACGTCCAGCGGAAGTGGACTGTCGAAATGTCCGATAAGGCTCATGCGGAAGTGGACGGGCAAGTCGACGACTCCGCCGAACGAAATCTGATGCGTTCGATCGAGGCCGTTCGGCCCCAGGTACTTCAATGGGTTCGAATTGTCGACGGGGAAGTTGATGAAGTCACTATCCCGGGCTGACGCCACGTAGCGCGAAAACGCGTACGAGACCTGCATATTAACGTTCTTGATCCCATGGAATGGATTGTTGAGGTCCTGCTTCAAGGTCGTCTGCAAGCCGTTGTAGACTGAGCGGCCGATCGGGAAGAGCATTTGATTCGTGCCCAGATTTTGATTGAATCCGGGAAATGCGGCTTTTTGACAGGGGAAACCAGCGCAAAGGGCATAGCCGGAGTCGAGGCCTGCCGAAGCATAATCCGATATAGTCGCAGGCCGTGGGACCCAGGTGCCTTGGTCTGTCGTCCCATTCACCGGGTCATTAAAACAATTCCCTGAGTACGTGGACGGGACGTTCAATCCGCGACCACAGTTGATCTCCACGGCAGTAATGGCCGCCTGCGCGTTTGACACGACCAGAGTCCGGAAATCGCCCACGTGGTTGGTGTCGATGCTAAGCATATTGTGGGTGGACACGTTGCGAAGGACGTCAACGGTTAGAACGGATCCGCGGCGAATCTGTTTCTGCATGCCGATATTCATCTGCACAGAACGAGGAGTCACATAGGCGGGGTAGAAGAGATTCGTACCGGTCACATCGATTCCATCGGCGAGCGTATTCGCGATGTAGGCTCCGTTCTGGGCCGGTCCAGCGGCCAGCGTTGCTGCCTGGTATTGCTGCTGCAGTGTGACAAGGTCCGACGCGACGCTCCCGATCGGCTGACCGCAGATTGCACCTGGGTCGATATTGCTGCTGAAAGGCAAAGCTTGTGGAGCCCCGGATGAACAGACAGGAGTCGAGCCCAGGAACAATCCCTGCTCCAGTCTCGCAGGACGGTCAAACAGGTTGTTATTCCAGATCGAGTTCTCGTAGAAGAGACCGATTCCGCCGCGGATCACGGTCGTGCCTCTACCAGAAGGATCCCAGGCAAATCCCACCTGCGGAGCGAAATTGGAATTAGGCTGACGAACGCGATTGCCTAATCCCCGATAGGTAAAGTAATTATTGCTGTAATTAAACTGATCCAAGGCGGCTATCGGGCCCAGATCGCTGTCGGTGCGACCGGTATCACGCACATACCGCAGTCCCAGGTTCAAGACAAACGCCGGCTTTATCTTCCAGGCATCGCCAACGTACAGCGAAAGGCGATTGTCGGGGCCTAAGCCGCCGCCCGGCAAACCGAAGGCTGCTTTTTCTGACGAGTATCCCTGTCCGTTGCCGAGGTTCACGTTCGTGACGGGATAGTTAAGCGGGTTTCCAGCTCCGTCGGGGAAGGGACAATTTCCCGATGCCACGCATGGAGGCGTGGCATTCGGTGCTCCGACAGCAGGTGCCAATCCTAAGAACTTGGCGTACCCGCCGCCCTGGATGTGGTTGTAGCCGGCTCCAAAGCGGATGATGTGGTTCTTGTAGGCTTTCGTACCGTCGTACTTGATCTGCTTGTTGGACTGCATGGTCGCCTGCGGGGCCAGGAAATTCGGGCCGGAGCAGAACACATCCAATCCGGCGGTCAGGCAGTTCGGGTCACCTCCGATCGCCAATTCAATGCCAGGTGCGGGATTGAAGATGCTCGATCCCGCAACTGCATCCGTGATTCCGTTCTCGAACTTGGTATATCCGAATCGCACGCTATGAGCGAAACTTCCGGTGCTGAAATCAACACCCCCAATATGGCTGCGTGCGTGATCGACGTTGGCGAAGGGCTGGAACGAGTTCGGAATGAAGGGCAGAACGCTCTTGTTCTGATCGTAGGTGAATCGATAAAAGACCTTGTACCTACCGGGCAACCAGTCCACGCGCCCAATCGTCTCGGTCTCGCGGAAGGGCGAATTGAAACTCCCCGTCAAGCCCCCAAAGGGACCGCCCGGGATCACGGGGTCGAGCAGGTCCTGCTTGGTACGTTCCGCATCGAAGAAGAAGAAGAGCTTGTCCTTCCTGATGGGACCACCGAGGCTGCCGCCAAACTGGTTTCTCTGAAATGGATTCGTGGAAGCACCAGGTAAGTTCGCGTTCAGGCTCTGATCCCGAAAGTAATAAAAGCCCTCGCCATGCAGTGAGTTTGTACCGGACTTGGTTGTAACGTTCACAGAACCGGACGAGGTCAACTCGGTGGACAGGTCCAGAGAGGATTGCTGCAGCGAACTCTCCTGGATCGCCCCCAGCGGCAGATTCTGGGTAGTGGTGCCCACGGTCTCGTCGCTGATATCGACTCCATCGACCTCAATTCGAGCTGTGCGGCCGAAACGCCCACTGAAAGAAACCGAAGAGAATCCATTCTTCGTGGGATCGAAGGTTCCGCCATCCTGGATCTGCACACCCGGCTCCAGTTGAGCCAGATCCAGGAAATTGCGCCCGTTGATCGGCAGATTCTCGATTTGTTCCGAGGTCAACACACCCTGCACGGTAGCCTGCTCGGTATTCACGCCCATTTCCGTAGCCTGGACCTCGACGACCTGCGCGCTCTGTCCGACTTCGAGCCTGATGTTGCCAGACGCGGTCGTGTTCACTTGGACGGTCACGCCCAGCTCTGCGGTCTTAAAGCCCGCGCCTTCGATGCGGATCTGATAACTTCCCGGAGTCAATGCCCCGGATGTGTATGTGCCGGAGGATGTGGTCGCGGTAGTGATGACCTGGCCGGTCGCTTTGTTTGTGATCGTAACTTTGGCGGCGCTGATCACGGCGCCCGAAGGATCGGTTACAGTTCCAACGATACTTCCCGTGCTGATCGTGGTTTGTGCAACGAGGACTGGAGCAGCAACCATTCCCATCAGCAGAGTACACAGCACGAATACGGTGAACCATCGTCGAGAATTGCCCATTGTAGACCTTCCTTGTCCTTGAGCCTTGATGTGATCTTGAACGGCTAACCCCAGAATCCGGGAAGACACTCGCCATTACGACGGCATTTGTTTCGGTACGAACGACCACAGCGAACGGCACAAGGGAATGTCAGTGACCGAGTGGAAAGCAATTCTCAAGCCACATTTTCGCTCGACCGCAACACGTTGTCCGGTGAGTTTCTTTTCAGCCGCTTGCGAAAGATGACAGCAAATGTTGTACCCGCGCCTTCCAGCGTTTGTATTCACACTCATTCCAAAACACGTAGCGTGGGCTTCCGAAAATCGTACTCAGCGACAATTCTATTCGATCCAGCGATTGTTATGATCCGTTGTTTTGAAACAGCCAGTATCGTTATTTGTTGATCCTTACTGAGTCGTGATTCTAGAAGCCGGATTTCACGGTGTAGTAACCAGCGCGGTGTCGCACCCGGTACGTAGCCGAGTCCGGGACACCCGCAACCTTGACCTCGATGCGGCGGAACTCAGAAAACGAGGCTTGTTGCGAAGGGTAGTAAGCGAGCAGATATTGGGTGCGCAACTCGTCGCTGATCTTGCGAAAGGCATCATCGAGCTGCGCGATCGATGTCGCGTAGTAGTATTTACCGCCCGTATCCTCCGAGAGCTGTACGAGTGCGTGCTCTCCTCCAGTTTCGCGCCCGGCACTGCTCTCAATCGGAACCACGATGATCGAGTAGACCAGGGCTTCTGCTTCCTCGGCCGCTCGCACGGCTTCCTTGTAGTCGACCCGGCTGACGGTGTCGCCGCCGTCAGTGATCAGGACGATCACCTTGCGACCTTTGCGCGGATCGAGAGCCCGCGAGGCGAGATAGATTGCATCGAACAACGCGGTCGCGGCGCCGACCCGAATGTGATCAATGCTCTCGTCGATCCGTTTCAAATCCGCCGTGTAACCGGAGGTCACTTCGCGCACGGTCTCACTAAAAGCGTAAACGGAGAGGGCATCGACTGGCCGCAGGATCTCATGCGCGAATCGTTTCGCCGACGTCTGCTCCAGCGGGAGATCATGGCGGGTGCTGAGGCTGGTATCGATTGCCAAGGCTATAGATAGGGGCAGTGCAGATTCCTTGTCGAAGACCTTGATGGTCTGCTCGTGATCGTCCTCCTTAAGAATGAAGTTCTCCCGGGTTAATCCGCCGATGGGAGCTCCATGCTGGTCGGTGACCGTCACGAATACGTTGACCAGATTGACATCCACCTTGAGCGTCGTCGCCGGTCCCGACTGCTGTTCAGAAGGAGTTGTGCCCTGGCGAGGAGCCGAGGTCTGCTGCGCCCTCAGGCTGCAGACAGACATCAGCGTGGCCAGAAGCAGGCTCGTGGCGGTTTTTTTCATTGAGTGACGAAATTATACCTTCGCACTTTGGCGAGACTGGATGGATCTGTTACGGCAGCAAGTCCGGTCACACCCATCACTTAGATGCGGGCTGTCACACTGGGCTGCCTCACGTTCAGGAATTTGCGCGAGGAATCTCGGCAGGAAACGGCTCACCATCGGCCCAAACCGCACCATCTTCGAAGTACTCTTTCTTCCAGATGGGGACCGTACGCTTCAGGGTGTCGATGATCCATCGGGATGCGTCAAAGGCGGGCCCGCGATGCGCCGAGGCTACCACAATCAGCACACTCGTCTCTCCGATTTCCAGGCGTCCGAGCCGATGAATGATCGCTACGTCTCGAATCTGAAACTTCCCGAGTGCGTCTGAGGCAAGTCCTTCCAGCTGTTGCAGAGCCATGTGCTCGTAGGCTTCGTAGTCCAGATAGAGTGTGCGGCGGCCGCGGGTCTGATTGCGCACAACACCTTCAAACACGACAGCGGCCCCGTCTTCCCCCATTTTCAGATGTGTCAGGACGCGCTGGGTATCGATCGGGGAGCGGATGATGGCGGCATGTCGTCGGGGTTTGACGGTTGCTGACTGCAAATCGCGGCTTGAGGCCGCACTGGAATCGGGGAGTCCACCGCTGACGGGAGGCAGTAACGCGACTTCGTCGGAAGCCTGCAGCACTGTGTCTGCTCCAGAGTACTGCTGGTTCACTGCCACTGCGATCGAGCTCAGAGCTCCGTTGAAGCGAGGCAGCGATCGATAGTGCGCGAGCAAATCGCGTACCGCGGCGCCTTCGCGCAGATCAACAAAATCTTCTGATTTTCCGCTGAGCTCTTTCAGCATTCCGAAGAAAAGCACGCGCACTCGCATGGAGACCATTAGTGTATCGCGAAAAAAACGCACCCAGAGCGTGAATTGGTCATCTCAGCATCGACGTTATTTTACGAGAGGAATACCAATGTCCACGGACATGCCGCTCACTATTCTTGGAATTAATGGAAGTTTGCGCAGAGGTTCATACAACCGCATGGCGCTCGTGGAAGCCCAGAAGCTCGTGCCCGCGGACGCGAAGATCGACATCTACGATCTGCATGAGATTCCATTGTTCAATCAGGATCAGGAGAGCACACCCCCGCTTCCGGTTGCGGACTTTAAGAAACGTATTCGCGCGGCCGATGCGATCCTGTTCGCCACACCGGAGTACAACTACAGTGTGCCGGGCGTTCTGAAGAACGCGATCGACTGGGCATCGCGTCCGCTCGGCGCCAGCGCCTGGAAAGGCAAACCGGTCGCCATCATCAGCGCTGCCCACAGTCTTATGGGTGGCGTGTGAGCCCAATATCATCTGCGGCAGATGCTTGTGTTTCTTGACATGTATCCAGTGAATCTCCCGGAGGTAATGATGGCGCAAGCTGACAAGAAGTTTGACCCTAATGGGAATCTGAACCATGAAACGGCGAAGAAGCTGATGGCCCAGCTCCCACAAGCCCTGGCAGACTGGACACGGAAGCTCGCCAAATAGCGCCGATTCGGCAGAACATGAACCCCGCCCGTGGGCAGAAAATCGTTCGCATGAAGCGCAAGATATTCGTGTGGGATTCTCCCTTTAAAACTCCTACGCGAAGAGATATGGATACGTCAACACCTTTCGCTTCTATCACTTACGCCAAATCAAGGAGAATTGGCATGAGGAGTGCTGGTTTCATGGCTCAAGGGGTATTCTCCCACCCCACAACCACACCCAAGTCGCGGTTTGGGCGCGAGGTTCTGCCATGCCTAAAGCTGCATCTTTCTCCTTGCTCAGTATCCCACTGCTTTTTCCCGCATTATTCTTTACAGGCTGCAGTAGCAGTGGAAAGCCCTCCACTCGCGGCACAGCATATGTGAATGTTCACGTGAGTGATCCTGCCACCTGCTCTGGACCAAAAGGAGCTTTCAGCCACGTTTACGTCACGATCACCGATGTTCAGATCAATGCCAGCGGGAGCGATTCCGGATGGATAGACCTTACACCTTCTCTATCGCAGAATCCCCAGCAGGTCGATCTGCTGGGGCAGGCGAATAACCAGTGTTTCCTGGCAACATTGGGAGCCAAAACTGCGCTGCAACCTGGAAGCTATCGGCAGATCCGCGTCGTCCTCGCAACTAACAGCACGGTCGTTGCGAACAACATCTGTGGCAGCAGTGCGAATTGCGTAATGATGTCGAGTAGTCCGAACACGGCCCAACCTCTTATGCTATCGAGCGAGTCAAAGACTGGCATCAAGATTCCATCCGGCCAGATCGCAGATGGACAGTTCGTGATCGCCGCGGGAGAGACGAGGGATCTGGACATCGACTTCAATGCCTGTGAATCGATCGTGGCCCAAGGAAATGGACAGTTTCGTTTAAAGCCCGTGCTTCACGCGGGCGAAGTGAGCCTGAGATCCACTTCAATTAATGGAACCGTCGCCGACAGCGTGACGAACCAGCCGATTTCCGGTGGAAGCACGGTCGTTGCGCTGGAGGCCGAAGACAGTTCCGGCGTCGATCGGGTGGTCATGCAGACCGTGACGGATGCGTCAGGAGCGTTTTCCTTCTGCCCAGTTGCGGCCGGCACCTACGATGTCGTCGTCGCGGCGGTCAGTGGGAGCCAGGTCGCCTACGCCATCACCGTCATTACGGGTGTACAACCGGGTAATGCCCTTGGAATTGTCCCGGTTGTCGCACAGACGGGAACGAATGCTGCCCCGGGCTCAATCACAGGAGAGGTGACGACCAGCACCGGCTCCGCGGCGACGAGTGCGGACATCTCGATCTCCGCTTTACAGGCTGTCAGTTCTTCTTTGATGGTGACCGTACCGTTGGCTGGGCAATCCGCCACCTCGGCGCAACTCACTACTGCGGCGGGAGCAAGTTGCCCAACGAACACGGCGTGCGCTAACTACACTCTTTCGGTGCCTGCACTGAATCCCAGCGTTGGGGCGTTTGTGGCGGCAGCAAGTCAGAAACCTGCGCTACCCGCCGCCGGCCCAGTGAACTACACGCTCGATGCATTCGCCTTCACCACTGACGGCACGAGTACTCCGAACTGCAATCCGTCGGAGGTGAAAACCAGCACTACTACTGCAAACACTCCTTTGACGGTCACGTCAGGCCAGAGCAGCACTGCGGCGACTTTGTCGTTCTCTGGTTGTCAATGAAATAAAAGGCAATTCAGCTCACACACGGGTCAGCACGCGGTCGTGCACCGGCTCGGGTTCCTTCACCGGCTCCGTTGCCTGATAGTCCTGCTTGGGATCCTTCGGAGGAGCGGCAGGAATGAGTTTTACCGCTGTACTTTCCTCCACTGACGGCAACGAAACGCGCAGAGCTTCATCGATCGTCTTCACGTAGTGGACGTTCAGATTTTCGAGTTGCTCAGGCGTGAGATCCTCCTCGACATTCATCTTGTTTTCCGAGGGAAGAATCACGTCACGGACTCCAGCTCGCTTTGCGGCGAGCACCTTTTCCTTGATTCCGCCAACCGGAAGCACGTTGCCACTGAGCGTAATCTCACCGGTCATTGCGGTCAGGGGAGTGATGCGTTTCTTGGTCAGCAGTGAAACCAAAGCGGTGGCCATGGTCACGCCTGCTGAGGGACCATCTTTGGGGATCGCACCCGCCGGGACGTGAATATGGATGTCATGGTTGGCGAAGAAGTCTTCGGCCACGCCAAGCCGGTCCGCATTGGAGCGTACCCAGGTTAGAGCTGCCTGCATCGATTCCTGCATCACCTGACCGATCTGCCCGGTCATGGTGAATCCGCCTTTACCCTTCATAGCATTGGCTTCGACGAAAAGCACGTCTCCGCCCGCCGGGGTCCAGGCCAGACCCACGGCAACACCGGGTCGCTCCGTCCGTTCAGCAATTTCGCCTTCGCTACGGATCTTGATGCCACCCAGGAAGTCCTGAATGATCTCTTTGTCGACAAGCAGCTTTTCGGTCTTCCCTTCCGCCAGTCGACGCGCTTGCTTGCGGCAGATCGTGCCGATCGTGCGCTCGAGATTGCGGACGCCGGCTTCGCGCGTGTAATGCCGGATGATGTAGCGAACGGCCTCCTCCGGGAATTCGATCTGTTCCGGCGTAATTCCGTTTTCATCGATCTGACGCGGGATCAGGTACTTGAAAGCGATGTGTACCTTTTCTTCCTCGGTATACCCCTGCAGTTCGATGATCTCCATGCGGTCGCGCAGAGGCTCGGCGATGGGATCGAGCATGTTCGCAGTTGTGATGAACAGCACTTTCGAGAGATCGAACGTCACGTCGAGATAGTTATCCCGGAAGCTTGAATTCTGCTCGGGATCGAGAGCTTCGAGCAACGCGGAAGCCGGGTCACCGCGGAAATCGCGTCCGACCTTGTCAATCTCGTCCAGCATGAACACAGGATCCTTCGTCTCGGCGCGGCGAATACCTTGAATGATCTGACCTGGCAGAGCGCCGATGTAAGTGCGGCGGTGTCCGCGAATTTCGGCTTCATCGTGCACGCCACCCAGCGAGAGGCGCACGAACTTGCGGCCTAGCGCGCGAGCGATCGATTTCCCGAGCGAAGTTTTGCCCACTCCCGGAGGTCCAACGAAGCAGAGGATCGGGCCCTTCATATTCGGCTTGAGGCGCCGAACCGACAGGTAATCCAGAATTCGATTCTTCACCTTTTCCAGATCGTAGTGATCGGTATCCAGAATCTCCTTGGCCTTTGGAATCTCGATCTCCTGTCCCGAAGTTTTGGCCCAAGGCAGTACTGCCAGCCACTCGATGTAGTTCCGGGTCAGGGAATAATCGGCAGCCATCGGCGACATGCGCGACAGTCGGCCCAGTTCCTTGAGAGCTTCTTTCTTGACTTCGTCGGGCATGCCGGCTTCTTCGATCTTCTTCTTCAGGTCCTCGACGTCGCGCTGGCCTTCGTCCTGCTCGCCGAGCTCTTTCTGAATGGCCTTCATCTGCTCGCGCAGGTAGTACTCGCGCTGCGTCTGCTGCACCCGATCCTGGACTTCGCTCTGGATCTTGTTGCGCAGTTGCTGGACTTCAAGTTCCTTGGCGAGGTGTTGATTGATTTTCTCCAGGCGCACGTGGACATCCAGGGTTTCCAGAGTGTCCTGCTTGTCGGGAGTCGATAACGACGGAAGCGAGGAGGCGATAAAGTCCACCAGCCTGCCTGGCTCGTCGATGTTCATTGCTACCGTCGAAAGCTCGTCAGACAGCGTGGGGGAACCAGCCACGATCTGCTGAAATAGCGTCAGCACGTTTCGCTGGAGCGCTTCGATTTGCGAAGTGGCGATTGGAGTCGCGCCCTCCGGCAGCGCGGAATAATACGCGCTCATGAACGGGGTGAGCTGGGTAAATTCTCCGACCTTTACACGTTCCAGGCCCTCGGCGAACACGAAGAGGCTCTGGTTCGGCATTTTGACGACCTTATGAACAACGGCGGAAGTACCTACCGTGTAGAGGTCGCTCGGTTGTGGGGCATCGACCCGCGCTTCGCGCTGCGCGACCACAATGATGGTCTTATCTTCCCCCAGCGAATTGATTAACTGCACTGAACTTTCACGCCCAACCGTAAGGGGCAAAACAGCGTGCGGGAACAGCACTGTGTCCCGGACCGGCAAGACCGGCAATGATCTTTGCTCGTTTGTTTCCTTCACCTTAGGAGAGCGCTCGGATGAGGTCTGTTGGCTCATGATTCTCCTTGAGTGTAACTCGCTCAAGTTTAGATGATTCCCTTGGCAGAAAGGATTCGGTTCCCCCGGAATCTCTGCACAAGTTCCGCATTTTAATCCGGCACGCGGCTTACGCCATCTGTCTAAGGTGCAGAGGCTAACGCGCAGGATGCCCCTGCGCAAGTCTTAATTTGGCGACATTCCTGAGTCAGAGGTCGGAAGGGGAAATAGCTGGCATCCCATGCGGCTCGAAAGTGAGCCGCCTGGGATGTTTTTCGCAATCCAAACTAGAAAACGTGCTTGGCGGTATCGCCCGCGAACACGAGTTCCTGCAAGACCCGCTCGTTGGCGGCATTGAGTTGGTATACCGTCCTGGTCTGATCAGCTTTCTTGCCGAGTTGGACCAATTGGCATTTCACCTTCACGTCCTGGAGTTTGTGATTCGTTGCCTGGAACACCATGACATGCTCCTGCCCTTCCATGGTGTGTCGAACAACATATTCCCCTGCGGGCAGCAGAGTGCCACCTACGCGGGTTGGCCCGGCGAGAACGATCTTCCCAGTGTCGTGAATCCCCATATTGTTTCCTGCGACCGCGAATGAAGCGAAGGCAAGCATGCACACGAGTAGCGTCACGGCTTTCAATGAATGCATTTAGCGTCTCCTCACAGAAATGAACGAGCTAGCCCTAAACAGCGGCTGCCAGGACAATTGTAGGAACTGGAGCATTCCCTTGCGTGTGTGCCGAATCACACGGTTCTGTGATGCTGGATGGCAGGTAAAGCCCCGAGTTCCTTTGGGTTAACTGGCATGAACCTAGGCCGCGGGGTAGACACCAAGAACTTTCACAAACTCGGCGACCTCGCCCAGATGACGCAGTGCGTTTCTGGCCGGTTCGTCGTCGCCACGCAGGAAGTCGACATAGAAGACATACTCCCATGGCCGGCCACGCATCGGGCGCGACTCGATTTTGCTCAAGCTGATGTCTCGAAGCGCGAAAACGCTCAGCGACTTGAAGAGAGCACCTGGCAGATTCCTGACCTGGAAGGCGATCGAAGTCTTATTCGCTCCAGGCGGAATCATGCTCTCGTATCCGCCGTCGAAGGCAGGAAGAGAGCGGCCGGAGATTCGACGTCCGGGATTTCGCTTGCGAATCAGAAAGAATCTCGTAAAGTTGCGCTTGTCGTCCTCGATGCCAGCCTGCAGAATCTTTCCTGCGTATTCACGTGCCGCCTGCCGCCCGGCGATTCCGGCTGCGTCCTCCAGGCGATTTTCCGTGACATGCTTCACGCTTCCTGCAGTGTCGTAGAACGGAACAGCTTCGATTTTCGGGTGACGCCGGAAGAACTCGCGGCACTGATCGAGCGCCACGGGATGCGACATCACCCTGCGTAACGAACCGATCGTTGCTCCCGGCGCCGCAATCACATTGTGAACGATTCGCAGCAGGTACTCGGCCTGTATGAATACATTTCTTGCGACCAGCAGGTCGGCGTGTTCCGCAACCGTCCCGGCCAGGGTGTTCTCAATGGGAATGACGGCCGCCGCCACGTTTCCTGCTTCCACGCGATCGAACACCTCGGCCGATCGCGCACAGGGTACGACCGTGCAACGCGACAGCATCTTTCCTGCGGCTTCATGACTGAAGGAACCGCGTTCTCCCTGGATTGCGACTTTCATTCGGCTATGTTCCCGAACACGCAAAGTACAGAAGATGCCTAAGGAATGCAATTTTACTCACGATCCATTCAGATCCTTTTTCAGCACGAGAGCGTCGACGCCGTTGGAGTAGTACCGTGGCCACGTACGAATCACGTTGTATCCGTGACGTTTGTAGAATGCCAGAGCAACGGCATTATCAACCGCGGTTTCCAGTCCGACAGCACGGCAACCTGCGGCGCGCATCCGCTTCTCTGCGCCTCCGAGGAGCAACGAACCCACACCAGAGCGCCTGGTCTCCGGTCCTACGTCGATGGTGATGACGTGTCCGGAAACACCGCAATGCGCCACGATGAAACCTTGCAGTTGTTCTTTCTCGTTTATGGCAACCAAGGTGAAAGATCCTCGATGTCGCACAAACGCGCGAAGTTCCTGCCTTGAATAGGAAATCCCGGGCGGAAAACACTTCTGGTCCATACGCCATAGCGAATCGAAATCTTCGGACTTATATTCGCGAATGACCGGGGCCACCGCGTCATTGTAAAGGCTTGGACGGAGGCCGTCTGCCTTGGGGTCCTCTGTCCGGCCAACGGGACGAAAATGGGCTCCGCAGGCGCTCCCGGCACCTTCGTCCCCGATTTTCCACAGGCTGAGTTTGCGCTTGGTCAAAAAAGTGGCCTTGTGGCGCGAATGCCCTCTTGCCCCACCCGCAACCTCGGACGTACCATCGGCATCAGAGGGGTGAGTGGTTCGCCTGTGGGACGCCTTCTTCTTATCGACGTAGGCTGCGCGTTCACCATTTTGGCGGGGTGGTATGTGTTTTTCGCGGCCTATAATCGCCGCCGGGGACTCAAAGCCCTACGTTGGATTGAATCGGCGTGCGGCGGCAAAGGACGCGTTGTCGATCACCGTTGGCTGGGCTGGCTGAGTTCCCGTCTTTACGCGCGCCTGCAGTTCCCTTCCCGCAGTTTCGAGAATGCTCAGGTCACGATGAGATTTCGGCCGCGACCTCTGCCGGTGAATTGGATTCTCAGCCGTGTCAACAAGCAGAAAGAAACATTGACGTTCGAAGCCGACTTGGGCGGATCACCTAATCTTCGACTCGAGGTCGTTCGACACCGCTGGTGCGCTCACAGCCGGGGTGTTATGTCTCGCAAAAAAAAGGAGCGGCAGTGGGACATCTACGAACCCGGTCCTATCGTATTAACCACCCGCACACATTGGCAGGAAGATCCCACGCGCGAACTCAACACGTTGATGACCGTGCGCCAGCAGGATGTGCTTCAGGTCCGCTTCCGTCCGGAGTCCCCGCAATTCTCCGCGACGATCACGCTCGACGCGCTGGATGACCGAACTGCAAAAGGCTTCCTGACAACATTGCGCGAACTGGCCGCAGGCGCCTCCGCACACCGGCAGTAGGCTGTGCCAATCCCCCACAATCGATTAGACTGCCCACATGCCTAGCGACCGCCAGGGCTCGATCCGGCTGTTCAATTTCGCAGGAATTGATGTCTTTCTTCATTGGTCGTGGTTTCTAGTCGCGGTCTACGAGATTCAAAGTCGTTCTGGTCGATATTCGTCCATCACATGGAACGTGCTGGAGTATTTGGCGCTGTTCATGATCGTGCTGTTCCACGAATTCGGTCATGCGCTGGCGTGTCGTTCCGTAGGGGGAAACGCCAACCGCATCGTGCTCTGGCCTCTAGGCGGCGTTGCGTATGTTGACCCTCCGCCAAGGCCCGGAGCAACGCTGTGGAGCATCGCCGCCGGGCCGCTGGTCAACGTCGCGTTGATCCCTGTTCTGGGATGCATTGTAGTGCTAACCCACTCTCAATTTCTTATCAACGGTCGGCTCAATTTCTATGAACTGGCGCCTTCGATCTTCTGGATCAACGCAGGCCTCCTTGCCTTTAACATTCTGCCGGTCTATCCCCTTGACGGCGGTCAGATCCTGAGGTCGTTACTCTGGTTCGTTCTCGGTCGTGGCTGGAGCCTCATAACCGCCGCGGTAATCGGCCTGCTTGGAGCTGTCGCTTTTATCGGAATAGCTGTGTGGCGGCAGGATCTTTGGCTCGGCCTGATCGCCTTCTACATGCTGATGAACTGCTGGAGCGGATTCAAGCACGCACAAACATTGCTACAGACTGCCAAGCTCCCGCGCCGTGCGGGATATGTTTGTCCAACCTGCAAAAGCAGTCCTCCTGTCGGCACCTACTGGCGCTGCGGTCAGTGTGGCCAGCCATTCGATCCATTCGAATCGAGCGCCCTCTGCCCGAATTGTCACGCCCAGTACCCGACGACCCAGTGCCTCGACTGCGGACGGCAGCATCCGATTTACGAGTGGACCACCGCGTCTCTTGTGGCGCCCCGCGGATGAGTAATCACTCCTCTGAAACTCCCGTGGCCACTGTTTCAGATAAATCCCTTTTATGCCTCACATCAGCATTTTCGATTGGATGGCCCCGAGGGCACGCGCTATGCTTTCGATTTCCCGATCGCTGTTGAAACCAGCAATTTCAACTGCTTGGTCAAGCGTGGCCGTTGTTTGCTCAACATCTGATACTTACATCGAAGGAGACTGAACCACTTCTATGTCCACTGAACTGCGCAATTTCCTGGCACTGTCGTACGACGAACTCGAAGAACTTAACCTGAAAGCAAAGGAGGAGCGCAGGAACCGTGTCGCGGCAGACAAGATTCGCGAAGGCCGCCTGAAGTACCTGGCTGACGAGAAGCGCATCAAGGCTCTCACCGTTTTGTTCAGCGACCTCGAAGGCCGGCTGCACATGCTGGACTACGACAAGAAGTTTCTGCTCAAGAGCTACGACAACTTGACCTTCGACGGTTCCTCGATCCGCGGGTTCACCGCGCAACGGGAGAGCGATCTGCGCCTGGGCATCGATTGGGGAGCATTCTACTGGGCACCCGCCGACGTGTTTGGCCCAGGTAAGGTACTCGCCTTCGGCGAAGTCATCGACAAAGACGGCGCGCCTTATAGCGCCGACATTCGCAGCGTCCTCAAACTGTTCGCCAACGAGCAGTTCAAGAAAAAGGGCTACACCCTGAATGCGGCAAACGAGATCGAGGGCTTCCTGTTCAATGGGCCGGATGCCGAGCGCCGTTATCACGAGACCGGCAAGTTCGAGTACGTCAACACTGGCGGCTATTATCATTCGCTGCCCGGTGATCCCCTGCGCACTTTTATTGACACGACCGCCGAAGTGCAGCGCTCGATGGGCTTCCAGAACGAGAAAGATCACCCAGAGGTCGCACCCTCGCAGTTTGAGATCAACTACGGGTACGGTGAAGTGGTCGCCGCCGCCGACCAGATCCAGCTCTACAAGCTGATCTGCCGCCAGGTGGCGCGCAACATGGGACTCACCGCGTCCTTCCTTCCCAAACCGGTGGTGGGTGTGAACGGCAGCGGAATGCACACCAACGTCTCCATCAGTGCCGACGGCAAGAACCTGTTCTGGGATCCCAAGGGCGAGGAGAAGCTCAGCAAGCTGGGATACGAATTCCTCGATCGCATCCTGACCCACGGCAACGATCTGTGCCTGATCTTCAATTCCAGCGTGAACGCCTATCGCCGCCTCGATCCGCACTTCGAGGCACCGAATCAATTGAAGGCCTCCGCCGTCGATCGTGGCTCCATGATCCGCATCCCCATCGGCAATGAACGCAGCATGCGTACTGAAGTCCGCGCGGTGGCGCCCGACGCAAATCCTTACCTGGTCATGCTCGGCATCTTCAAGACCGGAATCGAAGGCACCACGGCGAAGATCAAGGATTTGCGCGCGGGCAAGGAGCGTTACCTGCCCGACAACATTTACACCGCGATCGAGAACTTCCGCAACGCCGACTGGACCACGAAACTACTGGGCGAAGACGTGAAAGCCCGCTACGCTGATCTGAAGCAGGCCTCGGCCGACCGCTGCCCCCGTCTACTGGGCACAGTAGTGAAGGCTGCGGAAGTGCAGTTTCATCACGAGGTCTACAACCAGTTCCTGTGGAATCTGTTCTAACCTGCTGCAGTTCTGCCACGCGAACGCCCCGGCCAGTCTGGGGCGTTTGCTTTTAGAGTCTCGCATCAGGGAATCGCAATTTTGGCGATGTTTGACTTGATGCTTTCCCTGCCTTGGAGATCGACCGCGGTGGCCGCGTAATAGTAAGTGCTGCTGTCGGCGACGGTCGAATCGTTGAAGATCGTCGACGCCGTCAAGCTCACATTTACCTTCTTCCACGATTTGCCATCCGGGCCGCGATAGATGTTGTACCCGGCGATGTTGGAAGAAGTGGCAGCCTTCCAGTTGAGATCTACCACGTGATCCGGTTTTGCCTGAATCACAACCTTGTAGGAGATTTTCGAAACGCCGCCGCCACAACCTGTAACCGCCACTGTAAAGGAATAGGACGCGGCTTTGGTCGGAGTGCCCGTCAAACTGATGGACTCGGTGTCTGATGATGTCTTCATCGCCACCCCGGCCGGTAATCCGGAAGTGACCAGCCACTTGTAGGGCGTGCAACCGCCTGCGGCAGCGATCACCCCCAGGTACGAAACTTTAACGATGCCGTTGGGCATTGTTTTCGTTTGAATGGAACAGCCGCAGCATGCTGCAAGCCGACGGCAAGAAACACGAAGAGGGAAAGGTTGAGTCTCATCTCCCCATGTTTACGGCGCTGGGCAATTGCGGCAATCTCTAAAGTTTCCAAGCCCCAGAGCGGTTTGCAGCCTTTCCTGAGTTGGACAAGTCCGCCGCCACACGACTCGATCACATCCCCACGTGATTCAAATCATGGTAACCTTGCACTTCGATTTCTAGTATTCGCACGGAATCGTTGTCGGCTTCAAAACAATCTTCGGCTCTACACGGCTCTAATTCGACAGGGACTGAATCGCCTTCGCGGAGGATCTTATGCCCGCAACCAAGTTGAATGTCGGTTTCTATGGACACGTGCGGCAGTACCACAACATCAAGGCAGAGATCGACGCCAACATCCACGAAGTGCTGGAAAGCGGCCAATACGTTCTCGGCCCGATGCTGAAAAAGTTCGAGGGGGAATTAGCGGGGTTCCACGGGACCAAGCACGCGGTCGGCGTCGGCAATGGCACTGACGCGCTCTGGCTGACCTTCCTTGCCCTTGGGATCGGCCCCGGCGACGAGTGCATCACCACCACGAATACTTTTTTCGCAACCGCCGAGGCGATCTGGATTGCCGGCGCCACAGTGGTATTCGTCGATTCCGATCCACGGACGAACTGCATCGATCCCGCCAGGATCGAGGCGGCAATTACCCCACGCACTAAGGCGATTGTCCCGGTCCACCTCTACGGGCAGTGCGCCGACATGAAGGCCATCCGGAAAATTGCCGATAAACATCACCTGCTGGTGATTGAAGACAACGCGCAAGCCATCGGCGCCAACGGAGACGGCTTCCGTATCGCCGAACTCAGCGACGCAGCCACGGTCAGCTTCATCATTCAAAAGAACCTCGGCACGTTCGGTGATGGCGGCGCCGTGGTCACGAACAATTCGGAGATCGATCGCATCGTCCGCAAGCTCCGCAATCATGGATCTGACAAGCGCTCTTGCCACAGTTACGGATTCAATAGCCGGCTCGATGATCTGCATGCCGGAGTGCTGAGCGCGAAATTGCAACATACGCATGAATGGAGCGATCTTCGGCGCAAGTGGGCGGCGCGGTACAGCAATGGGTTGGCCGGCGCTCAAAACATCACGCTTCCCTACGAGACTCCGGGATACCGACACGTGTATCACCTGTATGTAATCGAGACCAAAGCCGCCCAGCATCGCGACGGCCTGCTTGAGTTCCTTAACGCGGAAGGCATTGACGCCAAGTGCCACTATCCGATCGCAATCCATCAGCAGGAAGGCTATCCGTGGGGCAAGCAGGCGCGCATTGCCGGGCCAATCCCCAACTCGGAGCGTAATGCGGCCTGCTGCATCTCGCTGCCGATGTATCCCGAGCTCACCGCCGAAGAAGTGGACTACACGGTTGACCGAGTCCTGGATTGGGATAAGAGGGTGCGATGACGGGCAAATATCGCGTCGTAGTGGTGGGCATGGGTAAGCGTGGCATGCACCATGCCCTCGCATTTCAAGCGAACGGTCGATTCGAAGTGGCAGGAGTCTGCGACGTCGACAAAGACCGGCTCAATGCAGCCTCCACGAAGTTCGGCTGCGCCGCAGGAACCGACGCATTCGAGGTTGCATCCGCCGTCAAACCCGACGTCTTCTGTTTCTGCACGCTTCCCCGGCTGCGGACAGACATGATCCGCATCGGCATCGAGACCGGCGCGCGCCTGATCGCGTTTGAAAAGCCAGTTGCGCTCTACAGCCGTGAGGGTATGGAAGTGAGGAAATTGTTAGCCACGAGCGGAGTGAAAGCCGTGGTGAGCCACCAGCATCGCTATGGCCAGCACTATCAAAAAGTAAAACAGATCATTGCCAGCGGTGCGCTCGGCCGCGTTCACACTGTCTATGGGACCGCCTCCGGATGGATGATGCATATGTTGACGCATCTGATCGACTACATGCGCTGGTACAACGGCGAATCCCAAGCCGAGTGGGTGATGGGACAGGCTGCGGGGTCGGGCAAGTTCAACGATGCGCATCCATCGCCGGACTACATCGGCGGATTTATCCAGTTTGCCAACGGAGTGCGCGGAGTCGTCGAGTGCGGGGCCGGTGCGCCCGATGTTCCTGAAGTCGATTACTGGTGGCGCAAGTGCCGAATCGGGGCCCAAGGCACCGAAGGCTTTGCGGAAGTGCTTACGGGGGGCGGTTGGCGTGCGGTCACGAGGGCAGGAGTTTCCTCCGGGCCAGGTTGCATGAATTATGACCTCGACATGCCACCGTACATCCAGGACATCGCCGACTGGCTCGATGACGATCGCAAAGTCCACCCATGTAACTTCGAGAGCGCCTACGCGGGCTTCGAGATCATGATGGCACTCTGCCGCTCAGCCATAGAAGGAGGTCAGATCCCTCTGCCGCTGACAACTGCAATGGACGAAATCCAAGCTCTTTCGGCTCGACTGGCCGGGCGCAGCGTGCTGCTCTCAACACCGCTCAATGCCAAGGAATACCTGCCAGCCAAGCCGGAAGCGCAAGCGACACAAGTACGATAGTCGCGAATCGATCGGCAAGATACTGCGTACACCACTTGGCCGACGTCGATACGCTGCAGTCTTCTCCTGTGCGGCTGGACCGAAGTGAACGCCCCGTTTGTCCCAACATGCCATTGTCCGCAGAATCCCTAGTTCCCACCTTGCAAAGAATGCAAAGGGGCCGCTCGCATCGTCGTGGTACGTGGCTTACCGGTTGATTTCTAACACTTCGTTGGGATGGTAGGCGTAGATGCCACGGATTACGGCTGTCGGCGGCTTTTTTCGGAGGTAATATACAAACGGCCGCGGGGCACCAGCTTTCTATTCACTCACCATCTCGTAGAACTGACCTTCGTGGGAGATCGTTGTGAGCTGAATCCATGGCTTGGGGCGGCAACTGGAGATTTGGAGGCGGTCGCGTGTGGGATCGAATTGGACTTCGTCGGAGAGCGGGGAGCCGAGCTTCCGTTTATGGTTTTCGGCTGCCACCTTCGCGTGCAGAAGAGCAACAACGCAAAGCAAGAGATCGGGAAGGATTTCTTTTGCGCCGATGGCGGCGATGGCACGCACGACACCTTCAATCGTCCAGAAAAGAAAGAGGATCGTGGTCACGCGGAAGAGGTATTCGATCAGGAACATGGGACCGAAAGCCGCAATGGCGGGGTCTCCGCCTTTTTCCGCTACTTTGACCAGGAGATCGGTTGGCAGCTGGGCCATGCGCATATCGAAAAAAGCGTGATAATCGCGGAACAGAACGAAAAAGCTGAGCAGAGCCTGGAGAATGCCGCTGACTACAGCGCCTTCGCAGGGAACGTCGTAGGAAGTAAAGAGAACGCGATAGCGCTTAGGGAGAAGGGAGAGAAAGGCGGAAGTAATGATATTCATTTCTTCCCCAGCGTAGTGGTGATGAGGGCGCATTCAAAGATTACTGCGGGGAAGAGGCGGGAGCCGTCCTCTGATTACGCTGAGTGAGCAGAATCACATTAGCTTGTTCATTCGACCGGGTGAACGAAGGTAACAGGAAGTTGCGGAGCGCAGACCTTACGATGATGGAGTACTCCCCGGGAGGATCCCATGTCGAAGGGTTGCGCACGGATTCGTGTGCTCATTGTTGCCGCTCTTCTCGCCTGCTTGTCCATAGCATCGGCCCAACAAACAGCCACGAACGATGACGCCGTGAAGCGGCCGCTGCGGGCCAGCGAGGTGATGGCCATTCAGGCCGGGGGCGCGCTGGCAGAGAACATCGCGCATGATATCGCGGCGCGGGGCATCAATTTCCATCCCGATGAGGAATTCCTGGCTTTGATGACTAAAGCCGGAGCGGATGCCCGTGTGATCACGGCATTGAAGGCGGCGAAAGTGAGTGGGGACGCGGCGGTCAAGCCGGACATGGAACTGTTGGGGAAGTTGAGCGCAGCCGCGGTTCTGATTAAAGAAAAAGAATATGACGATGCGTCCACCCGGCTCAGCGACGCATTGGATATGAGCTTTGCCCGGATGGAGACAGGGTTTGTGATGGCAGAACTGCTGAGACAAAGAGTGCAGTTCTCGACGGCGGCGTCGGTATATGCGCAGATCCTGCGGACACAGCCGGATTTTCCCGAACTGCACAACAAGGCCAGTTACGTTCTTTATCGCCTGGGCGATGATGAGTCGGCACTGAATGAAGCAAAGGCGGCAATGGCCGAGTATCACGACGATGCCGAGGCGCACATGAATGCCGGGCTGGCGCTGAGTCACTTGCGTAACTTCGATGCTGCGATCCTGGAGTTTAAAGAAGCACTGCGCATCAAGCCGGATTACGCGGGCCTGCATTCGGGAATCGGACTCTTGCATCAGCGGATGCAAGACGATAAGGCGGCGATTGAGGAGTACAAGAAGGCGATCGCGATTGATCCGGATTATTCGCTTGCCCACTACAATCTCGGCAATATGTATCTCGAAATGGGGAAGGTGCGAGACGCTATCGCGGAATTCCGGGAAGCAAGGAGGTTGTGTCCGGACAATCCGGATTATTGGCAGAACCTGGGATCGGCGCTGATGAGGCAGGAGCCGCGAACCGCGGTGAAGGAATTCCAGGAGATGGAAAAGAGGTTTCCCGATTTCGAAATATGCCATGTGTGCCTGGGGCACGGGCTCGCGTGGGATAACGATCTGAAAGGAGCAGAGGAAGAATTCCAGAAGGCGATCAAACTGGATCCGTCGGATGCAAATCCGCACACGGGGTTGGGCGACATTCGGGTGAAGGAAAAGAATTTCGATGCGGCGCTCGAAGAGTATCGGATTGCGGAGCGGCTGGATCCGAGTGATCCGGATGCCTTCAAGAGTGCGGGGAAAGTGCTGCTCGAGGAGAAGAAAGATTTTGCCGGGGCTGCCTCTGAGTTGAAGAATGCGGAGGCTGTGGGGCAAAGCAGCTGGGGGATTCACGAACTGTACGGCAAGGCACTCGCGGGAAGTGGCCAGGGTGATCTGGCGATCGCGGAATTCAAGGAGGCCGTGGCTCTCGATGCGAATCAAGGGCAAGTGATGTCGGAGATCGCTGTAGAACTCGAAAAGAAGGGCGACTGGGTGGGCGCGCTGGAGCAATATCGTCGCGGCGCGGATGCGGATGAGAACCGGATCAGCAAGGCCCAGCCGGGAGAGCCCGTGTGGCACTACGATCCGAGTCCGCGGAAGCAGTACACGGAGGCAAAGGCGCGTTTTACGGATCATCTGGTCGCGCTGAAGACGGCGGGAAAGAAGGATGAGGCGGCGGACCTGGAGAAGCGTGTGGCGATGATGGATGCATCGTCAGGAACTTTGCAGAAAGTGCAAGAGGCGATGCACACCGGGGATGAAGCGATGCACCGGCATAACGCCGAAGACGCGGAGAAGGCTTTCAACCAGGCGGTGGCAATGGCGGAGAATCTGCCGCCAGGCGACGAGAACATGATTCTGGCGCTCGGGCGATTGGGCAATGCGTACGGAATGCTGCAGAGATACGATGACGCGGAGGCGGCATTTCATCGGCAGCTGACGATCATTGAGAAGACCTTTGGACCGGGATATCCGCGACTGACCGAGCCGCTGCGGTTTCTGGGAAGCATCGCGGCCGGACGAGGGAAATATGCTGAGGCAGAGAGCTATTTTTCCCGCGGATTGCAGATCAACCTCAACGCTTTTGGGGAAAACAGCACGCAGACGTCGGAAAGCCTCCGGGCGATGGCCGGCCTGTACGAATTGCAGCAACAGTGGGCGAAAGCTGAGCCGTATCTGGTACGGGCGGTGAAAGGGAGTGAGGTCGCCGCCGGTCCGGATGACAATATGACGCTGGTACCGCTGTGGGGACTGTGCGATTTGTATGACCGGTGGGGCAAACCGGAGAAGTCGCAGCCTTGCTGGCATCGTGCAACCGGCATCATGGAGAAGGTGGAGGGACAGAATAGCCCGGCGCTGAAGGACTCCCTGATGAGCGAGGCCAATGCACTGCGAAAGCTGGGACGGAATGACGAGGCGCAGAAGCTGGAAGAGCGAGTACTGGATATTCAGAAGACGGCGACGCCGTAGCTGACAAGTCCTTGTGGCAAAACTAAGGACAGACCGGTGCTGTGCACCGCAAAAACCAAGGCAGAAAAACTAGTGACAGTTATCGAGAGGAGAACAGACGTCGCGCAACGAATGCGAGCCCGGGTATAATAAAGAACCCTCTCCCCGGTCATCGGGGAGAGGGCGTTGTAATGGGACCGTGTTTTAGTCGTCGTCGTCCTCTTTGTTGGGTGCCGGGTTGTTGAAGTCGCTCGGCGGACGAACGGCCTTCTCGCCGGGATACGGCCTCATAAACCCGGTGGTCATATACCAGTTGAAGTGGTTGACCGCCTCCGGGTCTTCTGCGTCGGGCCTGTTCAGTTTGCCAGCGAAAAGTTCTGCCTTCTTCTGGAGCCAAGCCTTCCTCAGCGCCGCGACCTGAGGGCTATCTTTTGTTGGGGTTATGCTCGCTGTGACGCCCTCGTCCAGGGCGATCTGGTTCTTCACGTGCGTCCACGGGTTGAAGTTGGCCGCGGGCGGTGTGCCTTTGACGAAAGCGGTTCTCATCGGCGACGCCACGAGGTCGAACTGGTTCATGGGCGGCAGACCGAGGATCTGCTCGATCGTCCGAGTCATGTTGACCTGCGTGTAATACGTGTGGTCGGTGTGTCCACCCTGCACAGCGTATGGACTGACGATATAGCCTGGGCTGCGATGGCCGTCGACGTGGTCTACGCCGTTCTGTGCGTCGTCTTCCTCGATGAAGATCGCCGATGTGGACCATACGTTGCTGTGGGTGATGTAGTCGACGATGCGCCCAATGGCCAAATCGTTATCGGCCTGTTGGGCCTCTGGAGTTGGCGGACCGCCGGTGTGGTCGTCGATCACCCAAAGGACACTCAACGTGGGCACGGTACCGGCTTTGACGTCGTTGTTGAAGTCTTGCACCCACAGATCGACGCGGAACTGATCAGGAATGCCCAGATCGAACTGCGGGAAGTTCTTAATGAGATGGTTCGAGACAGCCGGGACAGAGGACTCTGCCTGGATCGTGTTCTGGTGGTATAGCGTCTTCTCGCCCGCCACCCCGGGTGGTGCGCAAGCGGGGCCTCCCTCGAAGCACTGAGAGTCGGCATAAAATTCGCTCCAACTCGGTTCACTGGTCGACCCGTTCGGCTGTAGGAAGGTATCGTTCTCGACGTATTCGCCGTAGATCTTGACGGGCAAGCCTTTGGCGGACGCTTCCGACCATAGGAAGCCCTTCTTTGTATAGGCGAGTGCATCGCCAGCGTTCCCGCCTGGATAGCTGCGGTTCCAGTCCGGGGACTGGATGTCGTCGGCATAGGGCGCCATGGCTTCGGAAATCCACTGGTGCCCGTCCGCCGACTGACGGCTGGGATCATAGAAATTGTCTAAAAGAGGGAAGCGCTTGACTAGTTTGTGCGCGTTGGGCGTGACCTTGCCACCGAACACTGCCAACGTGGAGTCGCCATTGCCGGCGGCCACGTCGCCCAGGATCTGATCATAGGTGCGGTTTTCACGAATGATCAGGAACACGTGCTTGATGAGCGACGGATCGCCGATGTTTTTCGGGATTGCGACCGGCTTGGTACTCGGTTTGCCACCGGAGGCAGACTGGATATTTTGAACGAGATCCCAGTGGTTGTTTTCGAAGACCTGCGCCGTCATCGTCTGCAAGGTCGAGCGATCTGGCACGGGGACGATGCTGACGGTGCCATTGTCCTGGTGGGTATTGTAGTCGCAGACGCCGTAGTCGCACTCAAACGAATAACGCGTGCCGACGCCCTTGTCGTTGGCGACGATTAGTGTGTTATTGGCTTTATCGAGCACGACCGAGGCCGGCGCGTATGCCACGGGGATCATGCCGAGCACGGGCGTGGTCGCGCGTCTGCTGAGGTCCACGACAGCGATCGCGTTGGCATTGTAGAGCGCGACATAGGCAATGCCATGTTGGGAATCGACAGCGATCGAGTTCGGCGCGGCACCATAGGCGGGTTTGCCTTCGCCCGGCACTCCGATCGGCAGGCCGAGGTCGATCGTCCGTAGCACCTGGTTGGTGCCCATGTCGATGACCGAGATGCTGTCGCTGTAAGTGTTGGCGACCAACAGGGAGCGCCCGTAGATCGCCATCCCAGTCGGGTGAAGACCGGTCGAGATGGTGTCTGTGACCTTCAATGTGGTCAGATCAACAACGGAAACAGTACCGGTGATCGAGGCAGCAACCACCGGGTCGGCGACGATTGGTGTGCCGGCCGAGTAGATCTGGAAGTCCGCCTCCGTAGCCTCGCGGCCACCCTCGTTGCTGATGTAGGCGGTCGCGCCGTCGACTATGATGCTGTGCGGCGCGTTACCGACGCGGATTTCCTTAACAAACTTCGGGGTCTTGCCGGTCAGGTCGATCTTGGCGAGCGTATTGTTCTGGTTCAAGAGGGCGTAGGCGCTCTTGCCATCGTTTGAGAACGCAACGCCACCGGGGTAAGAAGTCCACGGAGAATAAAACGTCCCGCAAGGTCTGGCGTAAGGGCCTATCGGGCTGTTCGGAAAACACTTGATGAAGGAACTTGGCTGGTCGGGCGGCACGGAGACCTGGGCGTCGTCTTCCAGCAAGCCATCTTCATTGACCTTGACGACGGCGACATTGCTGCTGTCCTGGCTGAAGACCAGGTACTTGCCATCCGCCGAATAGGCGATCCCGCTATAGCTGCCGCTGGAATCCGTTCCGAGCGTGATGAAGTTCTGCAAGACAACGCCGGTGTCGGTGTCGAAAACCTCTACGGCTTCCGACGCGCCCAAGGTGAGGACGGCGGCGGTGTGATTGCGGCGGTTGGGGTTCAGTGCGATGGCCTTGGCGCGGACCCGGATGCCAAGATCGACTTGTGTTCCGGCTGGAGTGATGACCTGGCCACTGCCGACGACAAAGGAACCGTCCGACTGAGGGCCGGTTACGTAGGTCGGGTACGGCTTGGACTGTGCAGTGGCGAGCCCCGGAAGGCTCAGCCCCGCCGCCAGCAGGCCGGCGAGTGGACGTAAATTGTTGATCCGAGATTTGTCTCGAGATTTGTCTCGAAACATTCGGCGAAACGTTTTTCGCGACGTTTGTCGGGACATGTACCGTTTTCCTCCTTGGATTTATTTCATCGCGCAACCGAGATTGGCCCTGACATTCGAGTGGAAACACGACCACGCCCCCTGCAAACCCTGGTGCCCGAATTTAATAGACGGCTTGTTACGCCTTCATGACGACAGCGTGAAATTTTCGTTACATGAGCCGAACTCGTTTTCGCCGTTGTGACGAGCAGAGCTCCACTTTGAGCAGAGTCTGTTAGGTGAAGGCAGTCTTGGTGACTTTACGATTGAGGTGGGTATGCCTTAGCTCAGTTGCGACCCGTCTTCGGCAAGCGCAAGCAGGGCTCCCAGCCAGGGTTCGTAGCGTCGCCAGCGCGCGACGGAGCTACGATAGATGGGCTGCCGGGTCTGCCATTTGCTGGGAGTCTTCACTGCTCGAGGATTTAATTCGGGGCGCAGGCACGCGTCGTCCCACGCCAGGCCGCAGGCCGCAATGATTCGCCGGATGACTGGTTCGGGCGTGCGAGTCAGATCCTCGTAATCGACCTCGAGGAAACGATCTGCCGGCAGCACGCTCCGCCAGTGGTCGATGAGCCGCTGGTAGCTGCGGAAATAGCTGACCAGTTCGGCGCCGCCGGTCGGAAACGCAAAACCCGGATGGAAATGAGTCTGATGGATCGACAACGCCGTATCGATTACGGCGCGGCGGCAATGGATGACGGTTGCGCGCGGGAATGCCAGGTGAATCAGCGCTGCCCAGAGAAAATTGAACGGCATCTTGTCCGTCACTCGCGCCGCTTTCGGTGCGATCGCACGCAAAACGCCGAGATAGTCCACTGCCGCCTTTGTAAAGAACGGTTTCTCGTTCCCGGCCGCGCCGGAACGGTGCCACTCCGCGCCACGCTCGTTCCAGAAATTCAACTCGCCGCCGGCGCCGACTTCGGGATGCATGGAGACGATCTGCTCGACGAGAGTGGTGCCGGACCGCGGCATGCCGACGATCAGCACCGGCGTCGCATCATTGCTGCCGAGTTCGGGCGCACGCGCGATCCATTCGGACGTGCAGCGCGCAATCAGGCGCTCGGTCTCACTGGAGAACGCGGCCGAGTCGAACGCCCCGGAACCTCGGCGCACAGCATCGGCGGCGTCGAAATGCTGCATGGCCAAAGCGAAGTCGCCAAGATCGTCGGCGGCCTTGCCGATCGCCAGGTGAAGGCGGTGAAGTTGCGCCGCTTCCAGCCCCGGTGTTGCCAGCGCGGCTTCCATCCGTTGCAGCAGGCTGGCGTCATCAGCCGTGACTGGGCGACACCGGACCAGATCGTAGTAGCTACCGGCTAGCAGCGGCGCGAGAGTGATCGCGGATTCGAAGCATTCGCGGGCCTCCTCGAATCGACCGAACTCAGAGAGCAGATTGCCCAGCAGATCATGCGCCATGGCGTTACCCGGATCGCGCGCCAGCGTCTGTCGCAGCACCTTTTCGGCTTCCTGATCGCGAGCCTCGGTCAGCAGCGCCCGCGCCATACCAAGGCGTCCGAAGCTGGTCTTGCCTCCGGCTGCCGCCGCGCGGCGAAAACAGCCGATGGCCTCGTCCCGATGGCCCAGCGTGTAAACCAGGGCGCCGGCGCGGAACCATGCCTCGGCCAGCGACGGGAGCAGTTCCGTAGCGCGGTCGTACGCAACGATTGCCCCGCCGATGTCACCCACCTTCTCCAAGGCGATTCCCAGGCGGAAATGTGCATCCGCGTAACGCGGGTTACAAGAGACGGCCCATTGCAATGCCGCAATGGCTTCCGGTACGTTGCCGGCCTCGAGGCAGGCGAGGCCGAGGTCGTGCTGGATGATGGGATCGAACGGCTGCAGCCGCACTGCATCGCGCAACGGTGCGATCGCATCCGCCGGTCGGCCGGACCTGAGCAAGTTCGTGGCCAGCGCAAGCAGAGGTGCCACTTGTTGAGGCGCGGCAGCGTTTGGAGACTGGGACATGACGCAAACCTAGTGTGTGAGCTGTAGCGCGTCCATCGGAACCGCTACTCACCGGCCTTGATTCTGCCAAACCGGAGAGATTTACGATAGGCCCTTGGGCGCGCGGACCAACGGGCAGCGGCAAAAGCGCGTGCGACCTGTATGAGCACTGGCAAGACCAGTAGGTGCGATTACCTGATCATGTGCCCCGACCCGCGATGAATTTGTAGAACGTGCCTTAGTCCAGTCAGAAGTAGCATGTGTCATTTGTACCATCTCTGTCCTATCCCTTCACCGGATTGATGCCTGTGTGTGATGTCGAAATATACACACTAGCGATGTGTTGGGTTGTTGGGATGCGCGATTGCGACGTGCTCAAAGCCGCGCGCTGGGCAATGGCGTGGGAACACAAAGGGTCGCCAAGCGCCCAAAGTGTGCATTCCTCGCCCGCAATGCGTGTGCCGCGGCTGTAGGGCGACGAGCCGGATTTGTTCGCACGTTGAGAGACGGCAGAAACGCGGAAGTGACAGACGCAAGCGTTGGTGCGAATAGCGGGAGTCGCTCTGCAACTGCCGCTGCACGACTTAACTGCCAGCGATCTTACGGAACGGTGATCTTCAGTACCTGCCCCAGTCCGACTGGAGGCGGTCCGAAACCCACATTCGAAACATACAAATTGCCGTCTGGACCGAAAGTCATAGCCGTAGGCAAATTGAGCCCCGTGGCAATCGTGGTGTAATTATGTTTTCCGTCAATGCGGAGGATTGTCCCCGCGTTCTGAGTTGGAAACTGATTTCCAGTAGTGTTTTCGAGCACGTAAAGCCGGTGCTTGCTGTCGAACGCTAATCCGACGATAGTCGAGAAATCAATGGCCACAGTAGTGACATCGCCGTCTGGTGTGATCTTTAACACCTTCGAGGTTTCGCCCTGGATCGGAAACCGATCGAGGTTCCCGACGAAGAAGTTGGCGCCACCCCAAACGATGGCGGTGGGAACGATGTGTCCCTGGCTGTGGGAGATGTCCGCGACTCGGCGGATTTGTCCATCCGTCGTGATCGCGTCGAGCTCGCCGTGGTTCGGTTCCACAGCATACAAAACGCCGCCTACGGCAGCCATGCCGTACCAGGTGCCATCCGGTTCGAAATCGTCAGGTTCAGGATTCGCCACCGGGTTGGACTTCTGGAAGGCGCTGAGATTGGCAACCTGCGACCAAGTGCCGTCAGAGTTGACGCGGATGATCATGTTGTTCGTACCCCTCAGACCATGGGAGCACCCCGCGCCGGAGGTAATCGCGTACAGCGTGCCTTTGACGAAAGCCACGTCTGCCACGCCGCTGACCAAGTTCCCTTGCTGCGCGGAAGTCTGATCGGAAGGCAGGCCGTCAACCACCGTCGTGCGCGTGCCATCCGGAGTGATCTTTGAGATACGGGCCGTGAAACCTCCAGTGTACGGACCGACAGGTGCAACAACTTGCTTGCACACTCCGACAGTGGACGTACCGCCCCCCGCACCGCCTTCAGCAACGTAGAGATTACCGTCAGGGCCGAATTTCAAACCGCGAGGATTGTTCAGTCCCTGCGCAAAGACTGAAACGTTGGACTGGGCCCACGAGGCGCAAGCGAAGAGCGCGAAGAAAACCGCACAAGCTGTTTTGAGCTTTCCGTGAAATCGAAACATGGAAGGGGCTCCTGTAGAGAGAATCGGACGCTGCCACGGGGGAAGGCTGGCAGAGGGCAACCAGTGTCGATGGCGCGGGATAACAAAGTCAAGATGTAAACGTTTGCATACGCGATTAAGATGACGCCGCGAGTCTAATCGGCCCGGTTTGTTGCGTCGACGCCCCACCCGCCATCGATCCAGATGTGGATGCCTAGTCCACCCAAGGTTGAGATGTCTCGGGTGTGATAGAGCGCAGCAATCCCTAGGCATGACGATAAGCCTCCAAATGCGGCGACCTGCCGAATGATGAAGCGCTTCTCGGCTAAATCTGCTCGCCGCTGAGCACGGGCACATTTTCCCGTTATGAGAGGTTTTGAGCGCATCCCGATGTTACGACAGGTGACACCTCATCTCTCGCTCACAGCTTAGAGCAGAGCTATTGAGTCTGCGAACTGGATGCAACAGAGCCGTTTGCATCGGAGAAGATGAGCGTCGCGGTGCCGTTGGTCGGCTGGCCCATGAAAGTTGCCGGGCGAAATGTTGTAAAAATGAGCGTGTTTTTGATTTCAGGCGACAGATTCCTCGTTGGCGACAGAGCCCGGTAGTCTTGTACGCGCCCGCTGGAATCCACAAAAGCTTCTACGGCTAATGAATCCCCAGCGGTGTTTAACGGATGCGGAGCGATGTATGCCGTGGAGGACGGAAAGTTCGGATAGTACGCTCGGAAGACGTTGGTTCCTAGAACTCCCAGCAGCACCCCAGCCAGCAATGCCACGGTAGCCACGGTACGCGAGTATGTGCGATCTTCGCCCATACCTCGAACTGACACCTCGCGGCGACCTGAGGTTCCGAGGAAATTTCACACCGTCAGAGTTGATGAGCAGCTTGCCCTCAGCATTCTTCACGGCAGACAGCATCATTGCTATCTCCGTCGCCTTGAGATACCGGGGAATCTTCTGCGATGTTGATTCGGCGTCTAGACAGTTCACCAGGAAGTGCGATGAGTGCCTCAGCCGTGAGTTGGTCTGGAACCGCTGCCAACTGAATAAGTTCTTCGTCGCTCTTTGCTTGGTAACCCTTTACGAAGTCCGCGATTTGCATCGACGGGATGGTAATTCATTTGCCAAACACTAGGCGAGAGGGATGGTTGGCGAAAACAGGTGATTTTACGCTTTGATCGGCAAAGTGGATTTCGCCAATAGACCGCAACAGCCAAGTCTTTCTGCGCTGAAAACGCTTCACTGGCTGCACGCAGCTATGGTCTCAGAACCGGAAATACGATATTCCGTCTTATCAAGGCTAAACAGCTGAAAGTTTCGTTCGTGTAAAACGCTACGAAAATCGTACGAGGCCGTCGGCCCAATGTAGATTCCAACGATGCCCTTAGAATCGACGTAGTGGAACAAATAGTTGGGCGCAGCGTCGAAAACCAGCCATACGTTGTTGTGCAGCACTGATACGACCTGTGGAGGAAATTTGAGACGCGTATCGTTTTCAAATTCGTCGCCACACTTTCGAAAGAAGGCGAACGCAAATCCATGGTGGTCGGTTAGGCACACTTGGAATTTGTCGCTGCAGTCTTGGAGATCAGTACTGTGTGTGCGTGGAGTATCGAGTGTCCCCGTTCGTGTATCCAGCTTGATTACATCTCCATTCGATGCCTTGAATGTAGCGTGGTACGCCGCTTCGTGGGAGGATACCTGT
>Ga0335080_10000240_pt1 | contig 49027 bp, 51 predicted proteins | sample Lox_Sample_34_FD_206720 | JGI IMG/M metagenome (GOLD analysis project Ga0335080, IMG submission 206720) | Soil microbial communities from Loxahatchee National Wildlife Refuge, Florida, United States - Lox_Sample_3.4 | ecosystem: Environmental > Terrestrial > Soil > Wetlands | place: USA... | reverse complement strand
GCGTCTCATTATCGCACCGGATGTTCACGAGAAAATGAGAAGCGTTCGATCCGCCGATCGACGCACGCGGCCTCGAGCTGGGGTTTTGTACCGCGCTGGTCCCCCTCTCGAGGCCGCACTCTTTTGCTTCCGGCAAAAGCCGGAAAAGGCTGATACGTCCAGCGATTACGGCGGATCTCAACTTCAGGGCAGGTCGCTGCGCGGATTGTAGGGATGGCCGTCGCGCCATTTCTGCATGAGCGCTTCGAGGTCCGCATCATGGCCGTCAGGCAGCATGATTCGGGTGGTCACAAAGAGATCGCCGGGACTGCCGGATTTGGGCAGGCCCTTGCCCTTCAGGCGGAAGGTGCGACCGGAGGACGTATTTTTCGGAATTGACAACTCGACCGCGCCGGTAAGCGTCGGCACCCTCACCTTGCCGCCCAGAACCGCCTCATAGAGCGTGATCGGCAGATCGAGCCTGAGATCGTTGCCGTCGACCTTGAAGAACGGATGCGGGGCGATGTTGATGGTGATCAGGAGGTCGCCCGGCGGGTGGCCGGGCGCGGTCTCGCCCTGCCCTTTCAGCCGGATCTGCTGGCCGCTGACGACCCCCGCGGGGATCTTGACGTTGAGCTCCTTGCCGGTCGGCAGCCGCACGCGTTTCTCGCCGCCCTTGACCGCCTCTTCCAGCGACACGGTCATCGCGACCTGCTGGTCGAGGTCGAGACCGACACCGCCGTTATCGAATTCGAAATGGCCGCTGCCGGTGCGGCCGCGCGCGCCAGCGGCGCCTGCGCCGAACATGCTGTTGAGAATGTCCTCGAAATTGCCGCCGCCGCCGGCCGAAAAGCCGCCGCCCGGACCGGTGCGGAAGGTGTAGCTCTCAAAACCGCCGGGCCCGGCGCGGCCACCGCCGGCGCCGCCAGGACCGCCGCCGGGAAAACCGGTAAAGCGCGGCTTGCCCTCGGCGTCGATCTCGCCGCGGTCGAACTGCTTGCGCTTGTCCTCGTCACCCAGGATTTCGTTGGCGGTGTTGATCTCGGCGAATTTCGCCGCCGCCTTCGGATCGCTCTTGTTCTGGTCGGGGTGATGCTTTTTCGCAAGCTTGCGATAGGCGCTCTTGATGGCCGCAGCGCTCGCGCCCCGCGGCACCCCCAAGACCTCATAGGGGTCGCGCATCCCTCACGTCTCCATCCGGGAAAATCTGATCATAAACCAAAGGCAGCCCGCCCCATCGAGCTTTCATCTGGGGATTCAGTGGTAATTTTGCAACGGGGGGCAACCGCGGGCACAGAGCAAGCGGCTGACCCCCACCCCAGCCCTCCCCCTTGCAGGAGAGGGCGCACACTAGATGCGGATCGATCGCTACCCCCGCCGCCAGGGTTTGAGCGTGTGGATCTCCCAGCGGCCATTGCCGGAGTGGCAGGCCGCGCCCTGCAGCCAGCTTTCGGTCTTGCCGTTGACGTAGCTTGCGAGGAAATCGCGGCAAGTGCGGCCGTCATCGGTGGCATAGGCCTGCGCCAGCGGGGTGACCGATCCGCGCGCGCCGGTCTCGGGATTTTCCCAGGGCTGGCTCGAATCCTTGTCGCCCTTGGTGAGCACATCGGACGCCGCATTGCGGGCAAAGGCGAGATCGCCGTCGGTGGGCTGCGGCTCGGCTGCGGCGAGCGCGCCGGTCACCTCGCGGTCGCCGCGGGTGAAGTAGGAGGTGAGAGCGGAGAAGCCGTCGCCGCCGCGCGAGAAGCTGCAGCCGGAGCTCGACAGCGAGATCAGCAGCAGCGCCGCCACAGGTTTAGAGCCGCTATAGAGGCCGACTTTCCCTGTGATCGCCGATAGGCCAAGGCGCCCCCATGCCCTATATAGGGCGTGACGCAGCTCGTTCCTGGCCGCATGCGGACGCAACTTAGGCTTACTCCTGACATGACTGACACGACCTCCATCAAACACCCGGCGTCGTTAACATCCGGTGATTTCACCCTGGCCGAGGAGCCGTTTGCGCTTTTTGCCGCATGGTTTGCCGAGGCCTGCCAGCAGGAGCCGAACGATCCGAACGCGATGGCGCTTGCCACCGTCGATGAGGAGGGCCTGCCTGACGTGCGCATGGTGCTGATGAAGGGGTTCGATGCGGACGGCTTCGTGTTCTACAGCCACATTGCCAGCGCCAAGGGCCGCGAGCTCGCCGCCAATCCCAGGGCCGGCCTGCTGTTTCACTGGAAGTCGCTGCGGCGTCAGGTGCGCATCCGCGGGGCCGTGACGGGCGTGACCGATGCCGAGGCCGACGCGTATTTTGCGACCCGGCCGAAGCAGGCGCAGATCGGCGCCTGGGCCTCGAAGCAATCGCAGCCGCTCGAGAGCCGCTTTGCCTTCGAGCAGGCGATTGCGAAGGTCGCGGCCAAGCATGCGATCAGCGAGGTACCGCGGCCGCCGGGCTGGAGCGGCTGGCGCATCGCGCCCACGCAATTCGAATTCTGGCACGACCGTCCGTTCCGTCTGCACGATCGCATCGAATTCCGCCGCGACGCGCCCGGCGCTGCGTGGACGAAAGTAAGGCTGTATCCGTAACCAAGGTCGTCCCGGGCGAGGCGACAGCGTCGAACCCGGGACCTCGAGATTCCGGGTTCGCCTCTTCGAGGCGCCCCGGAATGACGGAGTAAGAGCGAAAGACACGACATGCCGACCTCTGCCAATCTGCCGCGGCGTACGCTTTTGCTCACCGGTGCGAGCCGCGGCATCGGGCACGCGACCGTGATCCGCTTTTCCTCCGCGGGCTGGCGCGTCATCACCTGCTCGCGGCATCCGTTTCCGGAGGAATGCCCGTGGGACGCGGGCCCGGAGGATCATATCCAGGTCGACCTCGCCGATCCCGACGACACCTTGCGCGCGATTGCCGAGATCAGGCAGCGGCTCGATGGCGGCGAGCTCCATGCGCTGGTCAACAACGCGGCGATCTCGCCGAAGGGCGACGGCGGCGCGCGGCTCGGCACAGTCGACACCGACCTCGACACCTGGAACCAGGTGTTTCGCGTCAACTTCTTTGCACCGATCATGCTGGCGCGCGGGCTGCTCGACGAATTGAAGAAGGTGAAGGGCTCGGTCGTCAACGTCACCTCGATTGCTGGCGGGCGCGTGCATCCCTTTGCGGGCGCGGCCTACGCGACCTCGAAGGCGGCGCTTGCGGCGCTGACGCGCGAGATGGCGAGCGACTTCGGCCGCGTCGGCGTGCGCGTCAACGCGATCGCGCCCGGCGAGATCGATACAGCGATCCTCTCGCCCGGCACGGACAAGATCGTCGAGCAGAGCATCCCGATGCACCGGCTCGGCACGCCCGACGAGGTGGCCAAGATCGTCTACGTGCTGTGCACGGAGACGAGCTCTTACGTCAACGGCGCGGAGATTCATATCAATGGCGGCCAGCATGTGTGATCTTCCCCCCCAAGCGGGGCGAGGTGATCGGTGCCAGAACGAAAGAGCCTTGGGCGATCATGGGACGCTTTGCCTCGACCGTTGCGCTCTATGAGGAATTGCGGCCGCCCTACCCGGCGGAATTCTTTCGCGCCGTCGCCGAGCGCCTGAAGCTTTCGAGAAAGCATGCGCTGATCGACCTCGGCACCGGCCCTGGTCTGCTTGCGCTCGGCTTTGCGCCGTATGTCGGGCGCATCGTCGGCGTCGATCCCGAGCCCGGGATGATCGCCGCGGCCAGAGAGGCGGCGGCGCGCGCCGGGCGCGAGTTCACCCTGATCGAAGGCCGGGCCGAGGATCTCGGCCCCGACATCGGCAGCTTCGACCTTGTCACGATCGGCCGCGCGCTGCACTGGATGGAGCGGAGCGCGCTTGGCGCGCTGTTTGCGCGGCTGGTCGCACCGCAAGGCGTGGTGGTCGTCTGCTCGTCGGTCTCCGCCCCCGACGACCGCAATCCCTGGCTCGGCGATTACGACGCGGCGCGGCGCGCCTGGTCGGAGGAAAGCCTGTGGCTGGATTCGCGCAGGGGCGATCGCGCCCATCGCGACCTTGCGTCTACGCTTGAGGGCACCGGATTTCATGCAAGCGAAAGGATCAGGGTCGAGACCACGCACGACGTCAGTATCGGCGATCTGGCGCGGCGCGTGCTGACCTTCTCGTCGTCCTCGCCGGCGGCGCTCGGCGACAAGGTGGAAGCGATGCTCGCCGATGTCGGGCGGCGGCTTCTCCCCTTTGGCCGCGACGGCGTCGTCACCGAGGCCATCGTCTCGATCGCGCAGATCGTGAGGCGATAGGCAGACGTTGGCAAGCGCGTTGTCTGAGCGCCCAGACCTCTGCTGTCGTCCTCGCGAATGCGGGGACCCATAATCACAGGCGGCCGTTGTGCGCACGCTGCACCCAACCCGTTATTGCGAGCCACCGGGGCCGCGCCAACGGGTCGCGCGAATGCGCGCCCGATGAGGCTCCGCGCGGCCCCGTTGGCTCGCAATGACGCTGAAAGCTGCCGCGCATGTCCCTATTCGAATGTCAGAGAGCAGGACACGACTCCGCCTTCCCGCGACGCATTTGCGCGCCCGAGTGCCGGCCCACAACGTCGCGCCTCGAAAGACGAGGGCGCAGGGAATGCGGGGTGCGCAGCCCGCACCCATAGCCCCACGTGCGAATTGAAGAAATGCACGCAAGTGTATTCACCACAGGAGAGGCCGTTACCCACGACATTCCCTGCGCAATGGTGTTAACGGCTACTTCGAGCTCTCCCCGGTGTCCGTGACCTCATAGTCACCGTCGCCTGCAAGACAGGTCTCGCAGACTTAGCGCCAGCCCAGGGGCGCCAGGACCACACGACTTTGCCGTCCGCAAGCCCGCCGTCCGTCCGACGACCGGCTCACGTCCATCGCATTCCACCCCAACGCTCGTGACGGTCGCGAAACGCCCCTCGTAGCAGGATGGAACAAAACGGGAACATAAAGGTGAGTCGGGGGGGAAGTCAAGGTGAGCAAATTTCTAGGCAAGAGAAATTCTAGGGCAAAAGGCGCTTGCGCTCGCAATGACGCCGAACAGCGACGAGCGCGACGCGTGCACGCCCGCAAGCAGCGGCGCCGGATGGGGGACCCTACGGCTGATCTCTCTGCAGCTGCAACCAGCTGGCCCACGCATCAGCAGCGTTGATGTCGGCGTAACCCCTTTCCTCTTCCAGCGCTCGGACTTGAGCCCGGCCTACGACCATGACCATCGAGCCGTCACGAATTGCAAGCACCTGGCGCTCATTGAGCGCGGCACCGTTGAGTTCTTCCGCGTGCACGAGCAGCACGGCGAGGGCTGGGACGAAGACAAGTGCGAGACCCTCCGGCAGTGGACGTCCGGCCAACTCACCGTACTTGCCGGATTCGCCGAATTGAAGCTCAGACATGGGAGCGAGCACGCCTTGGCTATTGCTGAGGAAGGCGGCAGCATAGCCGCGCCAGTCAAATGATTCAAAGCGGTCCACGACGGCGCAGGCGAGATGAAGCCGCATGCAATGACAAACACCGATAGATTCCGCGGTATGGGTCCCGGCGTGCGCCGGGACAACAGCGGAGGATGTGGCGCGGCGCGCGACTTACGCTTCCGCCGACACAATCCCGCGCAGGATCTGGGCGGCCTGCCAGCGCAGGCGGGCGGCGTCGACGTTGAAGGTCGATGAGCACTCTTCCTCGCGCTCGCCGTCGGCCAGCATGGCGCCGCAATGCCGGCAGAGGCGGAGCGCCATTGGGCCGACTTTGGGGCCGACTTTGGCGCCACCATTCCTCTCGCGGAAGGCTGCGAGGTCGACGACGTTCTGCGATGCGCTTATGCAATTCTCAACCATGCGGCCCTGCTTCAATGGCGCGCGGCCTTTTCGGAAAAGAGGAAGTCGTTCTCCCGGGTCGCGCGCATGAGGCAGACCCTAGCGGAGAAGATTGGGGGAAGCGTTCAGCCCAACGCTCAAATTTTAGGCGAGGAATTTGCGCCAACGTAGCTACGCGTTTGCGTTTCGGGATCGTTTACGATGTGGGCGGCGGAACGTGTGGCTTGCCCTTTACCCCGGCCCTCTCCCCGCAAGAGCGGGGCGAGGGAGCGAGAGAGCCGGGCCTTCGCCACGTCGAAGGGGCTTCGTCCCCCGCAGGCGGGACAGGCCCGGCCATGGCGATTTGTCGGACGACCTCAGGTTTCGACATACTCTGCAATGCTGGTCGGCTCGGGAATCGCAATCCCGTCAGCCCTGAGCCCATCGATATGAAAGCGGATCGCTTCGCGGATTTCGTTCTCCACCTCGACGACCGTGTCGCCGGTAGCCACGCAGCCCGGCAGATCCGGCACATAGGCGGAACAGTTACCACCTGCCTTCTCGATCACGACAGCGTACCGCATTAGCGCCGCTCCTTGAGACCCAAAGTGCCCGGCGCAAGGTCGTCAGACGGCTTACCGGCAACGGTTACGCGCCCCGGCTTCGTTGGATGCTTAAATTGCCGGTGACTCCGCCGCGTGGAAACCAGATACCAACCATCGTCTTCGAGTACCCGAATGATGTCTCTGACTTTCGTTGGCATTTCCGCGGGGCTCCAATTCGCCCCTACAGCCACTTCTTCCATTTGAACGCGAGATAGGGAAGCACGGCGGCGGCGATCATGGCGATCAGGGCGAAGGTGTAGCCGTGGGCCCAGTCCAGCTCCGGCATGTTCTTGAAGTTCATGCCGTAGATCGAGGCGATCAGGGTCGGCGGCATCAGGACCACCGCCATCACCGAGAACAGCTTGATGATGTTGTTCTGCTCGAGATTGACCACGCCGAGCATGGCATCGAGCACGAAGGTGATCTTGTTGGAGAGATAGCTTGCGTGGTCCGTCAGTGCGGCCACGTCGCGCTGCTGGGTCTTGAGCTGCTCGCGCATGTCCTTGGTCCACTTCACGCCTTCGATGACGGCGGAGAGGAAGGTGACGAGCCGGCCGATCGAGACCAGGCTTTCGCGGACCTTCGAGGTCAGGTCGCCCTTGCGGCCGATGGTGATCAGGATCTGCGAATAGCGCTTGGCGCTGCCGTGGCGCTCGCTCTCGGGCTCGAAGATGTCGTGGGAGACCTGGTCGACGTCGGCGCCCACCCGCTCCAGAATGTCGGCACAGCGGTCGATCACGGCATCGAGCAATTCCATCATCACCTGCTCGCCGGTGATGTTGGGCGTGCAGGAGCGCGCGAGCTTGTTCTCAACCAGCGCGAACGGCCGAGGCGTGTCGTAGCGCACCGTCACCAGGCGGTGGCCGGCGAGGATGAAGGTGACGGCGGTGGTCTTCGGCGCGTCGCTGTCGGACTGGCACATCAGGGTCGCGGTCATGTAGCGCGCGCCGTTCTCGATGTAGAGGCGGCTGGAAATCTCGATCTCCTGCATGTCCTCCCGGGTCGGAATTGCAACGCCTGCGATCCGCTCCACCGCCCGGTCCTCCACCGCGGTCGGATTGACGAGGTCGATCCAGACCGCCTTCTCCGGCAAGGCGGATATGTCGGCCACCACGGCTTTCTTCAGGGAGGCTTCGGAGGGAACAAACACCGAAAACATGCAAAACCCTTGCTTTTGAGCATGACCCCAGGGAACCGGTGCGCTGCTACGGGATCAGCCATAATGCCTACCCCGAATCTCGCAAGGGCCTGATGAAGGTGCCTCTTAACCGCTCGGTGACTTTTGTGGCGGCGAGGCGGCCATATCGTGGCACAGCGAGGGCGATACCGGCGGGTTTGCCTGCAATCAAGTCATCCGATGCCCGGTTTGCGGCAAAAAAGCCACAGCCAGCCTTCCGCATCGCGAGACAAGCCTTCGAAGTCTGGAGTTATGGCCGCTATCGAACGATAATAGGCTTCAACGATTAACGGAATCGTCGCGGTTCGAGGCGCAAACTATCTGCTTCCGAACGCTTCGGCTTTGTACTTTTGGACTAGCGATTGGAAGCCCGGTCATGTCGTCGCTCAAACTGACACTCTCGATCCTCGCCGCCGGCCTGTTGCTGTCGGGCTGCATGCAGTCCGCCACCTATGAGGCCACCAACACCTCGGCCTTCAAGCCGCGCGACAAGGAATATCTGGCGAAGATCCGCTACACCAACACGCCGGTCGCCGAACCGTTCCGCCGCGCCATCGTCGAGTATCATCGCAAGGAAGCGCCCGGCTCGATCGTGGTCGATTCCGACAACCACTATCTTTATTATGTGATGAACGATGGCCGCGCCATCCGCTACGGCATCACCGTCGGCGAAGAGGCGATGGCCTGGTCCGGCATCGCCAAGATCGGCGCCATGACGGAGTGGCCGGCCTGGCATCCGACCAAGAGCGAGATCGAGCGGCTCGGCGTGCCGACCTTCGTTGCCCCCGGTCCCGACAATCCGATGGGCTCGCGCGCGATGTATCTCTATGCCAACGGCAAGGACACGCTGTTCCGCCTGCATGGCACCAACCAGCCAGAATATATCGGCGCCTCGATCTCATCGGGCTGCATCCGCCTCACCAATGAGGACGCGATCGACCTCTATAACCGCGTGAAGATCGGCACCATTGTGGTGGTGCTGGAGCCGCATCACGGCGACTCGCCGTTCAATTCGCAGATGGCGCTCCAGGGCGGTGGCAACCAGGGTTTTCCGATGCTGCAGTAAGCCGGGGAGGCCCGCACCCCTGACGGGCGGGCTTGCTGCAGTCGGACAGAAGCCTCCATCGAAGCGTTCAGAAGCGCCGGTCCCGCCGGCGCTTTTTGTTTGGGTAAGGAGCCGAATGGCGAATAGAACCGAGCTCGCACTCCTTCCATTCGCTACTCGCCATTCGCTACTCGCTACTTGCTACTCGCTGCTCGCCATTCGCTACTCGTCCTTCCCCTCCTTCTCCGCCTCCCGCGGCGGCGCCTCTTCCGGCCGCTCGGCCGGCAACAACGGGGCGACTTTCGGCAAGGGGTCGAGCACGTCCCACTGGCAGATCCTGTAATTATTGCGTCGCTGGGCGAGGTCGAGATGGATGTGGTCCTCGTGATACCAGTCGGAGTCGGGCCCGAGCACGGTGGAAAAGCGCGCGCAGACCGCATGCAACACGCTTTCGCGCACCGCGCGCGGCACGCTGCGGTCGGTCAGCCCGATCGACGTGCCGTTGGCGAGCTTGATCGCGCGCACGTCGAGCGCGTTGGCGCGGCCGTGCTCGGACAGTTGCGCGCCGGGGATGCGGTTGAAGCCGCGGCATTCGTAAGAGTCGAAATTGTCGAGCACCACCGGCTCGCTGTTCTGCTGCGCCGCCAGCGCCGTCACCTCGGTGCGGACCCAGTCCGCAACCACGGACGCCATGCTGCAACGAAGCGTTGCCGGCGGCGCGACCTGAACCTTGTGCTTGTTCGGCAGCACGATCGCCTCGAGCCGCACCAGATCGGTGCCGCCGCAGCCGCGGGGGCCATTGATATCCGCAATCGAGGGCGCAACCGCGATGTCCTCGGTCAGCGCGAGCCGGCAGGCCGATTGTTTTGGCGGCTCGGGAGCGGCCGGCGCGGCGGGCGCGGCCTGCTCGTCGGGCTTGTCGGACGGCTCGGCCGCGCTCTCGGCTTGCGGCGCCTCCGCCGGGCGCGGTCTCGGCAACGGCACGGTCGTGGCTTGCAAGGAGCCGCGCAGTTTTGGCGGGTCATCTCCGAACAACTCGGACGACGGCCCCCGCTTCGGCGCGGCCTGAGCCTGCGCGCTCGCCGCAAGCATCGCTGCGGCGGTAACCATTACCGGCAGCTGCCGCCAGCTGCGGCCAATAGAGCATTTGCTGGGCCTCGGCTCCGCGCTAGAGTTCATGTCAAATTCCGAGCGGCAAGCGCCCGATTGCCCAACGGGGCGGATTGGAGGCGCGGCTTGAGCAATAACACGAGGAGGAGCATTTAGATGCTTGGTTTGATGCAAGATTGGCCCTTGCTGTGCCACAAGATCATCGAGCACGCGGCGAAGTATCACGGCAGCCAGGAGATCGTCACCCGCTCCGTCGAAGGCCCGATCCATCGCACCAATTACCGGCAGGTTCATGATCGCGCGCTGAAAGTGTCGCAGATGCTGCAGCGCGACAACATCAAGCTCGGCGACCGCGTCGCGACGATTGCCTGGAACACCTGGCGGCACCTGGAATGCTGGTACGGCATCATGGGCATCGGCGCCATCTGCCACACCGTCAACCCGCGCCTGTTTCCCGAGCAGATCGCCTGGATCATCAACCATGCGCAGGACCGCATCGTGATGACCGACATCACCTTCGTGCCGGTGCTGGAGAAGATCGCCGACAAGATCCCGAGCGTCGAGCGCTTCGTGGTTTTGACCGACAAGGCGCATATGCCGCAAACCACGCTGAAGAACGCGGTCAATTACGAGGACTGGATCGCGGAGGCCGACGGCGACATCAAGTGGAAGGACTTCGACGAAAACACAGCGGCCGCGATGTGCTACACCTCGGGCACCACGGGCGATCCCAAGGGCGTGCTGTATTCTCACCGCTCCAATGTGCTGCATGCGCTGATGGCCAACGGCATCGACGCGCTGGGCGCCAGCGCCGCCGATACCATGCTGCCGGTGGTGCCGCTGTTTCATGCCAACAGCTGGGGGATTGCGTTCTCCGCGCCGTCGATGGGCACCAAGCTGGTGATGCCGGGCGCCAAGCTCGATGGCGCCTCGGTCTATGAACTGCTGTCGACCGAGAAGGTGACGCATACGGCCGGCGTGCCGACGGTGTGGCTGATGCTGCTGCAGCACATGGCCGCCAATAATCTGAAGCTGCCGCATCTGCGCATGGTGGTGTGCGGCGGCTCGGCGATGCCGCGCTCGATGATCAAGACCTTTGTCGACATGGGCGTCGTCACGCGGCACGCCTGGGGCATGACCGAGATGAGCCCGATCGGCACGCTGGCTGCGCTGAAGCCGCCGTTCTGCGAGCTCGTGGGCGAGGAAAAACTCGATATCCTGCAGACGCAGGGCTTTCCGCCCTTCACCGTCGAGATGAAGATCACCGACGATTCCGGCAACGAGCTGCCGTGGGACGGCAAGACCTTTGGCCGGCTCAAGGTGGCCGGCCCTGCGGTCGCCAAGGCCTATTTCCGGGTCGACAGCGACATTCTCGACGATGAGGGGTTTTTCGATACCGGCGATGTCGCGACCATCGACCCGCACGGCTATATGCGAATCACCGACCGCTCCAAGGACGTCATCAAGTCCGGCGGCGAATGGATCTCTTCGATCGACCTGGAAAATCTCGCCGTCGGCCATCCCGCAATCGCCGAGGCCGCGGTCATCGGCGTCTATCACCCGAAATGGGACGAGCGCCCGCTTCTGATCGTGCAGCTCAAGCCCGGGCAGAAGGCGACGCGCGAGGACATCCTGAAATTCATGGACGGCAAGATCGCCAAATGGTGGATGCCCGACGACGTCGTTTTCGTCGAGGGCATCCCGCATACGGCGACCGGAAAGATTCTGAAAACCGCGCTGCGCGACCAGTTCAAGGCCTACAGCTTTCCGAACGCAGCGGCCGGGTGACTCACAAATTGGTCGTCATGGCCGGGCTTGACCCGGCCATCCGCGCCTCGACACTCGGAACAACGTGGATGCCGGCGCAAGGCCGGGCATGACGATCCTGGGCGTCGTACAGCGCCAACTCCCTTGAATTTGCCGCACCGACGTGGTCTCAACAGACCCCCGGGCGACATGCCCGGGCCCGTCCCAACCCGGCAGATTTGTTGACCGATGGCCCGCAGGTTTTCCGCCCCCTATCAGTCGGAGCCGGTGTCGTCCCTCGCCACCTGGGCGCGCAATCTTGCGGTGTTCTCGGTGGTGGCGGTCGTGGTCTCGATCATCATCGTCCGCTTCGGCTTTCTGGAGGTGAAGCCGGCGATCGCGACATTCTTCGGCGCGCTGGCGCTCGCCGGCCTATCCATCCTGGTCAGCCTCTTGGGCTTTGCCGCGATCTGGCAGAACGGCACGCGCGGCATGGGCCGCATCCTGCTCGCCTGCGTGATCAGCGCCGCAGTGCTGGCCTATCCGGCCTATCTCGCCTTGCAATACCGAAAGCTGCCGGCGATCCACGACATCACCACCGACCCGATCGACCCGCCGCGTTTCGAGGCCTTGGCGCGCTTGCGCACCGGCGATGGCGCCAACACCGCGGTCTATGCCGGCCTCTATTCGGCCGAGCAGCAGCGCCAGGCCTATCCCGACATCGAACCGCTCCAGCTCGAGCTCCCGGTCGACCGCGCCTATGCGATTGCGCTGCAGCTCGTCCACAAGCGCAAATGGCTCGTGATCGACGAGCGCCCCCCGGCCCCTCCCCGCCGCATCGGCCGCATCGAGGCGGTGGCGCGGACGCCGATCATGGGGTTCCGCGAAGACGTCTCGATTCGCGTCGCTCCCGACGGCGACCTCGACTCGCGTGTCGATATCCGCTCCTCCTCGCGCTATTTCGAGAGCGACCTCGGATCGAATGCGGCGCGCGTGACGAGGTTCATCGACGATCTGTCGACGGCCGCCGAAGCCGACGCGCAGAAACCGGCGAAGAAGATCGCACCGCCGCCGCCCAAGGCGCCGGCCAAGACTGTCAAGAAATAGCCGGCAGAGGAGCAGCGTCAGCGTCATGCGCGTGCTGCTCAGCGAAGGATCCGGATTGACCTCGCGGCAGGTCGCGACCCGGCTCGGCGCGCTCGGTCATCACGTCGAAATCCTGTCGTCGACGCCGTTTTGCCTCACCCGTTTCACCCGCCATGTGCGCGCGCTGCACAAGGTGCCGCGCTTCGCCGACGATCCGCTGGCGTGGTTCGATGCGGCTCGCGATATCGCCAAAGCGCGCGCGATCGATGTGCTGCTGCCGACGCAGGAGCAGGTCGCGGTGCTGTCGGCGTTGCGCGCAAGACTAGAGGTGGCGACCGTGGTCCCGGATTTTGCCGCGCTCCGGCGCGTGCAGGACAAGGTCGCCGCCTGGCGCACGCTGGAGGCGATCGGCGTTCCGCAGCCCGCATCCGTTGTCGTGCGCAGCAAGGACGATTTGGCGGCGATTGCGCAGTTTCCCGTGTTCGTGAAACGTCCGATCTCGACCGCCAGCACCGGCGTGCGCCGCGCGACCACTCCGGACGAATTGACGGCCGCGGCGACGGCGCTTGGGCTGGGCACCGAGGAGCTCCTGGTGCAGACGCAGGCCTCCGGCCCGCTCGCAATGGTGCAGGCGCTCGCCGACCGCGGCCGCCTTATCGCCTGTCACGCCAATCTGCGCGTCGTCGAAGGCATCGGCGGCGGTGCGGCGGTGAAAGAAAGCGTCGAACTGCCGGCACTGCGCGGCCATCTGGAGCGCCTGGTGCAAGCGCTCGACTGGCACGGGCCGATCTCGATGGACGTCATCGTCGCCGACGCCGGACCGCTCATCATCGACGTCAATCCGCGCCTGGTCGAGCCGATCAACGCCTTCCTCTCCGGCGTCGACCTGGTCGGCGCGATGCTTGCGCTCGCCGAAGGCGATCACCCTGCGGAGATGCCGGCCGGGCGCAGCGGCGTGCGCTCGCGCCAGCTCCTGCTCTCAGTCCTGGGCGCGGCCGAACGCGGCTCGCGCCGTGCCGTGCTGCGCGAACTGAGCGCCGCGCTGGCAGGCCGCGGGTCCTACGACAAGGCCGTGGAGGAATTGACGCCCATTGCCGGCGATCCGATCGCCGCGCTTCCCGTCATCCTCGCGGTGCTGGCAACACTGATCCAACCGTCGCTATCGCGCCTGTTCCACGCAGGTGCCACGGGCCCCTACGCGCTGACGCCAAAAGCATGGCACGCGATCGTCACGGAGACGGCGAATAGTGAGTAGCGAATAGCGCGTCTTTCTATTCGCCATTCGCAACTCCCTACTTGCCATTCGCCAGCCGATACGTCCCACCGATCACCGGATCGCCGTCGGTTGCGACCACGCCGCGTGCCACCAGATCTTCCAGATGCGCCAGCACCGAATAGCCCGCCGCCGTCATCAGGCGCGGGTCGATGCCGATGTAGATTGCGCGCACCAGGGTCGGAATGTCGGCTTCGCCCTTGCCGAGCCGGTGCAGAATCGAGGCCTCGCGCGCCTGGCGATGGCGGATCAGGTGGCGCACATAGCGCGGGCCTTCGGGAATTTCCGGCCCATGTCCCGAGAAGTAAAGGTCCTCATCGCGCGCGGCGAGCCGCTCCAGCGAGGCCATGTAGTCGACCATCGAGCCGTCGGGCGGCGCCACGATCGAGGTCGACCAGCCCATGACATGGTCGCCGACGAACGAGATCCTTCGTTCGGGCCAGGCGAAGGCCAAGTGGTTTGCGGTGTGCCCCGGCGTTGCCACTGCTTGCAGCCGAAAGCCACGGCCTTCGATGATGTCGCCGCTTGCAACCTGCACATCCGGCTTGAAGTCGCGGTCGGCGCCGGATTCCGGATTGTGCTTCTCGCTCTCATAGCGCGGACGCGAGGCGCGATGCGGCCCCTCGGCAAAGACGGTGGCGCCGGTTGCCTGCTTGATGCGCCCGGTGTTTGGCGAATGGTCGCGATGAGTGTGCGTCACCAGGATGTGGGTCACCGTCTCGCCGCGCACCGCATCCAACAGCGCCTTCGCATGCGCCTCGCTGTCCGGCCCGGGATCGAGGATCGCGACATTGCCTTGCCCGATGATGTAGCTCACCGTGCCGGTGAAGGTGAAGGGGCTCGGATTGTCGCACAGCACGCGGCGCACGCCGGGCCGGACTTCCTCGACGACGCCGGGCTCGAGCGGAAAGTTGCGGTTGAAGGGGACGTCGTCGTTATCGGCCATGGTCTTTTTCTTTGACGTCATTCCGGGGCGTCCGCAGGACCGGGCCCGGAATTTCGAAGAAGAGGAAATGAATGCGGCCCGAGATTCCGGGTTCGCGCTTCGCGCGCCCCGGAATGACGGCGTGCCTATTACGAAAACGCCTGAATGCCGGTGATGGCGCGGCCGAGGATCAGCGCGTGGACGTCGTGGGTGCCCTCATAGGTGTTCACGGTCTCCAGGTTCGAGAGGTGACGCATCACATGATACTCGATCTGGATGCCGTTGCCGCCGTGCATGTCGCGCGCCACGCGGGCAATATCGAGCGCCTTGCCGCAATTGTTACGCTTGACGATCGAGATCATCTCCGGGGCCATCTTGCCCTCGTCCATCAGGCGGCCGACGCGAAGCGACGCCTGCAAGCCGAGCGCGATCTCGGTCTGCATGTCCGCGAGCTTCTTTTGCACCAGTTGCGTCGCCGCGAGCGGCCGGTTGAACTGCTTGCGGTCAAGCGTGTACTGCCGGGCGCGATGCATGCAGTCTTCGGCGGCGCCCAACGCGCCCCAGGAGATGCCATAGCGGGCGCGGTTGAGGCAGCCGAACGGCCCCTTCAGCCCGGAGACATTGGGGAGCAGCGCACTTTCCGGCACCACCACGCCATCCATCACCACCTCGCCGGTAATCGACGCGCGCAATGAGAGCTTGCCGCCGATCTTGGGGGCCGACAGCCCCTTCATGCCCTTCTCGAGAATAAAGCCGCGGATCTGGTTGTTATGCTCGGCCGACTTGGCCCAGACCACGAACACATCGGCGATCGGCGCGTTCGAAATCCACATTTTGCTGCCGGTCAACCGGTAGCCGTCGGACACCTTCTCGGCGCGGGTCTTCATGCCGGCAGGATCGGAACCGGCATCCGGCTCGGTGAGCCCGAAGCAGCCGACCCATTCGCCGGTCGCAAGCTTGGGCAGATATTTCTTGCGCTGGTTCTCGTCGCCATAGGCATAGATCGGGTACATCACCAGCGACGACTGCACCGAGTTCATCGAGCGGTAGCCGGAATCGACGCGCTCGATCTCGCGCGCCACCAGGCCATAGGCCACGTAGCTCGCATTGGCGCAGCCATATTCCTCCGGCAATGTGATGCCGATCAGGCCGAGCTCGCCCATCTCGTTGAAGATCTCGCGATCGGTCTTTTCCTCGAGATAGGCCTTGGTCACCCGCGGCTGGAGCTTGTCCTGCGCATAGGCACGCGCTGTGTCGCGGATCATGCGCTCGTCCTCGGTGAGCTGTTCGTCGAGCAGCATCGGATCGTCCCACTGGAAAGTCGCGGAGGACGGCTTGTCCTTGGTCTGCGGGCGCACGCTCATGAGAAAGTCCTTTCGCTTCGAAAGCGCGAATTTGATCGCGACAGGTTAGATCGTCGACGATCAGGCTTCAAGGCGTTCGTTGGCGACGATCTCGATGCCGAACCCGGACAGCCCCTTGTAGTCATGCACCGACGAGGTGAGATTGACGATCGAGGTGACGCCGAGGTCGCGCAGGATCTGCGCGCCGACGCCGACCTCGCGCCATTGCCTGTTGCGATCGGCCTCCGCGGTCTTCACTTCGCCGACAGGTTCGACCGGGACGCCGGCCGCACCATCGCGCAAATAGACCAGCACACCGCGGCCTGCCTTTTCGAAGTGCTGCAAAATCTGCTGCATCCGTGCGGCCCCCGTGAACAGGTCCTTGACGATGTTGGGCTTGTGAAGCCTCGTCAGCACGTTTTTGCCGTCGCCGACGCCGTTATAGACAAAGGCGGCATGAGTGATCTCGTCAAAGGGCGAGCGATAGGCATAGCCCTGCATCGGGCCGATCGGGCTTTCCATCACGAAGGTCGAGACCCGCTCGATCAGCTTCTCCCGCGCCTGGCGATAGGCGATCAGGTCGGCGATGGTGACATGCTTGAGCTTGTTGGCGGCGGCGAAGCGGGCGACCTGCTCGCCCTTCATGACGGTGCCATCGTCGTTCATCAGCTCGCTGATGACGCCCACCGGCGGCAGGCCCGCGAGCTTGCAGAGATCGACCGCTGCCTCCGTGTGGCCGGAGCGCAAGAGCACCCCGCCCTCGCGCGCGATCAGCGGGAACACATGGCCGGGACGGGCGAAATCGTCGGCGCCGGCATTCGGATTGGCGAGCGCCCGGCAGCAGGAGGCACGTTCCTCCGCCGATATCCCGGTACCGCCGTCGGGCTTGTAGTCGATCGAGACCGTGAAGGCGGTGGTGTGTGCGGATTCATTGTGCGCGACCATCGGATCGAGCCGCAGGCGGCGCGCATCGTCGGTCGTGATCGGGGCGCAGACGATCCCGGAGGTATGGCGGATGATGAACGCCATCTTCTCCGGCGTGCAGAACGAGGCCGCGACGATCAGATCGCCCTCGCCCTCGCGGTCTTCGTCGTCGGTGACAACGACGAGCTCGCCCTTGGCAAAGGCCTGCAGCACTTCCTGGATTGAATCGGCCATAGTGTCAAAGTCTCTCGTTTCGTGCGGCGACCATTAGCGGGACAAGGGGTCTCGTGCCAGCACCAATACGCAGACCAGACCAATAGCGGGTGGGTGTCATGGTGATCTTCCTTCCGGTAACCGACACGGCACCCAAGGCGATCACGTGCGCGCTGGCGCCGCATCTGCGGCTCAGCCCGCGCGTTCTCTTTCATCCGGACTTTAACCGTCGGCCCAGGCATCTCACCTGATCTGCTCGACCCTTCCAGTGGAAGGCGCTCGCGGGCTCGCCAGCTTTGCGCTGCATACCGCCGGTAGGGATTTTCACCCTGCCCTGAGAACACCTGCATGCTGCCTTCTGCGCAAAAATCCGTCAATGTCGAACTTTGTTTGACGCGCGCTTGGGACAAGCCCCCTCGACTTGTCTAAGATCGCGACCAACAAGAACCGGGGAGAGAAAATTCATGAGTGCCGCCTTCGACTTTGCGCCACTGTTGCCGGCGGGCCTGCCGCCGCCTGCGGCGAAATGGACCGGCCTTTCCAAATACAGCTTTGTCGGCGGCAACAACGACCCCGAACAGGTTCCAGTGGAGGGCTTGATCGACGCGGTCAACGCGGTGCTGCGGCGAGAGGGGCGCAACCTTGCGACCTATGGCCTCGCCCATGGCCCGCAAGGCTTTCTCCCCCTGCGCCAGTTTCTCTCTGCGAAACTGAAGCGCGATGCCGGGATCAGCGCATCGGCCGACGACATCACGGTCGTCTCTGGCTCGTTGCAGGCGCTCGACCTCGTCAACCACACCTTGCTTGCCCGCGGCGACACCGTCATCGTCGAGCAGGAGACCTATCAGGGGTCGCTGAACCGCCTCTCGCGGCTCGGCGTCAACACGGTCGGCATCCCGCTCGACAGTCAGGGCATGCGGATGGACGCGCTGGCCACAGCGCTTGCCGACCTCAAAGCCCGCGGCATCCGGCCGAAATACATCTACACCATCCCGACCGTACAAAATCCGACCGGCAGCATCATGCCGGAGGCGCGGCGCGCCGAGATGCTGAAACTGTCGCAAGAGTACGGCGTGCCGATCTTCGAGGATGATTGCTATGCCGACCTGGTCTGGGCGGGCAAGCGCCCGCCCGCGATCTACGCAATGGCGCAAAATGGCGGCGTGATCCACATCGGCTCGTTCTCCAAATCGATTGCGCCGGCGCTGCGCGTCGGCTTCATCGTCGCGCCCTGGGCGATGACGTCCAGAATGCTGGCGCTGAAGACCGACGCCGGAAGCGGTGCGCTGGAGCAGATGGTGCTCGCCGAATATTGCACACCGCACTTTGCGACCCATGTGCCGAAGCTGACCCGCGGGCTTCGCGCCAAGCTCGACACGCTGATGGAGGCGCTCAACGAGCAGTTCGGCACATCGGCCGAATTCGAGGCGCCCCAGGGCGGCATCTTCCTCTGGGTCAAGCTGCCCGACAATGTCGACACGCTCAAACTTTATCAGGCGGCGCTCGCGGCCGGTGTCGCCATCAATCCGGGGCCGGAATGGTCGACCAACAAGGCGCATTCCACCAGCCGGCTCCGGCTCTGCTTTGCAAGCCCCTCCAAAGAGCAGATCCGCGAGGGCGTCGCCGTGCTCGCAGACGTCTGCCGGCGCGAGTTTGGGGTGCCGGTGCGGATCGCGAATGTGGAGCAGCGGGCGAAGGCCTAAGGATCATCCGTCGAGGTGAAACTCGACATTGACCTGACCGCTGCCGCTCGACGGGAAATACTCGCAGAGCTGCTCGGCTTCGCCGCGAAAGTCGTACCAGCCGAGGGCTGCGAACAGCATGATGGTATCGGCCATGCCGCCTTCGCCGTTGCATTTGGTGGCGTAGTCCGGGAGCATGTCGAGGAATTCGCGGTAGCGCCGCTGCTGCCATAGTTCGAGCACGCGCAGATCGACCTGGCGGTTGAATTCGCTGGCAACCGTCGTCCAGGCTTCCGGTCCGAGCTTCCTGTTCGGCCACAGCCGATGCGACAGCGAGCCCGAAGCCAGCACAGCGACGCGCTCTTTCGACTTCGCGATCGCGCGGGCGGTGGCTTCACCGAGCAGGCGGCTCTCCTCCTGAGAGGTGAACAGCGGCGACGCCACTGAGACCACCTTGGCCCAGCCGCCCGCGTTCATGTAATGCATCGGGACGATGGTGCCGTATTCGAGCCCAAGGCTCTCGACCTTGTGGGCGATGACGTTGAGCCCGGCGGTTGCCGCCTCATCCGCGATGGCGGCGGCGAGCGCGCTGTCGCCCGGCAGGTCGTAGCGCAAATCCTGAATCATCTGCGGCGCCTCGTGGCTGGTGAAAGCGCCGCGATGCTGCGGATTGGCGTTGATGTGGTAACCGAAATTGGACAGCCAGTGGGTATCGAACACCACGAATGTCGTCACGTCGCGCACCCTGGCGCGGCGGCCGAGTTCCCGGAGCGCGGCGACCGCACCGGCCCGCGCCAGCCTGAGCGGACTGCCCTCCACCTCCGACAGCATCAGTGACGGCACATGGCTGACCTTGGCGGCGAGAACGAGCTGTCCCAATTGTGATCCTCCTTCTGAAAGCGCGCTGGCTAATCGCAGCGCACGGCATGAATGATGCGGAGCAGGAGCACGATCGACACATTGGCCTTGCCGGCCTCGATCTGGGCCAGATAGCGCTCGGAAATCCCGGTTTGGCGAGCGAGATCCCTGCGCGACATGTCCTTCCGACCACGCACGATGCGAAGTCGCTCGCCAAGCCGGATCAGAAACTCGCTCTCGGAAGGAAAGGACGGACCGCCCGACGACACCCCGGGACCGGGAGAATCGGAGGGCGCTTCCGCCCGGGATCGTGCTGCGCTGTTTGCCACGTTCACCCCTGAACAGGCAGCAGACGACAGCAGCCCCGCTGCGGCATTGATCCGGATCAATGACGCCGTGGGCCGGCCTCGCAGGGACGCGGCCGCCGGAGGTCGAAGATAACAAGAGCGCGATGCTTAGATGTCAGCGCACCGAAAACGGCGACTGATAGGGCCGGCCGAACGGCACGCCGTTGATCACGGTCTGCACCGGCTTCAACAGGAGCTTGCCGTCGCGCTTGTTGTTGCGGGTATCGACGAAGGTGACCGGACCCTCGGCCAGCTCCATGATTGCGACGTCGCCGGGGGCGCCGACCTGCAGGGTGCCGATCTTCGGCGCGCGGTTGATGATCTTGGCCGGCGCCGTGGTTGCCATCGCCACCACCTGCTCCAGCGGAAACCCGAGCGCCAGAAACTTGCTCATGACGTTGGGCAGGAAGGGCACGCCCGGCGAATTCCCCGAAAAGACATGGATGTCGGAGGAGATCGTATCCGGCGTGCAGCCGCCGGGGATTGCGACTTCGGCCACCGTGAAATCGAAGCTGCCGCCGCCATGGCCGACGTCGAACATCACGCCGCGCTGCTTGGCGGCAAGGGCTGCCGGCAACAGCTTGCCGTCCTGCACGATATTGGTGAAGACGCCCGACATGTTCGGGAAGCCGGAATAGCAATGCGTCAGCACGTCGCCGGGCCGCAACAGATTGAGGATGTCGCTCATCAGCTCCTTGGTTTCGACGCCGCCGATATGCACCATCATCTTGGCCGGCCAGCCGCACATCTCGCAGGCCTGGATGCCGCGCTTGAGCGGCTCGAGGCCATGCTTGAAGATGACGTTCTCCGACATTCGCACCTTGACGCCGATCAGGAAGTCGGGGTTTTCGGCAAGCGCCATCGCGCAAGCCTCAACCTGCGCGTTGTCGATATTGTAGAGCTCGGCGACGGGGAATGCGGAAAGCCCGTTATTGGCGATATGGACAAAGGCGTACATGCGCGCACGCGACTGCGCCACGATGTAGCGGCGCAGTGCCGCAAGATTGTTGACGCCGGCATCGCCGGCCGAGACCACGGTCGTGGTGCCCTGAAACTGCACGAGCTCGTCGGCGGGAATGCCGATCGCAGAGCCGTAGGGGTAAACGTGGCAATGCAGGTCGACCAGGCCAGGCAACACGAGCTTGCCCGAGGCATCGATGGTCTTTGACGCGCGTTCGGCGGGAATGCTCTCGGAAAGCTGCTCCACCACGCCCCAGCGGATGCCGATGTCGCGCCTGGCACGCAGCGACTGGCTCGGATCGAGCACCTCGCCGCCCTTGATGACGAGATCGAACTTGTCGTTCGGCCCCATCGCGGCAAGGGCGCTTCCAGCGGTTGCAGCTAAAGCAGTCGATCCGGTCAAGGACAGGAAATGGCGACGCGACAACGCAGACATATTGGCTCCCCCCCATCTGATTTTTGGCAGATGATGCGACGCCGGAACGCTTTGTGCAAGGAGCCACGCGCTGGCTTTCTGTACCGAGCCACGCAATGGGCAGCATTCCACCCAATCGACGTGCCGGCTGCATTCGCCCACAACGTTCCCGCACCACGTCATCGAGCCGAAGCTGAACAGCGGTTCAGAATTCTCTTGCAGTTCCTTCGGAACGTTCCTTTCCGCTCAGCGGTTTAAACCCCACTGAGAGTGAGGAGGACTATGATGAGAAAGTCAGCTTATGTCGTCGCGGCGCTTGCTGCGATCGTTGTGGCGGCGCCTTCGATTGCGAGCGCCGACACCGTCGTGATCAAGCATCGCGACCACTGGCGCGGCGCCCACGCCGAATATCGCGACCATCGCGACTACGGCTGGCACCGTGGTTGGTGGCATCGTGACCACGACCGCGACCGCGGTGCTGTCGTGATCCGCGAGCATCGCGACCGGTACTAAAGAAGAGGCCGACACCGGGATGGCCCCGCAAGGGGCCATCCTTTGCTTGCGCTCATTAGTCCCACGCCGGCGCGAAACCCGGGCTGACGCAGCGCCGATTCTTCGGCAGGTCCGCGATTGTCCTGCGGTCGTCATCGTCGAGCCTGACATTGAGCGCGTCGAGATTGGCCTGTTGGCTCTCGCGGCGCGATGCCTTGGGAATGACTGCGACACCGGGCTGGTCGAGCAGCCATTTCAGCGCGACTTGCGCTGCACTCGCATTGTGCTTCTTGCCGATCGCAATCAACGTCTCGTCGGAAGCGGCGCGGCCCTGCACCAGCGGACAATAGGCGACGAGCGGGATGCCCTTCGCATCGAGCCAGGCCTTCACCCTGGTCTGATCGAGCATCACGTGATATTCGATCTGGTTGCAGGCGATCGGCGCCTTGAGCTCATCGACCACGGTCTTGAGAAGCGCGACGTTGAAATTGGCAACCCCGATGGCGCGGGTGCGGCCCTCCTCCTTCAGCCTCATCAGCGTCTCGAACATCGACGGCAGGTGCATGCCCGGCTTCGGCCAGTGCACGAGATAGAGGTCGACCACATCCAGCCTAAGCTTCTTCAGGCTTGAATCGAAGGCGCGCCGCATCGCGTCAGGGGCGAGATTCTCGTTCCAGACTTTTGTCGTCACATGCAGCTCGCCGCGCTTGACGCCGGACGACGCGATCGCAGCGCCGATCGCCTCTTCGTTGCCATACATTTCCGCGGTGTCGATATGGCGATAGCCGAGGGCGAGCGCGCTTTCGACCGCGGCGCGGCAGACCTCTGCTTGCATGCGGAAGGTGCCGAGCCCAAGCCGCGGGATGCGCAGCCCCTGGGATTGCAGATAGTCCATGGTGATTGCACTTTATGTCGGAAGGGATGGGAGGCGGATTTTGCCTGCAGCACCGCCATCACATCAAGGTCGAAGCCGTTGCAGCTGCCATGCGAAACTAGCGGCTGGTCAGCCGTTGCAGCCGGCGCGCGTCCGGCTGAGGCGCGATATCGACGGCCCATAGGTCGCGGTTGCCGACATCCTTCAGGGTCACCGTCATAATGCCAGTCCGGGCGTCGATGTCGACCCGGCCGAAGAATTGCAAGCCGAAGCAGGGCGCGAGGTTGTCGCCCTGTGCGCTGCTCGCTCCGTTCTGATACAGCGCGCGCGGTCCAAAGGTGTTATCGAGCTGTCCTACCGACCAGGTGCCGGCATGCAGAGGACCCGAGACAAACTCCCAGAACGGCTCGAAATCGGAGAATGCGGCACGGTTTGGGTCGTAATAATGCGCGGCCGTATAGTGCAGTCGGCGGTCAGCCAGATCGTGTTGCGCTATAGCTGCGCATATCGATCAGAAAGAGATAGATGCGGCCCGCATCGGCCCGCATCTCGCGGATCGGCATATATTCCAGGAACGCGCGTCTTGCCCGCGCCACGAGCCGCGACGCACCGTCCTCGTCAAACCCATCCGCATCGACGCTGCCGAGCGGCGACCAGTCGTCGGTCACTTCATGGTCGTCCCATTGCGCAAGCATCGGCACCTCGGCGTGGAAGGCGCGAAAATTCTCGTCGAGCCAGTTGTATTTGTAGTTGCCGCGGAACTGCCGCAGTGTGCGGGCGACCGCGGATTTGTCCCCGGTGGTGATGTTGCGCCAGATCTCGCCGTTCGGAAGTTGTTGGGTGGGCGGTATCGTGCAGTCGGCATAGATGTGGTCGCCGGAATGGATGAAGAAGTCGGGGCGATTTTCGAGCATCGTCCGATAGGTGCGGTAACCGCCGCGCGAGGGATCGATGCCCCAGCCCTGGCCTGCCGTATCGCCCGACCAGACGAACGAGATCGATTGCCGCGCGCGCGGCCTGGTGCGGAAGCGGCCAGTGCGCGTTTCGCCCGAAAGATTCGAGGCGATATCCTCAAGCCGCACGCGGTAGAAAATATCCTGCCCCTCCGGCAGAGCTTGCAGCAAGAGCTTTGCCGTGAAATCGCGATCCGGCAGGGCGTCAGCCGATAAGCTGCCGAGGACGGTCTTGAAGCTTACGACCGTCGACCATTCCAGGCACATGCGCGCCGGGCCCTCGGCACGCGCCCATACCACGGCCGTATCGCAATCGACGTCGCCGGACTGAACGCCGCCGGCGATCCGCGGACGGTCGGCGGCGCGCGACAGATATGGCTTTGCAAGACAGGCAGCGCCGGCAAGGGCGGCCGACGCAACGGAACGGACCAGCAATTGCCGTCTGGTCAGAACCGGGTAAGGAATCATCGGTCAAGGCACCTTCATCGAATCACGATGAAGGGTGCCTGCCGAGTTTGACTCGCGGCCGAAGCTTTCTTGACTCGGAGCTTAAGGTTTTGCGACGGCCGGATGACTCTGCAACGGGGGCGCCTATCCTTGACGCGTCTATTTCACGGTTTCCAGTTGCAGATACCGCCGGACTTGCACGGCCAGGTCTGGATCCGCGTATCCATGGCTTGCGCGTCGAGCGGGTTGCGATGCCGGTGCGCCAGATGCGTGCGCGCCGACGGCTTCGGCTTCATGCTCGCTGCGTTTGCGGCGCGGCGCGGCACCGTGACGTCTTTGATGGCGACGCCCCTCGGCTCCGTTTTCAGCTCCTCGCGCGCCCATCGCGGCTCGCTTGCGCGGTCGCCCTCCGCCTCGACCGGAAGCTGCTCGAATACAGCCGGCGGGCCGATCGGCTTTGGCGACAGCACCGCCTTCGACAGGTCGAGACTGAAATAGTCCTCCTTGCCCTGCTCGGCCGCCGTCGCCGCGCTCGCGAAAAACAGCGAGGCGCCGCAAAGGCCTGCGAGCAAGCGGGTCATGGCCATTTTGGCCTCCCAAAGGGCAAAACAAACACGTCCACACCGCTTACATAAGCCCTCCTGCGGTACAGTTCCAGCCTCCCTGCACCAAAAGGTTCCCATTGGAATGCTCGCAATTGGTTGGCGCGAGCAGAATCTCGTTTTAACCCCCGCCCGACAACGCCTTCACCAGGCGGTAGAGATATTCGTTGCCCTGGTAGAATGACTTGATCGGAACCCGCTCGTCCCTGCCATGAATGCGGGCGCCGTCACTTGCCTCAAGCGCCATGCCGGAATTGCCATAGGTCGGAATTCCGGCGCTGCGCAGAAACGCGCCGTCGGTGGCGCCAGCGATCATCACCGGCAATATCACAGCGTCCGGCCAGAGCTGATGCGACACCTTCTCGACCGCGCCGAGGATTGTCTCGTTGAGCTCGGAAGGCGGGCTGGGGTCGGCCGGACCGATTTGGGTGACCACGATCTGATCGTCGGCGAGCACGCGCGTCAGGGTCGCCTTGACCTCTTCGATGGATTCATTGGGCATGACGCGGCAGTTGACCTTGGCACTGGCAAGCTGCGGCAGCGCGTTGATGGCCTGACCGGCCTCGAGCATGGTGGCGACGCACGTCGTGCGCAGGATCGCGTTGTAGGAGGGATTGGCGGAGAGCCGAGCCACTGCGGCGGGATCAGGCTGGTCGGATGCCGTCGTCCGCAGATCTGCGGCGGTCTGCTCATTCTCGAATTGCGCGGAGCGGGCGAAGTAAAGACGCGTCGTGTCATTGAGATTGACCGGGAACTCGAATTTCGAGAGCCGCACCAGACCTTCCGCCAAGCGATAGATCGCATTGTCCTTGCGCGGCGCCGCACTGTGGCCGCCGGGGTTTCTGACTGTAAGCTGATAACTGACCGGGATCTTCTCGCTGGTCTGCACGCTGTTCTTGATCGCCTTGCCGTCCCTCAGGCTGACACCGCCGCCTTCGTTCAGCGCAAATTCGGCATCGATCAGGTCGCGATGATTCCTGATCAGCCAATGCATGCCGACGCCATCGGCGTCGAAAATCTCTTCATCCGTCTCCAAAGCGACGATGATGTCGCGCTCGGGCTTGAAACCTTCCTGTTTGTAGCGAATCAGGTTGGCAATATGCGATGCCGCCATGTATTTCTGGTCGGCCGAGCCGCGCGCGTAGAAATAGCCGTCCTTCTCGGTCAGCCTGAACGGCTCGACCGACCAATCCGCCGGGTTGGCCGGCACCACGTCGATATGCGCAACCAGCAGGATCGGCTTGCGTGCGCCAGAGCCGCGCAGCCGCGCCACCAGGTTGCCCTTGCGCGGAGCGGGCGAGAACGCGTGAACGTCGTCGTCGGGGAAGCCTGCCGCCTTCAGCCGCGCCGCCATCGCCTCAACCGCGGCCTTGGTGTCGCCGGTCGCGGTCGTGGTATCGATCTCGATGAGCTCCTTATAGATGTCGTGCAGGAGCTCTTGGTGCGCCGTCAGCTCTTCGGCCGCGAAGCTTGCGCGCGCGAGGAGAATGACGACAAGGGCGATTGCGAAGCACGCCAAGCGCTGGCGTTGGGCCTTTTGAAACATCTTGCACTCCAGGAGAGTCTCGTTGCCTGATTGAGGCGAACGTTCCAAGCTTTCGCAAGGCCTTCAGTCCCGCGATATGCGCAGGTTGGTCCAGCTCATTTCGCATCATTGTCCGCGATCCGAACAGCGGTTGGTCGCGTCCGCTTGGTGACTCCCGAACGGCCCGGGTCAACCTTCGGTTTCCAACAGTACCTTGCCGTATAATTCGCAGGCAGGCTCCGGCTGCACTCTGAAATGCGTGGCGACAGCACGCATGTCGCGCAACAAGCGCTCCATGGGATGACCAGCACGAAATATCGATCCTCCAAGTGCCCGTACCAGGTTTTCAGCGGCTGCCAGAGCGGTACGCGCGATGATCGCGGCATCGGCCCGATGCCTTGCCTGAGCTTGCAGGCTCAGGTCACGCTTGCTGATTCCAGCCTCGTAGATTTCGTCGCCGTCGTGTAGCAGCAGCGCGTGCGCCATATGGACCTGCGACGCTCGCTTTCCCAGTTCTATCGCTTGCCACTGCTGGCCGGCCTTGCGGCGCCTGGCCTCTTCGACGAACTGATCGACGATGGCGCTTCCAACCGCGACGACTGGCGCAGCGGACGAGAGCACCAGTATGCTTCCTCCGCTCGTCCGCTGATATAGCGGCCCGTCATTAACCTCGAGACCCGGATAGGCGCCGGATTCGACATCGGCCCAGGCGACCGTGCGATCAAACGGTATCGCCGCCTCGTGAAGAGCGACACGCTTGCTGCCTGTGGCGCGCGCGCCAACCATCGTCCAACTATCGTGATCCACCGCAAAATCGCGTTGCGGAACCAGCGCGATGCGTTCTTCCATATTGCCTGCGGCATCCGGCACGCTGACGGCGACGATCACCCAATCGGCAAAGTCGATGCCGCTGGCAAACTCCCAGATGCCGGATACGACGTAGCCGTCGTCAGTTCTGAGGCTGTTGATCTGACGCCTGACGCCGACGCTCAAATTGGAGACCATAGCGTCGCCGCCGTACTTGAATACTTCCATCTGCGCGGAGGATTTGAACATGCCCACGAGCCAGGAATGCATCGCCAAGAGCGAAATGATGAAAGCGGTGGAGCCGCACCCCCGGCCCAATTCTCGCGTCACACGCCAGAGTATTGATGGGCTCAGGCCGTATCCGCCAAACCGGGGCGGTTGCAGGATCCGGAAGAAGCCCGCTTCTCGCAGTTTGTGGATGGCCTCAGGCGAGAAACAGCCGTTTCGGTCAGCCTCGCCGGCACGCTCCCGAAGAAAGGGGATCAGGCTCTCTGCACGAACAACGAGATCGTCAGGTGACGGAATGGAACGCTGGGCTTGATGGAAGTTCACGGCTTGCCTCCAAACTGAGATATGCCTTGCCATATCAATGCGATCGAAACCGCCGACACGAGGCTATAGGACATGCGATAGAATGCGGAGGAAGGTATTCGCCGGACGAGCCGAATGGCGACAAAATTGGCTGCGATCGCGAGTGGCAAGAGCGCCGCAGAAATCGACATGCTGTGGTTCGAGAATTGCCCAAGCGCGAAAAATGGAACGAGTTTCGTCGCATTGAGGACCAGAAAGAAGATCGACATTGTGCCGATAAACGTCATCTTCGGCAGGTCTTGCGACATTGCGTAGACTAGGAAGGGCGGTCCGCCAGCATTCGCGATCGTGCCGGTAAAGCCTGCGGCGGTGCCCCAAAAAAGACCGGAGGCGCCGCCCTCGGCCTTGCTTCTAAAACCAACCCAATGAGAGATGGCGAAGGCAATGCCAATTGTGCCGACCACTATTCGCACCGACGCCTGGTCCAGATAGCGCGCGAGAGCCCAAGCCAGCGCAATGCCGAATACCGCCCCAGGCAACACAAGGGACAAGGTACGGCGATCCCATTCGGATCGAAACGACCAAGCCGAGAACAAATCCTGCGCCAGCATGACCGGCAGCAGGACCGCCGCCGCCTGCAGAGGAGGAATGGCCAATGCGAGAAGCGGCGTTGCAATCAGGCCAAACCCGATGAACCCGCCTTTCGACAATCCGAGGCAAATGACGGCGATGCCTGCAACCAGAAACATGAATGGGTCGATGCTCATCGGGAACGCCGACGCTTGCGCAACTTGACGGCATGCTGGCCGGGAGGCTTGTAATCGACAAGATTGGGCGCAACCACCGTTTCGCGATAGCTCGCCCATTCGGCGTCCGACCAATCGCCCATACCGGCGACAACATCGAAGTCGTCGAGCGCCCTTCCCTCGTAAAGCGTGCGCTGGATGGGCTGGATGTGAAAGAGCGGCATGCCCGCCTGGAAGTCGATCGGAACGTCCGTCTTCTTAAGACGGAGATTGGTGAACAGCGGTCCGAACCAGCTGTCGGTTTCGACGATGCCTTCGAAAAGCTCGTACTGAAGGCTCCGCGGAAAGTTCGGGACCGGTCTAATCAAGAGGCTCCAGCCAGGTCTTGTACGGGCGATCAATCCGCTCCAGACCTGCACGAAACCTGGCTCGGGAAACGCTGTTATAAATGGGGGTGAGCAGCCCTCAAGATCGCCCGGAGCGTGTTCGTCAAAGTAACTCTCGAAGTCGGGAAACTGCGCCGCCCCGAGCGAATACCACTGGTCCGCTCCCTTGAACGTCCATTTTACATTCGTGCCATCAAATTGAAGCGAGAACGCGAAAGGTGGAAAGACGTACCATCCGAACGCGGACGCTGTGGCTACGGGATCACAATAGCGGAAGGCGCGCGTCGGGAGCATGCCACCCGCGGATCGATCAGCGCGCTGAGGTGAAGGGCAATCCGGGATCATCCTGTAAAATGTCACGATCCCTTCGTCCGTGTCGGTGCTCGTCATCTTGACCTCCGGGGGCAAGACGGGGCGCGAGAACGCCCCGTCCGACAAAGCCTAGTTTTTGGTCGGCTTGATCAGGCTGATGGCGCCGCCACCGGTCCTGATCTTGCCCTTGTCGGTCACCGCAGGCTTGATGAGGTTGATGGCGCCGCCACCGGTCTTGATCTTGCCCTTGTCGGTCACCGCAGGCTTGATGAGGCTGATGGCGCCGCCACCGGTCTTGATCTTGCCCTTGTCGGTCACCGCGGGCTTGATGAGGTTGATGGCGCCGCCACCGATTTTGACCTTGCCTTTGTCCGCAATCGCTTTCATTTCCAAACTCCCTTTTTGTCGATCGTCGAACCGCTGCTTGCGAGCTCGCACGACCTCCACAGGATGCTGACAGCTTGGACGTTAGCAATCTGTGATTGCAACAAATCAAATACTCTCCCTGATGTTGCCGCATTTGGCGCGTGTCGATGTGAGAGTGAGGACGGCATCCATCTTGCGGGGCAAGTTCGCTCGTGTCGACTTCGATCAACGGTTGGCAAAACTCTGCCCAAACTCCCGCTGCCGTTTAACTTTCCCGCAGAGCTGGAGCCAAGGCGAGATTGTCGAGCACAACCAGCGGCGCACAGAAAACCGAGATGGCTTCGCCGCCGGATTCACGACGGCGACGCATCCAGTGGATAAGTGGTGGACATCCCATTTCAGACTCGGTTGCGACCGATTTCGCACCGTCTCGCCGCAAGTAAGACCAAACTATTTCGCATCCTTGACCGCAATCACCTCGATCTCGACCAGAAAACCGGGGTTGGCGAGCGAAGCGACACCGACCACCGAGCGCGCCGGCAGATTGGGCTGGCTACCGCCAAAAAATTGCGTGTAGCCATCCATGAAGGCCTTGAAATCCATCGGCGCGGCCGCGTTGTGCACCAGGAACACCTGCATCTTTACGACATCGGCCATGGAAAGGCCAAAGCCTTCCAGAATGCCCTTGATGCGCGTGAGCACACCGACGGTCTGGGTCCTGGTATCGCCATAGGCCGCGACACTCTGGGGATCTGCGTCCTTGCTGATGGCGGGCGGCACCTGCCCGCTGACGTAATAGGTCGTCACATTGCCCTTGACCTCGACGGCCTGCGCAATCGGAAAGGTCGAGTTGGGAATGGGATGCCTGACCACCTCGGCCCTTGCAGCGGTCACACCGGCAAAAACAGCCGCAAGCAGCAGCATCGCCCGAAATGTCATGTGACCGCTCCCTGTTTCACCGCCTGGCATCCTTGACGTCGCCGGCGGTCACCGCATCGCGAAAATTATTGCCGAAATGCGTGCGCACGTAATTGACGACGGCGGCGATCTGATCGTCGCTCAGCATGTCACCGAACGGCGGCATGGCGCGCCTGCCATGCACGACGACGTGGACCGGATATCCGCTCGACTGGAGATAGGAGTTGGAGGCAAGCGACGGATAGGTCCCCGCCCCCGTCGCGCCCATGGCGTCCTGCATGTGGCAGCCCTGGCAGATGTTGGCGAACAGCTCCTCGCCGCTCGTTTCGGCAAAGACGTAGCCGGTCGAGAACGTGCGCGGCTTCGACGCCTCCTGCGCCGAGATCGCGTCCGGCAGAAGCGGGAGCTGCGCTGCGACGCCAAGCACGAGGCAAAGGTAGCGGGCTCGTCCCATCACGTCCTCACCACGCGCTCGTGCAGGCGCAAGACGGCGTCGAGCGCGGACAAGACGGCGCCCTCCTGCCAGGCGGGCAATGCGGAAGCATGTTCGCCCGCCAGCACGATGCGTCCGTCGATCTGGCAGAGGTTGCGATAGTGCTGCGTGCGCGCCTCATCGGACCAGTCGCCGCTGCAGCCGAGCGTGAACGGCACGCGATGCCAGGCAACCGCGATGCCGCACTCGAAATCGTCTCTGTATTGCGGATGAATAGCCGCGCCGAATTCAACCGCGCGCGCCACCCGCTCGGCGGGCGGCATCGCCGTAAACTCGTAGGCGTTGGCACCGTCGAACAGATAGGCGCCGAGCAGCACGGCACGGCCGGAGCGGTTGAATCCGGTGTTGGGATAGGCGATCTGCCGGATCGGCATGTCCGTGTAGCTGATGCCGCCATAGATCGCCTCGTCCTCCTCCCAGAACCGCCGTTTGAACTGCAATCCGATCTTGACCGATCCGGAATAGGGAACGGCGTCGATCGCAGCCTTCGTGGCGTCCGAGACCTGCACCGGCAGCTGGCTCAGGATCGACAGCGGAATGGTGCAGACGCACCAATCTGCGGTCGCCGTCCAGCGTCTCGCCGGGGTCGTGGTGTCGACGAAGCTCACGGTGACGCCGCCATCGTTCTGGGCGATGCCAGTCACCTTGGCATTGTAGGTAATGACGTCGGCAAGCTCTTTCGCAAAAGCCTTGCCGATCATGTCCATGCCGCCCACCGGCTGGAACATCGTGGTTTGGAAATTGTAGTTGGCGAAATTCTGCAAGTAGCGCCACAGCCGCGATTTCAGGATGTCCGACAGCACCACCGGATCGCTCGGCGTGGGTGCGGCCGACAGCCCGCCGCCCGGCGCCTTCGCATAGCCGCGCGACTCGGAGGAGATCAGGTTGGCGTTGTATCTATAATCGCGGTCCAGCGCGCCCCAGGATCGCAGGGCTTGCAGCAGGATCTCCTGATCCTCGCTGGTGACGGCTTCGTCGAGCTTGCCCTGCCTCGTCACCTTCGCCAGCAGTTCGGAAATCGACCCGCGAAAATCGGCCTGCACCGCGCGGATGCGCTGCGGGCGGCCGCCAAACGCACGCGACGAATGCAGATAGGCATTGTGGTTGAGCTGGATGAAAGGCTCGAGCGCAACGTTGAGGCGCCTGCAGTAATCGAGCAGCGCGCGGTGATGGTAGGGAATCCGCCACGGCCCCGGATTGATGTAGAGCCCTTCCTCGAATTCGCACGCTTGTGTGAGGCCGCCAAGCTCGACAAAGCGGTCGCCACCGCGCAACGTCCAGTTCCGGCCGCCCGGTCGCGCATTGAATTCGAGCACGCGCACGCTGTAACCGGCGTTGCGCAGCTCGAGCGCGGCCGTCATGCCCGCCAATCCGGCGCCGAGGATCAGGACGGATGCGCCCCTGGGATCGCCCTCGAGCTTGATCCGGCCTTCGTAACGCGACTCGGCGGCGAAACCGAGGCTCGTCATCGCGTGGTACATCGCACTGCTTCCGGCCATCGCCCCGATCAGCGAAAGCAGGTCGCGCCGCCTGACCATCTGAGCTTTGTCGCGCATGTCGTTGCCGGGCCCCGGGTTCTCCGAGGGAAACGGGAGCGCGCCATGCTGTCAAGAAAACTGTGCTTTGCCACACACGCTTTCTTGATCGGAGGCCGCGGGCCGCCGCGGGGCTAGCGCCTCAGCGAAGACCCGCGCGACGAAAGCCCTCCAGATAGTGCTCGCGCGCCTCGTCCCGCGTCCACGGCAACTCGTTTGCGATCCAGTCGAGCGAAATGTTCGGCTGGGCCCGGCCCAGCTCTTGCAGTGCGCTGGATGCAAGCTCCGTATCGCCGGCCATTCCCGCAGCAACAACCAGGACCCGCAAGGCTCCCACAAGTTCGCCGCGCTGGCGTACGGCAATGCGGGCGAGCGCAATCGCCTCTCGATAGTCGCGCGCGGCGAACCGTGCGTAGGCGGCAACGCCATAAAAAATCGCAAGCGAGGGATCGCGCGGGGACAGGCGAATGGCGTGCAGGGCTGCCTCGTAGGACTCCTTCGTCTGGCCGCAGTGCGACAACACGAGGGCATAGTAGCCCTGCGCCAGGCAGAAATTCGGATTGAGCTGCAGCGCCAGCTCGAACTCGGAAATTGCGTCGTCGCGGCGGCGCGTCGAGAAGTAGACGCTGCCGAGCGCCGTGTGGGCCCAGGCATCCGAATTGTCGATCTGCACCGCCCGCAGCGCGGCGCGCTCCGCGATCGGCGCAACCGTGGCAAGCTCGGCCCAGCCCTGATGCACGTCGAACATGTAGCTGGTCGCAAGCACCGACAACGCCTGGCCGTAGCCGGGATCGATCGCGATCGCCTTCAGCAGCAGCTCTCGCGCCTTGATGTGATCCTCGCGCGTGACGCGCCAGTAATGCGACAGCGCGCGGATGACGAGATCCCACGCGTCCAGGTTGCTCGGCGGCTTGTGGCGGACGCGGAAATTCTCGGCGACATAGATCTGCGGTTCGATCGCGGCGACGATCGCGTTGGTGATCTCGTCTTGGACGGCGAACACGTCGTTGAGCTCGCGGTCATACTGGGCGGCCCAGATCTGACTGCCGGTTGCGGCATCGGAGAGCTGTGCGGTAATGCGAACCCGCCCGCCACCCTTGCGGACGCTGCCTTCGAGCACGTAGCGCACGCCGAGCTCCTCGGCGATCCGCTTGATGTGAACGGCCCTGCCCTTGTAGGTGAAGGAGGAGTTGCGGGCGATCACGAAGAACCACCTCACCTTCGACAAGGCCGTGAGAATGTCCTCGCTGATGCCGTCGCAGAAATATTCCTGCTCGGGATCGTCGCTCATGTTCTCGAACGCGAGCACGGCAATCGCCGGGCGGTCCGGCATGGGCAGCAGCGGCGGCCGCGGCTCATCGACGCGCTCTTCCTCTTCCCCGGTCGGCTGCAGGCCGGGAGACTGTACCTCCACCTCGGCGACAAATCGAAAGCCCTTGCGGGGCATGGTGCGAATGAATTTTTGCGCCTTCCCTGAGTCCTCGACCGCCGCGCGCGCCGCGTTGATGCGACTGGTCAGCGCCGAATCCGATACGGCGCGGCCGCCCCAGACCAGCTCGATCAGGTCGTCCTTGCTGAGGACGCGGTCTCTGTTGGCGATCAGATGAACCAGAAGGTCGAACACCTGCGGCTGCAGATCGACCTGAATGCCGTCGCGCAGCAATTCGCGCCGATCCGTATCAAGCGTATGATTTTCAAAAACAAATTGCACTTCTTCAATCCTCAAACGAATCCAGTCTCAAGAAAAAATCACTGCCGCCTCAGGGATAAATCAAGTGTGCGCCAAAGCACGAAGTGCGGGTTTCCGGCTAGCTGCGGCAATTGACGCGGGGGGCTTCATGCGTTGCCTCTATCGGAGACCATTATGTCACAATTGCAATCCACCAACCCGGACGTTTCGGGGTTTCGAATCGTCAAGGTCATTGCCTTTTTCTACGGAATAGTCGCTTACGTCGCGTTTTTCATCACAATCCTTTACGCTATCGGTTTTGTGATGGGCGTTTTCGTGCCCAAGACCATCGACACCGGTACCGAGACATCGAGCGCCGAAGCGATCGTCATCAATCTGCTCCTGATGTCGTTGTTCGCCGTGCAGCACAGCGTGATGGCGCGCAAGCAGTTCAAGGAATGGTGGACACAGTTCGTGCCGAAGCCGGTCGAACGATCGACCTACGTTCTGTTCGCAAGCCTGTCGCTCATGCTGCTGTTCTGGCAATGGCGGCCGATGCCGGCCATCGTCTGGGAAATCGAAAATCCGGATGATGCGGCCGCCGTCGCCGTCATCGCGATGATGGGTTGGATCCTTGTGTTCTTCTCGACCTTCCTCATCAACCATTTCGAGCTGTTCGGCCTGCAGCAGGTCACGAACAATCTCTCCGATCGCAAGACGCCGGCACCGCGGTTCAGGACGCCCTTGATCTACAAGTTCGTGCGTCACCCGATCTATCTGGGCTTCATCATCGCGGTCTGGGCAGCACCCACGATGACGGTTGGACACCTGCTGTTTGCGGCGGTGATCACAGCCTACATCTTCGTCGGCATCTTCCTGGAAGAGCGCGATCTGGTCGAGCTGTTCGGCGATGACTACCGGCAATACAGAAAGCGCGTGTCCATGCTCATCCCGTGGCGCAAGTCCACCTGATCGCGCATGATCCGGAGAAAGCCCGCCCCGCACGCGGATAGCGGGGCGGCACGGCTTTCCCGCATAATCCCCAAACAAGAAGGAACAATCGTCGTGAAACATATCGGAAACTGCTCTTGCGGCGCGGTCGAGGTCGTGGTCTCGGGCGCGCCGGAAGCGATGGGCTACTGCCATTGCCGCTCCTGTCGCTCCTGGTCCGGCGGCCCGGTCAACGCCTTCAGTCTCTGGAAACCGGAGGCGGTGCGGATCGCCGCGGGAAAGGAGCATGTCGCAACCTTCTCCAAGACGAAGTTCAGCGAACGCAAATACTGCAGCAACTGCGGTGGCCATCTGATGACCAATCACCCGACCATTGGATTGGTGGACGTGTTTGCTGCGACCATCCCGACGCTCGCCTTCGCGCCGGGAGTGCACATCAACTATGCGGACACCGTGCTGCCGATCCGGGATGGATTGCCAAAGCTGAAGGATTTTCCAGCCGAGTTCGGCGGCTCCGGCGAGATGATGACCGAGTGAACCTGACCCGAGCCAGGCTCATTTCAGCCCGGCTCGGCGCAGGCCCTCCACATAACGCTCGCGATCGGCGGCCTCCCTGATCGGCATGTCGTTCATCATCCACTGCAGCGAGATATTCGGTTGAGCGCGCAAGAGCCCCTGCAGCGCCGAGCTCGCCAATTCCCTTTGTCCGGAGAGACCGGCTGCGGCGGTCAGGACGCGATGCGCGCCGACGAAGTCGGCGCGCTGCCGCAACGATTCGCGCGCGAGCCTGATCGCCTCGTCATAGTTTCCGCCGATGAACTGGGCATAGGCGAAAATCCCGTAATACAGCGCGGAAGACGGATCGCGCGGGGAAAGCCGCAGCGCGCGGCGCACCGCCTGGTCGCCCTCCTGCCAGCGCCCGCAATAGCATAGCGTCAGGGCATAGAAGGCCTGCGTCAGCGAAAAGTTCGGATTGAGCTTCAGCGCCAATTCGAACTCCGCAACCGAATCGTCGTAGCGCCCCTCGAACAGATACGTATAGGCGAGACCATGGTGCGCCCAGGCGTCTTCGCTGTCGGCCTCGACGGCAGCAAGCGCCGCGCGTTCCGCGACCGGCACCACCTTGCGCATGTCGGCCCAGCCCATATGGGCACCGAAGATGTGGCTGGTGGCGAGCACGCCCAGCGCCTGTCCATAATCGGGATCAATCGCGATCGCCTTCTCCAGCAGCGCCTGCGCGACGACATTGTCCTCTCTCGTCACGCGCCAGAAATGCGACAGTGCGCGCATCACGAGATCCCAGGCATCGAGGCTTCCCGGCGGCTTGCGCTGCGCACGGAAGTTCTCCGCCGCATAGAGATGCGGCTCGATCGCGGCCACGATCGATTCGGTGATCTCGTCCTGCACGGCGAAGACGTCGGCAAGGCTGCGGTCGTAGCGCTCGGCCCAGATGTGGCTGCCGGTGGAGACGTCGTTCAGCTGCGCGGAGATGCGCACCCGGTCGCCGCTCTTGCGCACGCTGCCCTCGAGCACGTAGCGGACGCCGAGTTCGCGGGCGACCTGGCTGATATGGACCGCCCTTCCCTTGTAGACAAAGGACGAGTTGCGCGCGATCACGAAGAACCAGCGCAGCTTCGACAGCGCGGTGATGATGTCTTCGCTGATGCCATCGGAAAAATAGTCCTGCTCGCGGTCGCCGCTCATGTTGGTGAAAGGCAGCACCGCTATCGCCGGCCGGTCCGGCAGCGACAACGCCGGTGACGACGGTTCGGCCTGCTCTGTCGCAGGCTGCTGCGGCTCGGGCGATGCCGCAAGCGACGGTGCCCGCACCGAGCCAACGAAGCGGAAACCCTTGCGCGACATGGTCCTGATGATGGACTGCTCGACACCGTTGTCGCCGACCGCCTTGCGGGCCGCGTTGATGCGGCTGGTCAACGTCGAATCGGAGACGATTCGGCCGCGCCATACCTTCTCGATCAGTTCGTCCTTGCTGACGACGTGATCGCCGTTTTCGATCAGATAGACGAGAAGATCGAAAACCTGCGGCTCGACAGACACGCCGCGGCCGCCCTGGCTGAGCTCGCGTCGATCGGTATCCAGCACGAAATCTGAAAAGTAGAACTCCACTCGGGAACCGCCTCTCAAGAAACAAACAAAACCGTCTCAGGGCAAAATCAACCCGCCCTCACAGTTTTTAGGTCCAAATACGGGCACGTTTGGTTCATCGCAACAGCCCCTTTCAGAGCTGCCATTCGCGCTCGGGAACCAGGAATACCCCGATGGCCGTTTCAATTCGCGATTTCGACCGGACCACGCCGAGAAGCTGCGTCATTGTGCTGCACTGCTCGCTCGGATCTGGCCGCCAACGGGGGCGCTGATCGACCAACTCGGCGACCGCTATCAGGCGATCGCACCGGACATTTCCGGCTGTGGCGACCACCAGCGGGACCTGCAGCCTGCCCGGGTCCCGGCTCGCTGACGAGAGAATCCTGCAGAGATGACGCCGGCCGGGCCGCCCCGCCCATCCGGGCAGTTTCGCAAAACCCTTGCGAAATCCCAGACTAGGACCAACCTAACTGGGAGATCCCCATGACCGATACCTCTGTCAATATCCTCGCCTCGCTATCGTCCGCGCTGGAAAACGTCGTTGCCGGCGCGCGGCCCTCCATCGTATCGGTGCATTCGCGACGCTCGCGCGCCTCGGGCTTCGTATGGAAGAATGGCCTCATCGTCACAGCCGACGAATCGCTCGCCGAAGAAGGCGATGTTGCGATCAGGCTCGCCGACGGCACAACGCGAGCGGCCGCCATCGCGGGCCGCGATCACACGACCGATGTTGCGGTTTTGCGCGCCGACACCGCCGGACTTGTGCCGGCAAAATTGTCATCGCGCCTGCCTGCGCTCGGCTCGCTATCCGTTGTCGTCGCCGCCAGCGACGGCGTGCCGACGGCAGCCCTAGGCGCGGTGTCGCTGGTCGGAGAACGCTGGCGCAGCCTGCGTGGCGGCGAGATCGACGCGCGGATCGAGCTCGATGTTCGGCTCCGGCATCGAAGCGAAGGCGCGCTTGCGCTCGATGCGTCCGGTGCCGCGTTCGGCATGGCGGTGCTCGGTCCGCGCCGCGTGCTTGCGATCCCGGCGGCGACGATCGAGCGTGTTGCTGCGAAACTCGAAACCCATGGCCGCGTCGCGCGCGGCTATCTCGGGCTTGGACTGCAGCCGGTCAAGCTCGACGACGGTATCGGCGCCATGGTGATGAGCGTCGACAAGACCGGTCCCTCTGCGAACGTCGGCATCAAGCAGGGCGACGTGATTGTCTCCTGGAACAACGAGAAGCTGTCGGGCGTGCGTGCCCTGTTGCGCGCGCTCGGCCCCGAGAGCGTCGGCTCGGTGGTCGATGTCGCGGTGCAGCGCGGCGGCGAGCCGAAATCGTTCAAGCTCACGATAGGCGAAAGGCCGGACGCGTGAGCGATGAGACCCCGACGATCGCGATCGCCGTCGAGATCGACGATCCCGCGCTTGCCGACCGGCTGGCGTCGCTGCTGGGCGGCGTCGCAGGCCTGCAACTCGTGGCGCCGGGGCAGCCAGCCAATGTTGCGATCGTATCGCGGGAGGCGCCAGCCGCGAACGATTCCGCGGGCGAACTCACGCCGCGCGAGCGCGACGTGCTGGCGCTGATGGCGGAAGGCGCCTCCAACAAGGCGATCGCGCGGCAGCTCGGCATTTCAGTCCACACAGCGAAATTCCATGTCGGCTCGATCCTCGACAAGCTGGACGCCACCGGCCGCACGGATGCGGTCGCGCATGCGGCGCGGCGCGGCGTGATCCATCTGTGATGGCTCTTGCAGGCGAGCGCCGGGCCGCCTTAGATGATGCTCCATCGATCGGTTCGGAGCAAAGACGATGGCGGACAACCTCGGCGGACGCGTTGCGTTGGTGACCGGCGGCTCGCGTGGAATTGGCGCGGCCATAGCAAGGGAGCTTTCCCGCGCAGGCGCCGCGGTGGCCCTCAATTATCGCGAGGCCAAAGATCAAGCCGACCGGTTGGTCGAAACGCTGCACGGCAGCGGCGGACAGGCGATCGCCGCGCGCGCCGACGTCTCGAACGCCGCCGATGTTGCCGACATGATCGCGCGCGTGAAGCGCGAGCTCGGTCCGATCGATATCCTCATCAACAATGCGGGGATTGCGATCAGGCGCGGTGTCGACGATCTCAGTGAAGCCGACTTCGATTCCACCATCGCCGTCAATCTGAAATCCGCATTTCTGTGCACGCAAGCGGTCTTGCCGATGATGCGCGAGAAGCGATGGGGACGCATCGTCAATATTTCCTCGGGCGCCGCGCGCGGCGCCGGCGCCATCGGTCCGCACTACAATGCCTCCAAGGCGGGTCTCGAAGGACTGACCCGCGGCTATGCCGCGCGCCTCGTCAAGGAAGGGATCACGGTCAACGCTGTCGCACCGTCGCTGATCGAAACCGACATGATGAAGGGCGAGCCAAATCTCGTCAGCCGGATTCCATTGGGGAGGTTCGGCACCACCGAGGAGGTCGCCAGGGCGGTATTGTTCCTGATCGACAACCCCTACATGACCGGGCAAACCGTCGCCATGAGCGGCGGCATGGCGTTCAATTAGCCCTCGGGGGCAGTGCACACGCGATCACCGGGCTGCGCGGCGGTAGGGAACGTAACGGGGTCTCCAGATCCTGGCGCGGATGAGCTGCTCGATCTGGTCGATCGGAACATCCGTGACCAGCCCTTCCTTGTGGGCCTGGAGCGCGACAGCAAGCGCAACCGTCAGCGCGACCTCGCGCAGCGCGCCGACCAGGGGCAGCAAATTGTGCTTCGGGTTGTCGCGGGCGGGCGAAGAGCTGGCCAGCGCCTTTGCTGCGGCCATGAACATCCCGTCGCTCACGCGCCTTGCGCCAACCGCCAGCGCCCCCAGGCCGACACCCGGAAAGATATAGGAGTTGTTGGTCTGGTCGACCTTGAAGCGAACGCCGTCGCGCGTCATCGGCGGGAACGGGCTGCCGACGCCGATCAGCGCCCGCCCCCGGGTCCAGGCCTCGATATCGGAAGGCGTCGCTTCCTCGCGCGAGGTCGGATTCGACAAAGGAAAGATGATCGGCCGATCGTTGCATTCCGCCATCGCGCGGACGATCGGTTCGGAGAAGGCGCCAGCCTGGCCGGAGACGCCGATCAGCACGGTCGGCCGGGCGTTGCGGACGACGTCGAGCAGACCGATCTTGTCGGGATGGTTGAGTTTCCAGCCTTCGATCGCCTGCTTCTTCTGCAGGAAGGGGAGCTGGAATGAGGCCAATCCGGTCATGCCCTCGACCAGCAGCCCATCGCGATCCACCATGAAGAAGCGTGCCGCCGCCTCGCTGTCCGGCAGGCCGGCATCGCGCATGGCGGCGCGGATCAGGCCGGCGATGCCGCAGCCGGCCGAGCCCGCGCCAAGCACGGCCACGCGCTGATCGGTGAGCGGCACGCCGGTGACGTTGATGGCGGCCAGCAAGGTGCCGGTCGCCACCGCCGCCGTGCCTTGCACATCGTCATTGAAGGTGCAGAGCCGGTCGCGGTAGCGCTCGAGCAGGCGCGTCGCATTGTTCTTGGCAAAATCCTCCCACTGCAGCAGGACGCGCGGCCAACGCTTCACCACGGCCGAGACAAAGGCCTCGACGAAGTCGTCATACTCCTGGCCGCGCACGCGCTCGTGGCGCCAGCCGATATAGAGCGGATCGGCCAGGCAGTCGGGATTGTCGGTCCCGACATCGAGCAGGATCGGCAGGGTCGTCGCCGGATGCAGGCCGCCGCAGCCCGTGTAGAGCGAGAGCTTGCCGATCGGGATGCCCATGCCGCCGGCGCCCTGGTCCCCCAGACCTAAAATGCGCTCGCCATCGGTCACAACGATCGCCTCGACCTTGTCGAAGCGCGGCTGCGCAAAAATGCGATCGATCCGGTCCTTGTGCGGGATGCTGAGGAACAGGCCGCGCGGCTTGCGAAACAGGCGACTGAAGTGCTGACAGCCGGCACCGACGGTCGGGGTATAGACGATCGGCAGCAGCTCTTCGAGGTTCCCAACCAGCAGCGCGTAGAACAGCGTCTCGTTGGTGTCCTGCAGCTCGCGCAGGAAGGCATAGCGTTCGAGATCGGTCTCGAAGCCGCGCAGCGCCTGGAGGCGGCGCGAGACCTGCTCGTCCAGCGTCGCGACATTGGGCGGCAACAAGCCATGCAGGTCGAACGCCTCGCGCTCGGTCTCGGAGAACGCGGTGCCCTTGTTGAACTGCGGATCGGCCAGCAATTCATAGCCGCTCAGCGCTGTCGTCACGAAAGCGGCAGCCGTCTCGGACATGACAGGATCCTTTCAGTGCAGAGGTGCCAGGCCCGCAACGACCCGCTCTTACGGCGCCCAGCGGCCTGGCCCTGTTCTCACCGGAGGCGCTGGCCGTCGCGATAGAGTAGAAATCGCAGGCCACGGTGCTCGAATCAAGCAGCGGCTTCGCGGCGGCCCGGGTTCGCCCCCGGCATTGCTTGCGTGCCGCCACACACAGGGGTCGAATGCGAGATTCGCGGAGCGCTGAATTGGGACAATGAACCTGACTTAGGAGGGCTACATGACAAGGACGAAAACCTGCAAGGCGGCTATTTGGGCCATGGGAATGGGGGCGCTAACTGCATCGCCCGCCCTGGCCGAGCCCAGTGGCAATGACGCGGAAATTGCGCTCCTGAAACAACAGTTGCGCCTGCTCGAGCAGAAGCTGGACAGGCTGGAGAAGCAAAGCGCTGCGAGTGCTGCGACTGCGGCGAGCGCCAAGGCAGAGGCCAAAGCCGCCGTCGCAAATGCCAATGCTGCCGTTCCAACGAAGGCCGTTCCACCGGCGGCGGCGGCCGTACCGTCCGAGGTCGTGGTGACCTTGCCGAACAATCGGCCGACAATCTGCACCGCCGACCAACAGAACTGCATAGCCCTCACCAGCCGCATCCATTTCGATGGCGGCGGTTACGATTATCGGCCCAACACGCCTTCGACTGTACCGCAGGGACTCGACGACGGGGTCAATCTGCGCCGCGCGCGCATAGGGGTGCTGGGCAAATTCCTTGGCGATTGGAACTACGCGCTGATCTACGATTTCGGCGGATCGTCGGACGGCTTTGGCGGCACCGGCTCGGCTGGCGGAGTACCGGTCGGATTCCTTCCGGGCGGCGCGGTGTCCGGCGTCGAAAACGCTTATCTCAGCTACACCGGCATCAAGCCGTTCGGCGGCACGCTTGCCATCGAGGGCGGCATCATGGATCTGCCCTTTACGCTGGGCGAGGCCACGAGCTCGAACGATATCCTGTTCATGGAACGGGCTTCGTCCCAGGTGATTGCGAGCACCATGGCAGGCGACGATTTCCGGTCGGCTTTCGGTGCGCGCTGGTTCAACGACAGGTTGTGGATGGGCGCGTATGTCACGGGCCCGACCGCGGGCGCGATCCATTCTGCGTCGAGCGTCAATCCAAACGGCACGACCGAGCAACTCGGCACCGTCGCCCGGATCGCGGGCCAGGTCGTGAGCGGCCCCGATTATTCATTTCACCTCGGCGCAGACGCCGGGTTCTTGTTGATACCGCCGCACAACAAGGTGACCGGCGCAGAAACGCTCACCTTTTCTGATCGCCCCGAACTGCGTATCGATCCCACCCAGTTGATCTCGACCGGCGCCATTGCAAACGTCTCCAGCGCGCAAGTCTATGGTGTCGAGGCTGCCGGGGCCTATGGACCGCTGTTCTTCCAGGGCGAATATTACTGGTTCAACGTCGATCGCAACGCGGCGACCGGCCTTCCGCCGTTCGGAGCGCCAAACCTGAAGTTTGAAGGTGGCTATGCGCAGGCAAGCTGGGTCTTGACCGGTGAAACTCACAGGTACAATCCCGCGGCCGCAGCCTATTATGGCGTCGTGCCGTCACATCCCTTCTCGCTGGCGGGTGGCGGCTGGGGCGCCTGGGAGATCGCGGGCCGCGTCAGCACCATCGACCTCAACGATCAGCTCGGCACGGCCACCGGAATCGCCGGCGGACGCCAGACGATCTATACGGCGGGCCTGAACTGGTACGTCAACGGAAACGTCCGCTTCATGTTCGACTACCTCCACGGCAACGTTGCGAAGCAAATGAGCCCGACCAGTCCGGTGGATACAGGTTCCAGGTTCGACGCATTCGCGATGCGGACGCAGGTCGCATTCTGATCCAATTCCGTGCTGACGTCCCGTCGCGTGCAATGACACAAGCGACGGAGCTCGTCAGCGCGCTTGCTTCGGAAATCGACCTATTCCCTGACGCCCCGTCCTCTTCGGGATGCGTCGCATTTCTCCCGCAAACCGGATGCGGTTGACATGTCGGTTGACTTGGCCGCTTTATCCGAAACAGCAACGGCGCTTTTTCGGGAGACGTGACATGCGTCGCCTTCTTTTTTTTGCAGTCATCATTGCCTCCATCGCTGACATCGCGCGGGCCGAAAGTTTCGAAGGGCGACTGAAGCAGATCAACGAAACCAAGGTCGTCAAACTCGGGTACCGATCCGACGCAAATCCGTTTTCCTTCGTGAACGCACAGGGCCAGCCGGACGGGTACACCGTCGACCTGTGCAAATCCGTCGTCCACTCGCTCGAGCTTCAATTGGATTCCAGGCTTACGATCGCCTGGGTGCCGGTCGACACCCAAAACCGGTTCGATGCGGTCGCCAACGGCCTCGCCGACATGGAATGCGGTTCATCGACCGTGTCCCTCGAGCGGATGGCGAAGGTGGATTTTTCGAGCTTTATCTTCATGGAAAATACCGGCGTTCTGGTTCGGAGAGACTCAGGAATTTTCGGCATCCCGGACCTTGGCGGCAAGAAGATTGCCGTGATTGCCGGAACCACAAATGAGTACGCGCTCAAAAAGGAATTGCAGCGCCGTCAGCTTCAAACCGCTCTGGTTCTGGTCAAGGACCGTCAAGAGGGTCTGGGCCAGCTGCAAAGCGGAACCGTCGATGGCTTTGCCAGTGACAAGCTGTTGCTGGTCGGCGCCCAAAACGCAGATGCGTCGACCTACACGCTGCTCCCGGAGAACCTGTCTTACGAACCCTATGCGATTGCCCTGCCGCGCGGCGACTGGGCATTCCGATTGGCCGTCAACAAAGGCCTCTCTCACCTTTACAGTGACCCTCAAATTCTCGAAATCTACCTGAAGTGGTTTGCCGCCATTGGTCCCCGTCCCGATCTTCTGCGTGCGGCAGTCTACATCTTCGGCACTTTCCCCGAGTAGTGCTGCCCGGCAAGAGCCGCAAAGGAGCAGCCTTAGGAGTGAGAAATGGAACGTGTGGTTGCTCGCCTTCTTCTCTCCAGCCGCTGGATCCTTTCCGTCTTTTATTTCGGTTTGATAGGGATTTTGGCGCTGCTGGCAGCCAAGTTTCTGCAGAAGCTCTACGAGTTCGCAAAGGGTTTCCTGGATATCGAGATCTACGATCTCATCATCTACGCCCTGAAACTCATCGATATCGCCTTCATGGGCAACCTGATCGTGATCGTGATCCTTGCCGGCTACGAGAATTTCGTCTCCAGCTTCGACCAGGCCGAGGGCCTCGATCGGCCAGCCTGGATTCGAGATATCGGGTTTGGCGATCTGAAAACAAAATTGATCACCTCGATCGTCGCCATCTCCACCATCCAGCTGCTGGAAGCTTTCATAAACATCGAACATACGAACAAGGAGGACATATTGTGGATGGTTGCCATCCAGGTCGTATTCCTGTGCTCGGGTCTCCTGTTGTCCTACATGGACATCCTTTCGCGCCGGTCGAAAACAGATTCATAGAAACAGCATCGGCTGACGGTCTCGCATCTGCCTCTTCGAGAATATGCGCCTGCTGCGAATAATCCTCTCCGTCACCACACCGGCGCCACAAAAGCGTTGCTGCTCATGCACGAGAATGTTAGCGTGATTTTTACATCGCAAAGAAGGTGAGCCGTTCGATGATCCTTCGCGCACCTTTGATGATGAAGACCTTGCCTGCTCGTTTTGTTTTCTTTCTGAGCGTTTGGCTCATGATCGCGGGTTGGAGGCAAGAGGATCTTCCGGTCGGCCTGGTGGCTTCCGCACTCGCGCTGTGGATCAGCCTGTCGCTGCTACCGCCCACCGGCGTCCGCGCGCGTCTTGCACCGCTCCTCAAGCTCACCTTTCGGTTTTTGACCTGCTCGATCGTTGCAGGCGTTGACGTCGCGCGGCGTGCGCTAAAGCCGCGGCTCGACTTGCGGCCGGGCTTCGTGGCCGTCCCCTTTGCCTTGCCGTCAGGCACCGCCCGCAACGCCTTTCTCGTCTATCAGAGCCTTCAGCCGGGAACGTCGCCGACCAGCGCGGAAGGCGACGTGCTTGATGTGCACTGCCTCGACATTTCGCAACCGATTGCGGCGGCCATCGTGGCGGATGAGACCCTGTTCAGGAAGGCGATCGGTTATGAATGAATTGCTGCTTGCGGCGGCGGGCCTGATCGTGCTCACGGTCGCCGTCGGACTCGTCCGCATTTTGCGCGCGTCAGACGACGTGGAACGGTTGATGTCGGTCCAACTGCTCGGCACGGGCGGAATCGCAGCGCTCCTGCTGATTGCTTACGCGACAAACGTCCCTGGCGTGGAGGACGTCGCGCTCGGTCTTTCATTGCTCGCCGCGCTCGCCACCCTTGCTTTTGTCAATTTGATCGACGCCGACCAGGGAGATGCCGAAGCGTGATCACGCTTCTCGATCTTTTCAGTATTGCAGCCATCAGCGCCGGCACGTTTTTCTTCTTTGCGGGGACGGTTGGCTTGCTGCGCTTTCCGGATTCGCTCACCCGCCTGCATGCCCTGGCCAAGGCCGACAATCTCGGCCTCGGCCTGGTCGCGCTCGGGCTGTTGCCGCGCGCCGACAGCGCGCTTTCGGCGCTAAAGCTGATCGTTATTTGGGTCCTGGTTCTGCTCTCCGGCGCCTCGAGCGCACAATTGATCGGCCGCGCGCTCAGGCGAGGCCGCAAATGAGTCTCCTCGCCTTTCTTGATATCCTTCTCGCGCTTTTGGTCGTCGCTGTCGCTGTCTGGACGATTGTCGCGCGAGACCTGTTTGCCGCGGTGGTCGGCTATGTCGCTTACGGCTTGTTGCTCGCTTTCGTCTGGATAAGACTTTACGCGCCAGACGTTGCCTTGACTGAAGCTGCGGTTGGCGGCGGCGTCACGGGCGTCCTGCTCATTACAGCCGGCAAACGGCTCGGAGCGCTCAAGAATGTCGCGCCGGAGGCGCAACCAGGATTCGCCTTCAGGCTCCTCGCCGGCGCACTTGCCGCGCTTGTCGCCGGCGCCATCGGTGCCGCCATCCTGATGCTGCCCGAGCAACCCCCCTCGCTCGCGCCGGAGGCGGCCGCCGCCGCCAGCACTGCAGGGGCGGGTCTCGGCAACCCCATCACCGCGGTGCTGATGTCCTATCGCTCCTTCGATACAATGCTCGAGAAGATCGTGCTGATCCTGGCCGTGGTCGGGGTTTGGTCGGTTGGGAGCGACAAGGCATGGGGCGGCGCGCCGGCGCCGTTCCGCCAATCCAAACCCTATGCCCCGATGGTCTTTCTCGCCCAGATGCTGGCGCCGATCGGCGTCCTCATTGGAATTCACATGTTTTGGACCGGCGCCAACGCGCCGGGCGGCGCCTTTCAGGGTGGCGCTTTGCTTGCGGCCATGTGGATGGTCATCATGATGGCGCGGCTGGTCGAGCCTCCACGAGTCGACGCGCAATGGCTCCGCCTGGCTTTGGTCGCCGGACCCGCCGTATTCCTCATCTCCGGCATCGCGGGCGAGGTTGCAGCCGGAAGCTTCTTTGCCTATCCGCCCAGCCTCGCCAAGCCGATCATTCTGCTCATCGAAGCCTTCATGCTGTTGTCAATCGCTGCGGCGCTGCCGATGCTCGTCGCCGGTCCGCCGAACGAGGGACCAGGCTAAAATGACTCCCTCGGTTCTCGCAGGCCTGGTCGGCGCGGCCCTGGTAGGTTTGGGGCTTTATGGCCTCATTCTCCATCCACATCCCCTGCGCAAATTGCTCGCCTTCAACCTGATCGGCAGCGGTGTCTTCCTCGTTTTCGGCATCGTTGCGCGGCGCGGCGCGGCTGTCGGCTTTCGCTTTGATCCGGTGCCACAAGCCATGGTCATTACCGGGATCGTCGTCGCCTTCGCCGCCAGCGCGCTTGCGGTGGCGCTCATCCTTCGGCTTTCCGCGGAGACCAGTCGCGTCACGTTGGATCCAGAAGCGTGGACCAGGCGGAATGGCGAGGACGCAGAGTGATGGCGGACCTGGGAACGACCACACCGGGCGGCTACCTGCTCGTTCTCGCAATCCTGTTGCCGCTCGCCGGAATCATCCTCTCGTTCATACCAGGGGGCCGCAGCGCCGAGCGTGTCGCGCTATGGTCGACGCCGTTCGGATTTGCGCTGGCCAGCGCGATCGCCGTCGATGTCGGCCGAGCCGGCAAGCCTGTCGTCTATGCGATTGGCGGACTGCCGCCGCCGCTTGGAATTGCCTTGCGTGCCGATGGCATTGCGGCGGTCATGCTGATCGCCGCGGCGGTGATCGTAACGGCCGCGGCGCTCTATGCCCGCGCAAAATTCGCCACCCCCGAAGGTGTCCGCGAGAGCCGAAGCTCGCTGACCTTCTGGATCATGCTGCAGGCGATTTGGGCTGCGCTGACAATCATTTTCGTGGGCGGCGACTTGTTCAACCTCTACGTCGCGCTGGAATTGCTGACCTTTGCTGCCGTGCCCCTCGTTTGCATCGATGGCCGCGCGGAGACGCTGGCCGCCGCGTTGCGCTATCTGCTGTTCGCCCTGCTTGGATCGATTTGCTATCTGCTTGGGGTCGCCTTGTTCTACGGCGCGCATGGCACGCTGGACATGCCGCTGCTCGCACAAAGGGTTCAGGCCACGCCTGTGGTCTGGACGGCGGCCGCCCTGATGACCGCGGGCCTGCTCGCCAAGACGGCTCTTTTCCCGGTGCACCTCTGGCTGCCGCCCGCCCACGCCAACGCGCCGGCAGCGGCGAGTGCCGTGCTCTCCGGCCTTGTCGTCAAAGGCTCGTTCTTCCTGACGCTGCGGCTGTGGTTTTATGTGCTTCCCGCTCTCCCAGCGGACAGGATTGCCGCAGTGCTCGGCTGGCTCGGCTCAGCGGCGGTTATCGCAGGCAGCATCCTGGCCTTGCGCCAGGCGCGGCTGAAATTGTTGATCGCCTATTCGACTGTTGCCCAGATCGGCTACCTGTTCCTGATCTTCCCGCTTGCCGCAGGCTCGCAGCCCTGGAGCGCGATCGGCTGGAGCGCCGGCCTGATGCAGGTTCTTGCCCATGCCTTCGCCAAGGCGGCGATGTTCTTCTCGGCGGGCCTGCTCGCCGAAGCGCTTGGTCATGACCAGATTGCAAGACTCGGCGGCGCGGCGCGCGTGCTGCCTTTGACCTTCCTGACCATCGCTCTCGGCGGATTATCGCTCATGGGCCTGCCGCCGAGCGGCGGCTTCAGCGCCAAATGGCTGATGCTGCAAGCGTCAATTGCATCGGGCCAATGGCTCTGGTCGCTTCCCATCCTTGCCGGCAGCCTGCTTGCGGCCGGCTATGTTTACCGCATTCTCGCGCCCGCTCTGTCCGACAGCCAGGTCTCGCTGGAATTGCCGCCGAAGCGTAGCCACGAGGCGATTGCGCTTGCTTTGACAATCGTCGCCATTGCGCTCGGCTTCGCGCCGCAGACCTTCTTTGACTTCCTCGAAATCGGCCGTCCGGTGCCGGCGGGGCTGCCATGAGCGACTTTTTCTCCGTCCTGCTTGTCGCAAGCTTGGCTGCGCCGTTGGCGCTGCTCGGAGCCTGCTTCATCAAACGCTGGCGGCGGCACGCCCTCGCCCTGCAATGGCTCGCCCCGATACCCGCTCTTGCGACCGGCCTCGTCGGAT
>Ga0335080_10000239_pt1 | contig 49066 bp, 40 predicted proteins | sample Lox_Sample_34_FD_206720 | JGI IMG/M metagenome (GOLD analysis project Ga0335080, IMG submission 206720) | Soil microbial communities from Loxahatchee National Wildlife Refuge, Florida, United States - Lox_Sample_3.4 | ecosystem: Environmental > Terrestrial > Soil > Wetlands | place: USA... | reverse complement strand
ATCGGACCGTCCGAGGGCTCGCGCGTGCTCACCACCGCATTTCCCGCCTCGCGGAGCGACTCCGCCAGACGCGCCGCCTGGGTCGTCGTGCCCGACCCGTCGATGCCCTCGAGAACGATGAACCGCCCCGCCCCGGCGCTCATCGCGGCAGCAGCGCCGCCGGGTCGTCCAGGTGGAGCGCCCGGTGCACCGCCTGCAAGGACGCGAACAGCTCCATCTCCCGCCGGTCGTGGGCCTTGCCGCGCCGGAGCTGGACCCAGGCGTAGATCACCAGCCCGATGGCCACCAGCACGGACGCGGCCCCGAGCACCGGGAAGCGGATCGAGTCCCAGAAGAGCTTCGCCGCCGCCCCCGCGAAGATGCACGAGGCCACCAGCGCCACCCCCGACCGGGCGAAGTGCGTCGTGCTCTCGCGCACCGCGAGCTGGGCCTGAAGCTCCGGGAGCCGGGCGCGGGCCACCTCGGGTGACAGCTCGGTGGAGGGTTCGTCCGTCAAGCGGGGGCGGACCCTACGGCACTCGGCCGGGCGCTGACCAGAGCCGTCAGGGCTCCTCGGCCCGGAACGTCGCCCCGCACCCGCCGCATCTGTCCATCGACACGGGGCTGCGCTCGCCGCACTGGGTGCAGGTCCGCAGCTCCACAGGCTCGCCGCTCGCCGCCGCCGGAACCGCCCAGGGAAGGCGCATCCCGCACCGGTCGCAGAACAGCCCCGAGGCCTGCACGTTCTTGCAATAGCGGCAGGTCGCCACCGTCGGAGCGACCGCCGCTGGGCCCTCCGGCGCCGCCCGGCCTGTGTCCAGATCCACCAGCCCGCCGGCGAGAACGTCCGGGGCCCCGAGGGCCTGCGTCGCTTCCCATCCCAGGAGCGGATCTCCCGGCACCTCCGGCACCGGCCCGGTCACCGTCCGCTCGAGCCCCGGAGCAGGCTCGATCGCCAGCGAGAGCCCGTCGGCGGGGAGCTGCGTCGTCTCCAGGCCCTCCAGCGGCACGGTCAACGTCGACGCCCCGGGAGAGGGCCCGACCTGCTTCCCGCACACCTCGCACTGCCAGCCGGTGACCGGTGCCTCGCAGACGGGACAGGGACGCACGGTCGGCTCAGATCGGCTGCGGAGAGGGGGTCATCGGAACGAAGCGGACCGACAGCAGCCGCTGGGTCTCCAGCTCCCCGTCCGCTCCCTTGCGGAGCCGGATGAGTTCCTGGCCATCGTCCTGGCTCCCGATGGGACCCACCAGCCGGCCCCCGGGCGCGAGCTGCTCCACGAGGGTGAGCGGGATCCGCTCCGGAGCCGCCGTCAGCACGATGGCGTCGAACGGAGCGGCCTCGGGCCATCCGGCGAAGCCGTCCCCCACCCGGAGGTGGAGTCGAGGCCCGGCGAAGGGCCTGAGATTCTCGGCCGCGCTGCGCGCCAGCCCCTCGCGCACCTCGATGCTGTAGACGTCGGCGCCGAGCAGATGCAGGACCGCGGCCTGGTACCCGGACCCGGTGCCAATTTCGAGTACGCGGTCCCCCGGCCGGACCTCGAGCGCCTCGCTCATCAGCGCCACCACGAACGGCTGGCTGATCGTCTGCGCCTCCCCGATGGGGAGGGCCTCGTCCTGCGAGGCGAGGTCCCGCAGCCGGTCGGGCACGAAGTCCGCCCGGGAGAGCAGCGTCATCGCCGCCAGCACCCGCTCGTCGCGGATGCCGTGCCGGCGCAGCGCAAGGATGAGGCGACCGTCCTCCATGTCACGCCGAACGTAAAACGGCCGGGCGGGCCTGGCTATCCCACCTGCGCCAGGGACAGCTTTCCCTCCCAGCGCTCCTCCAGGGCTCGGTGCAATCCACGGTGCTCGGGGCGGGTCAGCCGGGGGTCGGTGGCGGCGATGGCCCTGGCCTCCTCCGCCGCCACCGCCGAGAGCGCCTGGTCCCGGCCCAGCTTGGCCACGCTGAGCTCCGGCAACCCGCTCTGCTTGGTTCCGAGGAACTCGCCCTCACCACGAAATTCGAGGTCCCTCTCGGCGATGACGAACCCATCGGTGCTCTGCTCGAGCACCTCGAGGCGAGCGCGCGCGTCGGCGCCCCCGGCGAAGGAGGGCAGCAGATAGCAGAACGAGGCGGCCGCCCCGCGCCCCACCCGCCCCCGGAGCTGGTGCAGCTGCGACAGCCCGAACCGCTCCGCGTGCTGGATGACCATGACCGAGGCATTGGCGACATCCACCCCGACCTCGACGACGGTGGTGCAGACCAGCGCGTCCACCCGCCCCTTGCGGAAGGCGTGCATCACCGCGTCCTTCTCCTCCTGCTTCAGCCGCCCGTGCAGCAGCTCCACCCTCCGGTGAGGCCATCGCGCCCGCAGCTCCTCGGCGCCGCGGGTGGCATCGGCGAGGTCGACTTTCTCCGACGCCTCGACCAGCGGGTAGAGCACGTACGCCTGGCGGCCCTTTCGCAGCTCGAGCTCGACCGCCTCCCAGACCTCCGGCTGCCGTGGAGGCGTGGCCACCCGGGTGGTGATGGGAGTCCGTCCCGGGGGGAGCTCGTCCAGGACCGACAGATCCAGGTCACCGTAGAGCGTCATCGCCAGCGTGCGCGGGATGGGCGTGGCGGTCATCACCAGCACGTCCGGCCGGCGTCCCTTGTGACCGAGCGCCTGCCGCTGGAGCACGCCGAAGCGGTGCTGCTCGTCGATGAGCACCAGCCCCAGCCGGTGAAAGGCGAGCCCTTCCTGGATCAGCGCCTGCGTCCCGACCGCGATGCGCGTCCGGCCCGACTCCACCGACGCGCGAGCGCGCCGCTTCTCCGCCGGCGTGCCGCCCCCGGTCACCAGCGTCACCTCCACGCCCGCGGGGCCGAAGAGCCGGGCGAACGTCGCGTGGTGCTGCGCGGCGAGAATCTCGGTCGGCGCCATGAGCGCCACCTGCCACCCGTCCTCCACCGCCAGTGCCGCGGCCACCACCGCCACCGCCGTCTTCCCCGACCCCACGTCGCCCTGGAGGAGGCGGTGCATCGGCTCGGGCTGCGCCATGTCGCGGCCGATCTCCGCCACCGCCCGGGCCTGGGCACGGGTCAAGGTGAAGGGCAGGAGCCCGCGGGCGCGGGCGAGCCGCTCTCCGTCCACGTGGAAGGCGATGCCGGGCTCGTGCTTCACCCCCTGACGCCGCAGCGCCAGTCCCAGCTGGAGGAGGAACAGCTCGTCGAAGGCGAGACGGCGGTGTGCCGGGCTGCGGTGGTCCTCCAGGGCGGCCAGGTCGTCGTCGGGGGCCGGCTGGTGGATGCGGGCCAGCGCCTCCGCCAGGCTCGGGAGCGCGAGGCGCCGGCGCAGCTCGGGCGGGAGCGGATCCTCCACCGCGCCGAGGTGTGCCGCGGCCACCCGGGCCACGAGCGTGCGCACCTGGCGCTGCTCGTGGCGCTCGAACCCCGGGTAGATCGGGACGACGCGACCGACGTGGAGCGACGGTCCGCTCCCCTCCTCCGCCGGCTCGATCTCCGGGTGAACCATCTCCCGGCCACCCGCCGTGGCCCGGAGCTCCCCGGAGACGATGAGCCGCTTGCCCACCGGGACCCGTGACTTCATCCACGGCCCGCTCTGGAACCAGGTGAGCGCGATGCTCCCCGTCTCGTCGGCGAGCACCGCCTGGAACCCCCGCTTGCCGGGGCGAATCATCAAGTCTCGCGCCATCCGGACCGTGCCCACCGCCACGCCCCGCTCCCCCGGCCGCAGCTCGCGCAGCGTGGAGAGCGTGCGCCGGTCCTCGTAGGTGCGGGGAAGCAGGAACAGGAGGTCGCCCACCCGCTGCAGCCCCTTCCTCGAGAGAACCTCGACGAGGCGCGGGGGCACGCGGATGCCGCTCCCCCCGATGGGCTGGGCCAACGGTCCCCGGCTCGGCGCCGCGACCACGGGGCGCGCCACCTCCTCGTCGGGCTCGGCCGATCGGGGACGGGAGCGAGCCGGCTTGCGCGTCCGGCTCCGGGTGGGGCGGGGCTCGTCCAGGAGGCCCGGCTGGGCACCGCCAACGGCGCGCCCCCGATGACGGGTGCTCGCACGCGCGGGGCTCGAGGACGGCGACCGCAGAGGAGGCTCGACCGCCGTGCCCTCCGCGGACGACGGGCCTGGCACGCCGAGGGACCTTGGACTCGTCCCTTTGGGTGGCGGTACCGCCGGCGCCTCGACCATCGGGGGTTCCGGCGACGTCGGGCCGGCCGGGCCAGAGAAGCCTGGACGCGCCCCGCTGGACTCGTTCCGCGATGGCACCGGGCCGGGGTGCCCGCCCGTCCCCGCCGAGGTGGAGCGAGCCGACACGGCACGGCGTCCGGCCTCGACCTTGCTCGCACCACCGCCCGCCGGTCCCCTTCCGGCCACCGCTCGGGTCCCCGGCGGCGCACCCACCGGGACCGCCTGCGATGCCGCCTCCGCCTCACGCACCCGCGGCGCCAGCGCGCGGAGCGCCTCCCTCGACTCCGGGCCTCCCCGAAGCAGCGCCTGCGCCACTCGCTCCAGGAGCCGCACGTCGTTCCCGGTGCCCGACGCGCGCGCGCCGGCGAGCGCCGTCTGCACCAGCCCCTCCAGCCCCTTCACCGTCGACAGGCGCGTGAAGTCGCTCTGCGCCAGGAAGCGCAGCGGGGCGACGAGCGGCTGGAGGTAAGGGACGGAAGGCATCGGCCGGAGACGGGCACGACAGCCTACTCCCGGGGTCCGCCGCTACTCCTCGGTCTCCACGAAGAGGACCTCGACCACCTCGTACTCGCGGGGCCCACCGGGGCTCTGGACGGTCGCCAGGTCGCCCACCGCCTTCCCGATCAGCCCGCGGGCGAGCGGCGAGGTGACCGAGACGAGCCGGCGCTTGATGTCCGCCTCCAGCTCGCCCACCAGGGTGTAGGTCACTTCCTTCTCGGTCTCGACGTCGAGGAGCTTCACCGTCGCCCCGAACACCACCTTGTCGCCGGAGAGCCTCGAGACGTCGACGACCTCGGCGCGGGCGATCCAGTCGTTCAGGGAGTTGATCCTCCCCTCGATGTGCGACTGCTTCTCCTTGGCGGCGTGGTATTCGGCGTTCTCCCGCAGGTCGCCGTGTCCGCGCGCGACCTCGATCTCCCTGGAGATCTTCAGGCGCTCCACGGTCTGGAGCTGCTTCAGCTCGTCCTTCAGACGCCGGAGGCCCGACGCGGTGATGGGGATACGGCCGCTCATTTCTCGACTGTCTTCAAGTCCAGGGCGTCCTGCAGCGCCGTGACCGGAATCTTCCCGCGCACCAGCGCCTCGATCGCCCCCACCGCCATCCGCGCTGCCTGGACCGTCGTGTAGTACGGCACCGAGTGCATCAGCGACTCGCGGCGGATGCTGAAGCTGTCGGCGATCTCCTTCTTCCCGAAGGTGGTGTTGATGACCAGGTCCACCTCGCCGTCGACGATCTTGTCCACGACATGCGGCCGCCCCTCGGTGACCTTCAGGACGTGCTCGGTCTCGATGCCCTTGTTCGCCAGGTAGCGGTGCGTGCCGCCGGTCGCGACGACGCGGAACCCCATCGCCCGCAGCCGCTTCGCCAAGTCCACCATCGCCGGCTTGTCCTCGTCCTTGACCGAGATGAAGACCGTGCCCGAGGTGGGCAGCGCCGACCCGGCCGCCAGCTCGCTCTTGGCGAACGCCGAGTAGTAGTCGTCGGCGATGCCCATCACCTCGCCGGTGGACTTCATCTCCGGCCCGAGGATGACGTCCACCCCGGGGAAGCGGGCGAAGGGGAAGACCGACTCCTTCACCGCGACGTGCTTCATCTCGATCTCCCGCGGGGCATCGAGCTCGCGGAGCGTCTTCCCGACCATGCACAGCGCGGCGATCTTCGCCAGCGCCACCCCGGTGGCCTTGGAGATGAAGGGCACCGTGCGCGAGGCCCGGGGGTTCACCTCCAGGACGTAGAGGGTCTTCCCCTGGATGGCGAACTGCACGTTCATCAGGCCCACGACGTTGAGCTCGCGGGCCAGCGCCGTCGCCTGGTCCTTCATCCGCTCCACCAGGTCGGGTGAGAGCGAGTGCGGCGGCAGCGTCGCGGACGCGTCCCCGGAGTGGATGCCGGCCTCCTCGACGTGCTCCAGGAGCCCGCCCACCAGCACCTCGCCGGTCCGGTCCGCCACCAGGTCGAGGTCCACCTCGATGGCGTCCTTGAGGAACCGGTCGATGAGCACCGGATGCTCGGGCGAGGCCTTCACCGCCTCGCGCATGTACCGGTCGAGGCTGTCCGAGTCGTAGACCACCTCCATCGCCCGCCCGCCGAGCACGTACGACGGGCGCACCATCACCGGGTACCCGATGCGCTGCGCGGTGCCGTGGGCCTCCTCGGGACTCCGGGCGACGCCGTTCTCCGGCTGCTTCAGCCCCAGCTTCTCGATCAGCCGCGCGAACCGCTCCCGGTCCTCGGCGCGGTCGATGGCGTCGGGCGTGGTGCCGAGGATCGGCAGCCCGGCCTTCTCCAGCGGGACCGACAGGCGCAGCGGCGTCTGGCCGCCGAACTGGACGATGGCCCCCAGGGGCTTCTCCCGGTGGGCGATCTCCAGCACGTCCTCGAGCGTGAGCGGCTCGAAGTACAGACGGTCGGACGTGTCGTAGTCGGTGGAGACCGTCTCCGGATTGCAGTTGACCATCACCGTCTCGTAACCCGCAGCCCGGAGAGCGAAGACGGCGTGGACACAGCAGTAGTCGAACTCGATGCCCTGGCCGATGCGGATGGGGCCGCTGCCGAGGATCATCACCTTCTTGCGGCTGGTGGGCGGCGCCTCGTCCTCCTCCTCGTACGAGGAATAGAGGTAGGGGGTGTAGGCCTCGAACTCGGCCGCGCAGGTGTCGACCCGCTTGTAGATCGGACGGATGTTGCGCTTGTGCCGGTGCGCCCGGACCTCGCCCTCGGTGGTCCCGAGCAGGAAGGCCAGCACCCGGTCGGAGAAGCCGTCCGCCTTCAGCCGGCGGAGGCGGGCGTCGTCCAGCTCGCCCAGCTTCGTCCCGGCCAGCCCCTTCGCCTCCAGCGCCAGGTCACGGATGTTCCGGAGGAACCAGGGATCGATGGCGCTGAGCTGGAAGGCCTCCTCCACGCTCATGCCTTCGCGGAAGGCCTGGAAGAGCGCCTGCGGCCGATCGGGGCGCGGAACGCGGAGCAGGTCGCGGAGCCTCTCGCCGCGGGCCACCTCATCCGCCGGCAGCTCCAGCGGATCGAAGGAGGACAGCGCCCCGGACTCGGTGCTCCGGAGCGCCTTCATGTAGGCCTCGCGGAAGGTCCGGCCGATGGCCATCACCTCCCCCACGCTGCGCATCGAGGTGGTGAGGGTCCGGGCGGCGCGAGGGAACTTCTCGAAGTTGAACCGGGGAATCTTCACCACCACGTAGTCCAGCGTGGGCTCGAAGGAGGCCGGCGTGTCGCGGGTGATGTCGTTCTTCAGCTCGTCCAGCCGGTAGCCCATCGCCAGCTTGGCGGCGATCTTCGCGATGGGGTACCCGGTGGCCTTCGACGCCAGCGCGCTGGACCGGCTGACCCGCGGATTCATCTCGATGACCACCATCCGGCCGTCGCGCGGGTCGATCCCGAACTGGATGTTGGACCCGCCGGTGTCGACGCCGATCTCCCGGATGATGGCCAGCGCCGCCTGGCGGAGCCGCTGGTACTCCTTGTCGGTCAGCGTCTGCGCCGGAGCGACGGTGATGCTGTCCCCGGTGTGCACCCCCATCGGGTCCAGGTTCTCGATGGAGCAGATGATGATCACGTTGTCCGCGGTGTCGCGGACCACCTCCAGCTCGAACTCCTTCCACCCCAGCACGCTCTCCTCGACCAGGAGCGTGGAGGTGGGGCTGGCCTTCAGCCCCTGGAGGCAGATGGTCTCGAGCTCCTCCGAGTTGAAGGCCACGCCGCCGCCCGTGCCGCCGAGGGTGAAGCTGGGCCGGATGATGACCGGGAACCCGATGTCCTTGACGATGGCCTTGGCCTCGTCGAGCGAGGTGGCGTAGCCGCTCCTGGGTAGCGGGATGCCGATCTTCTGCATCGCCGCCTTGAACAGCTGCCGGTCCTCGGCCTTGTTGATGGCCTGCAGCGAGGCGCCGATCAGCTTCACGCCGTAGCGCTCGAGGATCCCCGCCTCGGCCAGCGCCTTGGCCAGGTTGAGGGCCGTCTGGCCCCCCATCGTGGGGAGGAGCGCGTCCGGGCGCTCGCGCTCGATGATCTGCTCGGCGGCCTGGACGGTGATCGGCTCGATGTAGGTCCGGTGAGCGAACTCGGGATCGGTCATCACCGTGGCCGGATTGCTGTTGAGGAGGACCACCTGGACGCCCTCCTCGCGGAGCGCCTTGATGGCCTGGGTGCCGGAGTAGTCGAACTCGGAGGCCTGGCCGATGACGATCGGCCCGGATCCGATGACCAGGACCTTGTGGATGTCGGTTCGCTTGGGCATCGGAGGGGTCCCTGTAACACGTCCAGGGGACAGATCCACCCGCCCCTCCGGGCGCCGTCTCGCCGGGCGCTTCGTCGTCTCAGACGAGCGCGGCGGCGAAGTCCCGGAGCCGCTGCAGGCCCTTCTCGAGCGTAGCGCGCGAGGCGGCGAACGAGAACCGGAGGTGGCCCGGCGCACCGAACGGCTCTCCCGGGACCGCGGCGACCAGCAGGTCCTCCAGGAGGCGCTCCGAGACGTCGTGCGCGGACTCGAGCTTCTTGCCCTTCCAGCTCTTCCCGAGCCACGCGCTCACGTCGGGGAAGGCATAGAAGGCTCCCTCGGGCCTCGCGCAGCGGATGCCGGGAATCTGGGAAAGACCGCCGTGCAGAAGATCACGGCGCTGGTGGAACTCCTTCACCATCGCCTGGATCGGCTCCTGCGGTCCCGTCAGCGCGGCCAGCGCGGCCCGCTGCGTGATGCTGTTCACGTTGGAGGTGGCCTGGTCCTGCACCAGCTGCATCCCGAACACGAGCGCCTTCGGTCCGGCCGCGTAGCCCATCCGCCAGCCCGTCATCGCGAAGGCCTTGCTCATCCCGTTCACCACCAGCGTGCGGCTCCGCAGCGACGGGGCGACGTTGGCGACGTTCACGAAGGGCTTCCCGGTGTAGAGGAGCCGCTCGTAGATGTCGTCGGTGATGGCCAGGACGTCGGGATGGCGCTCGACCACCGCCGCCAGCGCCTCGAGGTTCTCCCGGGGGAGGACCGCGCCGGTCGGATTGCTCGGGCTGTTGAAGATGACTGCCCGCGTCCGCGGCGTGATGGCCCGGGCGAGCGCGGCGGGGTCGGGGTGGAACCCGTCCTCCACCCGCGTGGGGACGACGACCGGGCGCCCCCCGGCGAGGAGCACCTGCTCCGGGTAGCTCACCCAGTAGGGGGCGAACATCACCACCTCGTCCCCGTCGGAGAGCAGCGCCTGGAAGCAGTTGTAGAGGGCCTGCTTGCCGCCGTTGGTGGTGATGACCTGCTCGGGGGTGAAGTCGAGCTGGTTCTCCTCCTTCAGCTTCTTGACGATGGCCGCGCGGAGCTCGGGGATGCCGGCGGTGGCGGTGTACTTGGTGAAGCCCTCCCGCAGCGCCTGGATCGCCGCCTCCTTGACGTGGGCCGGGGTGTCGAAGTCCGGCTCTCCCGCCGACAGCCCGGCGACGTCCTTCCCCGCGGCGGCGAGGGCCTTGGCCCGGGCGTTGAGGGCGAGGGTGGGCGATGGCTGGATGTCGGCGAGGCGGCGGGCGAGCTTCATGACCCACCCGTACCAGCCCGGCCCGACGTCACTCAAGGGCAGGAGGGGCACGGCCGGGAGGCCTGTCCCCCGGGGACCTCAACCCAGCAACCCCTCGTCCTTCGCCAGCCAGGCCAGGCGCGCCTTGGCCCGCTCGAAGCGCTTGCGGAGCGTCCCCTCCTCGAGGCCCTCGCCGTCGCCCAGCGTCCCGGCGATGTCCCGGAACGACAGGCCGTGGTCCACCCGGAGGACGAGCAGGTGCTGGTCCTCGAGCGAGAGCGAGAGCGAGGCGCGAAGTCGCTCCAGCGCGTCCAGCCGGCGGTCGCGGGAGATCGACGCCGTCCCGCGCACCTCCGCCGCGATGCGACCCGCCTCGGTGGTGGGCAGGCCCCGCCGCTTTCGCCTCCAACCCTCCTCGCGGAGCCGGACCGCCTCGCGGACGTCCAGCCCCCGCGCACGGACGGCCGAGCCGTGACCGGCCACCCGGAGGGGTCGGATCTCCGTCAGCGCGTCGTGGATCTCGGCGGCAAGACCCTCGGCCAGATGGGCTCGCTCCTTCCCTGGCGAGAGGCCCTCGAAGGGGAGGACCGCGATCGACTGGCCGTCGAGCTTGACCGTGACCGGCCGGGTGGAGAGGTCCCAGAAGGCGAGCAGCGCGGCGAGACCGGTGAGGGCCGCCATCGCCCAGAGGCGGCGCGACCGGCGCCGGGCCTCTCGCTCCGGGAGGAGCTCGAGCAGATCCTCGAGCGCCGCGCCGGCATCCGGGTGACGATCCTCGGGAGCCCGCGCCAGCATCCGCCCGAGCACCCGGGCCAGCCGGGCGGGCCGCACCGGCGGCCGCGATGCGCGCGGGAAACCGTCCTCGGGGGGTGTCCGCCGACCATCGTGCAGAGAAGCGCCCCGAGCGCGTAGACGTCGGTTCGCGCATCCTCCGGCTCGCTCCGCCGCTGCTCCGGGGCCATGAAGCCTGGAGTTCCCCCATCGACCTTCCGGTGCCCGAAGGCGTGGGCCATGCCGAGGTCGAGGATCTTCACCCGTCCGTCGTCGCAGACGAAGACGTTGCCCGGCGCGAGGTCGCGATGCACCACGCCGGCCGCGTGCGCGTGGGCGAGCCCGCGGGCGACCTCGACCGCGATGCGCAGCGCCTCCGGGCGAGCGAACCCGCGCCGCTGGACTCGCTCCGCGACCGTCGCACCGCGGAGCAGCTCGAGGACGAGGTACGGCCCGTGCGGGCTCCGGCCCAGGTCGAAGAGGGTGACGATGTTCGGGTGCGAGAGCCGCGCCGCCGCCTCGGCCTCGAGGAGGAGCTGCGCCTCCCGCGCCTCGCTCCGCCGCCCCGGGCGGAGCACCTTGAAGGCCACCGTCCGTCCGAGCTCGAGGTCGCGAGCCTGGTACACCACGCCGAAGCCGCCGCGGCCGAGCTCACGCTGGATCTCGAAGCGGCCCACCCGCGTGCCGGGAGCGAGGGAGGCCTCCTCCTCCGCCACCGGCTCGGGCGCCCGGAAGAGCTCCTCCAGGAGCGCCGACATCGCTCCGGGCTGAACCGTGATCGACTGGACCGTCTCCACCTGCGTCACCGCTGCATCCGCGACTGGATTGCTGCATTCTTCCGGAGCGCCCGCCTACCGGGGAGAAGTCTCCCCCGGGTCAGGCTGGACCCTCCGGGGAGGATTCCCATGAGCTCGCTCGCCGATGCCCTCTTCGCCCTCTCTCCCGACGTCCGGTACGTCGCCCTCCTCCAGGGCAGGACGCTCGAGCTCCGCGCGCGCACGGGAATCGCCGGCGCGAGCGCCCCTGAGACCGACCGCTACGAGGAGCTGCTCGTCAATCCGGCGGTCCTCACGCTCCTGGGGCGCCGGGGCGAGCTCGACTGCGGCGGGCTCGACCACGTCTGGATCCGCTACGGGAACTTCTGGACCGGCCTCTTCCCGCTCGAGGACGGGCACCTCAACGTCGGCCTCGAGCCCCACGCGGTCCCGACGGAGGTCGTCCCGCGGATCCGCGCGGAGATGAAGCGCGCCGGGCTCAGGGAGGCTTCGCGACCGCCGCCCTCTCCTGCTCGATGAGCGCCGCGGCGTCCGGGTCGGTCCGCCGCAGGAATTCCCATTCGAGGTCCCCCTCCGGGGTGAACACCGGAACCCCGGTCGACCCGGGCTCGACCGAGGGGAGCCCGCTCACCGCGCCCGGCAGCGACGGGTCGCGAGCCGCCGTCTGCGGATTCGGATCGGGCCCCGCGGGGGAGTCGAAGGTGGTGACGCTGCCCCGCTCGAAGCGCATCCGGTGGTGGAGGTCGTCGAGCGAGGTGATGGTCGCGCGGTAGCACTGGAAGACCAGCGGCTCCGCGCCGTGCCACCCCGGGGCCGGCGCGCCGCTCGCCAGCACCCACCGGGTCTGGACGACGTTCGGCGAGTCGAGTTGCGGAGACTGGCCCACCTCGGAGAGGAGCCGTGCGGCGCGCTCGAGGAACGAGCGCTTCGGCCCGACGTAGACATGATCCTCGGCGCGACTCCGGTGGTAGGCGGCGGTCTCCGAGGCGCAGGAGGCAAGCGCCACGGACAGCCCGGCGGCGCCGAGCAACATCCCGAGTCGCCATGGTGACCGCCCGCGCACCGGACGACGGCTCAGCCGTTGTTGTTGTTGTTGTTGTTCTTCGGCGGGAACTTCTCCCGCAGCGCCCGGAGCACGTTCGGCGGCACCAGCTCCGACACGTCCCCGCCCAGCGAGGCGACCTCCCGGACCAGCTGCGACGAGATGTAGAAGCTGTCCTGCCCGGTCATCATGAACACCGTCTCGAACTCGGGGTCGAGCTTCCGGTTCATGTTGGCCAGCTGAAACTCGTACTCGAAGTCGGACACCGCCCGCAGGCCGCGCAGGATGAGGTGCACGCCCTTCCGCCGCGTGTAGTGGACCAGGAGCCCCTGGAACGCATCCACCTCCACCCGCTGGTCGGGGCAGGCCTCGCGGATGAGCGTCTGCCGCTCGTCCACGCTGAACATCGCCTGCTTCCGCGGGTTGTTCAGCACCGCCACGATGAGGCGGTCGAACACCCTGAGTCCCCGCTGGATGATGCTCAGGTGCCCGTTGGTCAGCGGGTCGAACGAGCCGGGGTAGATGGCGGTGGCCACGCGGGCCCCGAGCATCATCGGACGGTCGCGCGAGCGTCAAGGAACCGTTGCCGGCCGGTACAGGCTCACCACCGTGTCCCCGAACCGGCGCGAGTCCACCCGGGCGAGCCCCGCCAGCGCTTCCGGAGCGGGCTCGCGCCATCCGTGCTCCACCACCAGCGTCCCGCCGTCGGCGAGGAGCCCCGCCTCCCCCACCCCGCGCACCACGTCGGCCACCGCCTCCTCGGCGTAGGGCGGGTCGGCGAACACGAGCGAGAAGCGCCGCCCCTCGGCCGCGAGCCGCCCGAGCGCCCGCCCCACCGGCATTCGCAGCAGCTCGATGGACCCCTCGAGCCCGAGCGCCTGCGCGTTCCGGGCGACGAGCTTCGCGGCCTCGGCGCCCTGGTCCACCAGCACCGCCCGGCGCACTCCGCGCGACACGGCCTCGAAGGCGAGTGCCCCCGTCCCGGCATAGAGATCCAGCGCCTCTCCACCCTCGAAGAACTGCCCGAGCAGATTGAAGAGCGCCTCGCGCACCCGGTCCGCGGTGGGACGCAGCCCCGGTCCCCTCGGCCCGACCAGCGGGCGCCCCCGGTGGGTGCCAGCGACGATGCGCACGGGCGCCGGCCGCTACCCGGCCCCGGAGCCCGCGTACCCCTGGCTCTCGATCTGCAGGGTGCTGTGGTCGATCCCGAACTGCTCCACCAGGGCCCGCTTGGCGGCGACCAGGATGGTGTCGTTCTCGCAGGCGCTCGGCTCGTCCACCACCAGGTGGGCCGAGAGCGCCACCATCCCGCTGCCCACCGTCCAGATGTGCAGGTCGTGCACTGCGCAGACCCTGGGGATCGAGCCCAGCGCGCGCACCACGCCGTCCATGTCGACGTGCGGGGGCACCGTCTCCAGCAGCACGTCCACCGCCTCGCGGAGCACCCGCCAGGCGCCCACCACGATGACCGCGGAGATGCCGATGGAGATGACCGGGTCCACCCAGGCCCAGCCAGTCAGGGCCATCACCCCCGCGGCCAGCAGCACCCCCAGGCTGGAGAGCGCGTCGCCGAGCACGTGGAGGAACGCCGACCGCGTGTTCAGCGAGTGGCCCGAGCGAAGGAACCCCATCGACAGGAGGTTGGCCCCGAGACCGATGGCGGCGACCAGGGCCATGGCCCCGAGCTTCACCGGCGCGGGCTCCTTCAGCCGCTCCAGCGCCTCGATGACGATGAACACGGTGATCGCCAGGAGCAGCACGCCGTTGATCAGCGCGCTCAGGATCTCCAGGCGGACGTACCCGTAGGTCCGCTTCCGGTTCGCGGGCCGCCCGGCGAACCAGGCAGCCAGCAGCGCCAGCCCGAGCGCCGAGACGTCGGTCCACATGTGGCCCGCGTCCGAGAGCAGGGCCAGCGAGCCGGTGAGCCAGCCCCCAACGGCCTCCACCACCGCGATGACGCAGGTGAGGACCAGCGCGGCCGCCATCCGCCCGGTGTCGCGGGCCCGGCCGGCATCGGCGGTCCGCTGCCCGGGGGTGTCACAGGGCTGGGCATGGTCCGCGCGCGCGTGATCGGGAAACGCCGGGGGATGCGGATGGACGTGGGTCACTGTGGGAGCGCTCGGGGAGTCCTCGTTACACTACGGCCCGGTGAGTCGCGACGCCATGCCCTCGCCGAGGGGGCCCAGGAGCTTCCGCGTCGCACGACCGGATGGCGCGGAGATCCACGTCGAGGTCGAGGGTCGCGGCCGCTCGACCGTCGTCCTCTGCGACGGTCTGGCCTGCGACGGCTTCGCCTGGAAGTACCTCCGGCCCGTCCTCGGCGAGCATCACCGGGTGGTGCACTGGCACTACCGGGGGCACGGCCAGTCGCCCCTTCCACCGGCCGGGGCCCCCCCCTCCATCCCCCAGTTCGCCGACGACCTCGCCGGGGTGCTGGACGCCGCGCGGGTCCGGGGCGCGGTCCTCCTCGGGCACAGCATGGGGGTCCAGCTGGCGCTCGAGTTCCACCGCCTCCACCCTGCCCGGACCCGGGCCCTGGTCCTCGTCTCGGGCAGCCCCGGCCATCCTCTGGACACGTTCCACGACACCACCCTGCTCCGCCGGGCGCTGCCCTCGCTGCGAAAGGGCGCGGAGCGCTTCCCTCGCCTCGCCTCGACGCTCGCCTGGGTCGGCGTCCGGAGCGGCCTGGCGATGGAGATCGCCATGTCCACCGAGGTGAACGCGAGCCTGCTCCGGCGCGGCGACCTCCAGCCCTACTTCGAGCACGTGGAGCGGATGGACCCGCGCTACTTCCTCCGCGCGATGCAGGCCGCGGCCGAGCACGGCGCCGAGGACCACCTCACCGCGGTGGACGTCCCCACCCTGGTCGTGGCCGGGGACCGCGACCGCTTCACCCCCACCTGGCTGTCGCGCCGCATGGCCCTGGAGATCCCGTCCGCCGAGCTGTTCCTGGTCCGGGGTGGGAGCCACACCGCACTCCTGGAACGACCGGAGGAAGTGAACCGCGCTGTGCTCGACTTCCTCCATCGCCGCGTCGAGACCGGTCGCAGAAGGAGCGCCCCTTGACCCTCGGCGTCAGCGGGCGTCACGCTTCCACCTCGACGAGGCTCGCCGCGCCCGCTTGAGCGACGACACCACCACCCTCCATCCCATCCCGACCACCCAGCCTCAGCCCGTCGCGGCATGGCTGGTGGTGACCGCCGGCGCCTCTGCGGGCACGGTGGGGCGCAGCTTCAAGGTCAGCGGGGACGAGTCGATCATCGGGCGCAGCCCCGAGGCCCAGGTACGGCTCATGGAGGAGGGCGTCTCCCGGCGTCACGCCCGCATCGTCCGCACCGCCGAGGGGAAGTTCGAGCTCTACGACCTGGGCTCCACCAACGGCACCTACCTCAATGGCTCGCGGCTCTCGGGCTCGGGGCGGCTGGACGAGGGCGATCGGGTCCAGCTCGGTGGCCAGTGCTGCCTCCGCTTCTCCTTCAAGGAGACCTCGGACGGCGACGAGAACCTCCGCGAGGCGCTCGCCGCTGCCCAGGTCGCCACCTTCAGCCTCGACCTCAGGACCCAGGTCATCACCTGGAACGAGACCGTGGAGCGCGTGGTGGGCGCGCAGGCCGGTACCCTGGCCCGTGCCGCGCTCCCGCTGATGGAGTTCGTGCACGACGACGACCACGTGCGGGTCCGGGCGGCGGTGGAGACCGCGGTCGGAGGCCGCCGGCAGTTCGACGCCGAGTTCCGCTTCATCCGCCCCGGGACCGTGGGAGCGCTGTGGGTCGCCGCCAAGGGCAACGTGATGCGCGACGCGGACGACACGCCGCTGCGCATCGTCGGGACGCTGATGGACGTCAGCGCCCGCAAGCAGACCGAGCAGGAGCTGCGGCGCGAGGCCCTGCTCTTCGAGAGCCTCAACGACGGCGTCATCTTCCTCGACCTGCAGGGGAACGTCGTCGACTGGAACAGCTCCGCCGAGCGCCTCTTCGGCTACTCCAAGGGCGAGGTGCTGGGCCGGGCCTGGTCCGACGTGCTCAAGCTGTCGGAGAACAACCTCCAGGCCATCGTGCTGGCCGCGCTGAAGCGCTACGGACGCTGGAGCCGCGAGGTCGTGGCGCTCCGCAAGGACGGCTCTGAGACCTTCTGCGAGGTGACGGTCGTCCCCCTGCGCGACGCCGAGGGGCGGCACATCGCGACCATTGCCATGCATCGGGACATCGGCGAGCGCCGGGCGATGCAGGCCCAGCTCCTGGTCGCGAGCCGCCTGGCCTCGGTGGGCACCCTGGCCGCCGGCGTGGCCCACGAGATCAACAACCCGCTGGCGTTCGTCAACGCGAACGTCCTGTACCTCGCGGACGAGCTGGAACGGTTCCGGGCCGCCCTCGGGCCCGCGACCGACGAGATCCTCCAGCTGGTCACCGAGACCCGGCAGGGCGTGGAGCGCATCGGCCTCATCGTCCGGGACCTCAAGGCGTTCAGCCGGGTCGACTCGGAGGACGTCTCCGCGGTGGTGGACGTCCGGAAGGTCCTCGCCTTCGCCGAGAAGATGGCCGGCAAGGAGATGCGGCAGCGGGCGCGCGTGCTCCGCGACATCCAGCCCGTGCCGATGGTGAAGGCCAACGAGTCCCGGCTCGGCCAGGTCTTCCTCAACCTGCTGCTCAACGCTGCGCAGGCCATCCCCGACGGGGCGGCGGCGGAGAACGAGATCCGCATCCGCACCCGGACCGACGGCCTGGGCCGCGCGGTGGTCGAGGTGTCCGACACCGGGCGGGGCATCCCCGAGGAGCTGCGTGCCCGGGTGTTCGACCCCTTCTTCACCACCAAGCCGGTCGGCGAGGGCACCGGGCTCGGGCTGTCCATCTGCCTGGGCATCGTGCGCTCGCTGGGAGGGGAGATCCTCCTCGAGTCCGAGGTGGGGAAGGGCAGCACCTTCCGGGTCGCCCTGCGGGCCCACCAGCCGGAGCGCGCGACCGTGGTTTTCCAGGCGCCCGACCTGCCCCCGCCGGCCCGGGTGAAGCTCCTGGTGGTCGACGACGAGCCCTACATCTGTACCGCCATCCAGCGGCTCCTCCGCCGCGAGCACCGGGTGACCGCCCTCACCACCGTCCGCGAGGCGCTGGCCCTGCTCGAGACCGGGGAGCGGTTCGACGTCATCCTCTCCGACCTCATGATGCCGGAGCAGAACGGCGAGGACTTCTACAAGGAGCTCCAGTCGATCGCGCCCGATCAGGCGAAGCGGATGATCTTCATGACCGGAGGGGCCTTCACTCCCCGCAGCGAGGAGTTCCTCCGCAGCTCCCCGGTACCCCAGGTGGCCAAGCCCATCAGCCTGGAGATGCTCCAGGGGGCCATCCGCCAGGTCGTGGAATCCAGCTCGCGCGCTTGAGCCCGGGGGGCCGGGGCGGCAAGGTGAGGTTGCGGACCCGAGCAGGCGCACGCTATGAGCACGCCGCGCCGCGGCAGCGCCCGGCCCACCCAGCATGTTTCCTCGCGAGAAGATCCGGAACGTGGCCATCGTGGCCCACGTCGACCACGGCAAGACCACCCTGGTGGACCACATGCTCCGCCAGGCGGGGGTGTTCCGTTCCAACGAGGTCGTGGCCGAGCGGGTGATGGACTCGAACGACCTCGAGCGCGAGAAGGGCATCACCATCCTGGCCAAGAACACCGCGGTGCAGTACCGCGGCCACCAGATCAACATCATCGACACTCCCGGCCACGCGGACTTCGGCGGGGAGGTCGAGCGGGGGCTCCGGCTGGTGGACGGCGTGCTCCTCCTGGTCGACGCGGCCGAGGGTCCCCTCCCCCAGACGCGGTTCGTCCTCTCCAAGGCGCTGGGGATGGGGCTCCAGACGGTGCTGGTGATCAACAAGATCGACCGGCAGGACGCCCGCCCCCGCGAGGTGCTGGACCAGGTCTACTCGCTGTACATCGACCTCGGCGCAGATGAGGCGCAGATCGACTTCCCCGTCCTGTACGCGGTCGCCCGGGCGGGCCAGGCGTCGACCTCGCTCGCCCACCCCGGTGAGGACCTGCGCCCGCTGTTCGAGGCCATCCTCTCCCACATCCCCCCGCCGCCGGCGCCGGCCGAGGGCGAGGACCGGCTCCGGCTGCTGGTGGCCAACCTGGACTACGACGACTACGTGGGCCGGCTCGCCATCGGCCGGGTGCACTCCGGGCGGATCGTCTCCGGGGCTCCGCTGGCGGTGGTGCGCGAGGGCGGCAAGATCGAGCAGGGCAAGGTGCTCAAGCTCTACGGTTTCAGCGGCCTCAAGCGGGTGGAGATCGACGACGCGGGCCCCGGCGAGCTGGTCAGCGTCGCCGGCATCGAGCAGGTCAGCATCGGCGATACCCTGGCCGATCCCGAGGCCCCGGTGGCTCTCCCGCGCATCACGGTGGACGAACCCACCATGATGATGATCTTCCGGGTCAACGACGGTCCCCTCGCCGGCCGGGAGGGCAAGTACGTCACCTCCCGCAACCTGCGCGAGCGGCTCTACCGCGAGGCCTACCGGAACGTCTCCATCCGGGTGGAGGACACCGAGACGCCGGACGCGTTCAAGGTCGTGGGCCGCGGAGAGCTCCAGCTCGCGGTGATCATCGAGACGATGCGCCGCGAGGGCTACGAGCTCACCGCCAGCAACCCCGAGCCCATCACCCGCGAGGTCGACGGGCAGATCCACGAGCCGATGGAGCTGATGGTCTGCGACGTGCCGGAGGCCTCGGTGGGCGCGGTGACCGAGCGGCTCGGTCCGCGCAAGGGACGGATGACCGACATGAGCGCGCTGGGGAGCGGGCGGACCCGGCTCACCTTCCGCATCCCGGCCCGAGGCCTGGTGGGCTTCAGGAGCGAGTTCCTGACCATCACCCGCGGCGAGGGCATCATGTCCTCGCAGTTCGACGGCTACGAGCCGTGGTTCGGGTACATCCCCAAGCGGAGCAACGGGGCCATCGTCTCCGACCGCCAGGGGGACACCGTCCCCTACGCGCTGTTCTCCATCCAGGACCGGGGCACGCTCTTCGTCGGGCCCGGCGTCCAGGTCTACGAGGGGATGATCATCGGCGAGAACGCCCATCCCTCGGACCTGAACGTCAACGCCTGCCGGGAGAAGAAGCTCACCAACATCCGGGCGGCGGGCCGGGACGAGAACGTCATCCTCACCCCGCCGCGCGAGATGTCGCTGGAGCGGGCGCTGGAGTGGATCGCCCCCGACGAGCTGGTCGAGGTGACGCCCCGGTCGGTCCGGATGCGGAAGCGGGTCCTCGCCACCGGCGAGCGGTACAAGGCCGACCGGGACCGCAAGCGCGACCAGCTGGCCTCCGGCTGAGAGAGGCCTCGACCGGCGAGGACACCCAAGAGGTGCACCGCGGCGACGAGGACCGTGCGGCGACCCGGTCGACCGGCCACGACCCAGGTCGCGCCGGAGCCTGACGACCCTGGGGCAATCCCGGCCTCGCCCGTGCGTCAGCGGCGTGAGGAGGAGATCCCGATGGGATTCGGCACCACGCTGCTGGCCATCTCGCTCGCCGCCGGGCCCGGCGGCTGGGCCGAGGGTGACCCCGCGACGGTGGGCCTCGACGCTGCCCCGCTCCAGGCCGTGGAGGACCAGGTCCGCTCCGGTGCGCTGGTGAAGCTCACCGGCCTCCTGGTCGCCCGGCACGGCACGCTGGTCTTCGAGCGGTACTTCGGCACCGCCGGGCCCGACGCACTCCTCGACACCCGCTCGGCGACCAAGACCGTGACCGGCTACCTCGTCGGGGCGGCGATCGCGCGCAAGCTCCTTCCCGGCGTGAGCGCCCGGGTGACGCCGTGGTTCAAGGACCGGCGCCCGTTCGCCAACCCGGATCAGCGCAAGGACCGCATCACCGTCGAGGATCTCCTGACGATGAGCTCGCGGCTCGAGTGCGACGACTGGAACGAGTTCAGCCGCGGGAACGAGGAGCGGATGTACCTGGTCGAGGACTGGCCGAGGTTCTTCCTCGATCTCCCCATCCGCGGCTATCCCTCCTTCGCCACCCGTCCGGAGGACAGCAAGTATGGCCGGGCCTTCAGCTACTGCACCGCGGGCGTCGCCACGCTGGGCTTCCTCCTCGAGCGGGCGGTGCGCGAGCCGCTCGACCGGTTCGCGGAGCGCACGCTCTTCGGGCCGCTGGGCATCGATCGGCTCCAGTGGGTTCGCTCACCGCAGGGCACGGTCCAGACCGGCGGCGGGCTGCGGCTGCGAGGGCGGGACCTGCTGGCCCTGGCGCAGCTCGCCCTGGACGGCGGCCGCTGGCACGGCACCCGGGTCCTGGATGCGGGCTGGATCGCCGAGTCCACCCGTCCCCACGCTCGGATCGACGAGCAGACCGAGTACGGCTACCTCTGGTGGCTGAAGGACCTGCCCTGGCGGGATCGCACGGTCCACGTCGTCTTCATGTCCGGCAATGGGGGTAACAAGATCGGCCTCGTCCCCGAGCTCGACCTCGCCTTCGCCATCACCAGCAACAACTACGGGACGCGGGGCATGCACGAGCAGACCGAGCGGGTGCTGGTGCAGTCGGTCCTCGGCGCCGTCCGCCCCTGAGCCCGTCGCCGCTCATTCGGACCCCGCGGGCTTGAAGATCCACGGGAAGTTCACCTTCACGATGCCGTTTCCCGCAGGCTCGGGGAACTTCCAGCGGCGGATCCTCGAGAGCATGCAGCGTTCGGTGCTGGCGTCGTTCAGGGTGGTCTCCGAGACCTGGGCCTCCGGCACCGCCCCGCTCCCGTCGATGGTGAAGAGGACCGTCACCTTGCCCGCGAGCGCGGGGTTGCGGTTCAGCTGGACCTCGTAGCAGTACTTGATCTCGCTCTGGTGCTCCTGGATGACGCGGGCGATGACCTCGCGCGCGAGGCCACCCACGACGGTCGTCTGCCCGGGCACGACCCGGACCGACTCCTTCTTCTTCCCCCCGAGGTCCACCCGGCCGTAGCCCCCCGAGCCCTCCCCCAGCCCGACGGTCCCGGCGCCACCGACGCCCAGGCCCTCGCCCCCACCGCCCAGCCCCATCCCGCGCGCGCCCATGCCCCCGTGACCCTGCTGGGTTCCGCTGTCCGCGCCGCCCAGCCTCAGGCCTCCGATGGCCTGGTTCAGTCCGGTGCCGGCGCTTCCGGGTCCGAGCACGTCGGACATCGCCTGCCCCTTCAGCGCGCCGAGGAGCCCGCTCCGGAACGCCCGGGTCCGGTTCGCCTCGCGGGCGCCGGGGTCGACCGCGGGACTTCCCTTCTTCGAGGCCTCTGCCTCCGGCTTCGTCGCGGTCTCCTTGCCCACCTTTCCCGGGTCGTCGGGGGCCGCCTTGCCCTCGTCCGCTCCGGCGTCCTCCTTCCTGTCCCCGGGCCTCGGACGCGGCGGGGGTGGGGGCCGCCGGACCAGCGAGATCCAGTGCTGGGTGTCGCCCAGCGAGTCCCAGGAGCGAGGACGCACCGGCGGCGCCGTCTCGACCGCGAAGATCAGCGTCCCGAACAGGACCAGGCTCCCCACCAGCATGGTCGTGAACCGCGCCAGCTCCCAGGCCCCGGGAAGGACGCCCGCCCGCCGCGCCGGGCGGACCCAGCGCAGGAGCAGCGAGAGGCGACCGAACCGCACCCGCACCGATTCCCGCAGCCGGGGCAGGAGGACCTCCGACCCCGCTGCACCCAGCTTCAGCCGCCCCTCGTCGCGGATGTCGGCGATGGCCACCGGGTGCGTGCCGTCGAACACCGTCCACTCGGCTCCCTCGGGAACCGTGACCCGGAGCTGTCCGCCCTGGACCCGGGCCAGCTCGAAGGCCCGGTCGAGCCCGTGGTGGAAGACCTGGAACGTCGACTCCGTGGCGTCCTCGCCGATGGTCAGCGGCCGGGAGTCGGGCAGGTGCTCGACGCCGAGCAGCTGGTCGCCCCAGACCGCCGCCGCCTGGAGGACCCGGTGCTGCTCCGTGGGAGCGAGCGCCGCCGGGAGCGGACCGAGGAGCAGCTTCCACGCGCTCGCCTCGGCCCGGGGGATCGCCGGGTGCCGCACCGGGAGCACCCGGGCGATCTGCGCGGGCTGCATCGCGAGCGCCGCACCTCCGCGCACCCGAGGAGCGAAGGCCTCGTGCCGGGGCGGCGCACCGCGGGCGTGCGCCGGAGCGACGGCGGGCGCCGGGCCGAAGTAGACGGTCACCCGGGAGCGCCCGAGGCGGATGACGTCCTCGTGGCGCAGCGCCCGCGGGGCCTGGAGCGGCACGTCCCCCACCTGGGTCCCCGCCTCGCTGGCGAGGTCGATGGCGAGGACCGAGTCGTGGTGCCGCTTCAGCAGCAGATGGAGGCTCGAGACCGCCGGGTCGTTGATCCGGAGCCCCGCGGTGGGACCGGAGCCGAGCACGAGCATCTCCTCCGTGACCGGCACGTCGCGGACCGCCCCCTCCGCAGTGGTGAGGCGAAGCGTGACCCTCCCCTCGTCCCTCATCGCAGGAGCTCGCCTGTGGAGGCGCGGAGCTCGCGCTCGAAGCTGGGGCGGAGCCGGACCAGGCTCTCGAAGCGGCTGCGGTTCCGGTCGAGGACGTAGTTGCCCTCGGGCCGGACGACGTTCCCCTCCAGGGTCTGGTCCGCGAAGTCGATGCGGGTCTCCCTCCGGACCACCGTCCGGTCGGCCTCCCGTACCACGCGGTCCTCCGCATGGGCCGCCGCCGCCAGGCCGAGCAGGGACGCCATCCACCATCGCCGCATCGCCACCTCCGACCTCCGCCCCGGCGCTCGCTTCCGGGCCCCGGCTGTAAGAATCACCGGCTCGCCCCCCCACGCCCGGCCTGTGCCCCGGAGGAGGCACCGGGAGCCCCGGAGGAAGCAGATTCCGCGCCATCCGGACGCCCGGCGGGTGCCCGGGCGAGCGCGTCGAGGACCGACAGCCGTCCGTCGATGCGCCGCCGCTCCGAGGGCGAGGTGTCTGGGAGGTCGCGGCACCGGCGGAGGAGCGTTCCCGCCTCGGCGAGCGAGCTCCGGTCCCGTGCGAGCGCCCAGCCGGCGCCGCAGATGGCCTCCGGTCGCTCCGGGGCTCGGGTGAGGACCTCCCGGTACGCGGCGGCGGCCGCGGTCGCCTTGGCCGGATCGTCCTCCCCCTGCGCTGCGAGCGCCTCGGCCAGGTGCAGGCGAGCGTCCACTGCCCAGGGCTCCAGCTCCGACGCCCGGCGGTAGGCGCGCTCCGCCCCGCGGTAGTCTCGCCAGCCGAGGGCGAGCGCGCCGAGGTTCGTCCACGCGTCGCCCGAGGACGGGTCGAGCGCGACGGCCCGGTCGAGCTCGGCATGGGCGCGATCGATCTCGCCCCGCCGGAAGGCGACGAGCCCCAGCGTGACGTGGGTCGAGGCACGGGCCTCGTCCAGCCGGAGGGCCGTCGTGGCCAGCAGCTCGGCCTCCCGGTCCCGTCCGTGGGCGCTCGCCACCAGCGCGAGCGCCTCGTAGGCGCCGGGCTCGCGGCGGAGGCTGAGCGCCCGCCGCGCCGCCTGCTCGGCTCCGGCGAGGTCCCCCGCCATCCGCTCGGTGAGCGAGAGCTGGACCCAGAGCACAGGCTCCGAGGCGAGCGCCGGGCGCCGCGCGGCGCGCTCGAGGAGCTCCGTGGCCTGCGCGGCGCGGCCCCTCTGCCGCTCCAGCCGGGCGAGCCCCACGAGCGACGGGAGGTGGTCGGGGTTCTTCCGCAGCGCCGCCAGGTAGGCCTCACGAGCGTCATCGCCCCCGGGGGGCGGGGGGGGCGGAAGGGCAGGGTCCGGCGCCCGGAGCGCGACGCGGGTCCTCGAGGGGTAGCTCCCGGGCCGCAGCGCGTCGACGTCGTCCTGCGCCCGGAGCGTCCACGTGCCGTACGCGCCCAGCTCGTAGGCCTTGGCCAGCCCCTTCTCGAGCGTCTCCAGGGAACGCTGCTCGAGCGGCGCGGCCAGCTGCTCCAGCTCGTCGCGGTACCGTGCGCGGTCCTCGGGGGTCAGCCCCGGCGGCGTCGGTGCCTGGCGGATCTTCGCCGCAAAGTCCGAGTACGCCTCGCCGATGCGGGTGAGGGCGGCGATGCCCGCCTGCGCGTCGCCGGTGGTGACCACCCCCAGGTAGGCGTTCTCCAAGGACTTCAGCGCAGCGCGCTTCCTCGCGAGGTCAGCCTTCACCGTCCGGGCGTGGGCGAAGTCGATCCGCCGGTACTGCTCGAAGAGCGGGTCGGCTGCCGCGAGCGCGACCTGCGCGTACGTCGAGACGACGGCCGGCTCCTTCCGTGTCTCGGGCGAGAGGCCGGCCCAGAGCTGCCGGACGCGCTGCTGCACCGCCTTCACCCGCCCGGGCTGCCCGGCGTCGTGCCAGGCCCGGAGCTGGAGCCCGAGCGCCTCGAAGCGCCGCGGCAGCGCTCCTCCGGGAGCGAGCATCTCCGCCTTCTCGAACGCGCGGGCCGCTGCGGCGAGCCTCCCGGCCTCCTGCTGGAGGTGACCGAGGGCCAGGGCGACGTCCGAGGCGTCCTTCCGGTCCGAAAAGCGCTGGAGATACGTCTGGTAGGCACCGATGGCGCGCTCGGTCCGGCCCACGGCCGCCCAGTAGAGCCCGGCCTCGCCCTGCGCCGGCGCCACCCAGCCCGAGGCCTCCTCCAGCAGGGCCGGCTCGATGCGCGGCCCGTCGGTTCCTGCGCGGGCCCGCGCGTACGCGGCGACGAACGCCTCGCTCGCCTCGGCGGCCTGACGGAAGTCCCCGAGCTGGGCAGAGAGGTCCGCCAGCCCGTGCGCCAGCTTCAGCCGCAGCGGTGTTCCCGGGTACTCGGCCAGGGCTCGGCGCCCCACCTCCACTGCGCGCTGCAGCTGGCCCTGCTGCTCGAGGAGCGCCATGGCGAAGGTCAGCGCCTGGGCGGCGTGGTCCGACCGCGGGTAGTCGTCGGCGAAGCGCAGGAACTCCTCCGCGGCGCGGGCGTCCTGGTGCTGCTGCGCATGCAGCACGTCGCTCACCCAGGCGTACCGGCTCGCCTCGGCGACCTTGCCGACCCGCCGCGCGAAGTCGGTGCCGGAGCGGGCAAGCGCACCGTTCCGGGCGTACTCCTGGGCCTTCGCGTTGAGGGCCAGCCAGTCGCCGCGGGTCTCCAGCACGTTCAGCGTGAGATCGGCGGCCTGCCGTGCCCGGTCCGAGTCCGGCTGCAGCGCGATGAGCTTCGCAAATCGCTCGAGCGCGGCGGGCGTGTGGCCCCGCTCGAAGAGGACCAGCGCCGCCTGGTACCGGATGTCGAGCACGTCCCTGGCATCCGGGAAGCGGTCCGCGTAGCGGTCGCAGGCCGCCACCAGCCGCTGCTCCGCCTCGGTGAGCGCCACCTCGGTCGTGCCGGCGGTCGCGGCGCGGGTCCGGAGGCCACCCTTCCCCTGCCGCTCGTCGACGCGGGTGGGCGCGGCGTCGGCGTGGCCGTGCTCGGCGTCCACGACCCGGTCCCAGGCGAGCACCGCGTCGTACGCGGCGGTGGCCCGGTAGCGCTCGTCGCTCGCCTCGCGCGCGGTGGGCCGGTCCGGGACGCGGAAATCCACCACCCGCTCGTACTGCTCGGCGGCGGAGCGCCAGTCCCCCAGGGCCCAGGCGATCTCGGCGGCGTAGAAGCTCATGTCGAAGGCGTGGTCGGACGTCCACGCCGGATCCGCGTCGCGCGCGAACGCCGCGAGGTAGGCCTGGTACACCTCGGCCGCCAGCCGGTAGGTCCGCGGCGAGCCGGTCCGCTGCGCCTCCTGGTGGTAGGCCGTGACCAGCGTTCGAAGGCCCTCCTCGGCCTCCTCGAAGCCGGCCCGGAGCGACTGGGGCGACCCGGCATTCGCCTTCCACCAGGCGGTACCGGGGTGGCACATTCCGGCGAGCTTCCGGGCCTCGACCCGGACCTTCTCGCGGTCGTGGAGCCCGTCCCAGGCCTGGACCACCGCCTGCTGCCAGCCTGCGGCCTCGGGGGCGAGCGGCTCCGCGGCCAGCGCGGCCTGGTACACGCCCAGCGCCCCCGGGAGATCTCCGGCCTCGGCGAGCGCCTTCGCCAGCCTGCCCACCAGCTTGCGCCGTTCCGCCCCTTGCGTGTTCCGCTGGAAGTAGGCGAGGCCGTCCTCGGCCCGATCGAGGCGGACGTAGACCCGGGTCAGGTCGACCAGCGCCTCGGTCCTGAGCTCGAGCAGCGGCTTGGTGCCACCGGCCGAGCCGTCCACCACCCGGGCCAGCTTCTCCCGCGCGCCCTCGAAGTCGCCGAGGTTGAAGTCGCACCAGGCGAGCTTGTACGTCGCGTAGCTCCGCACCCGCGGCGAACCGATGCGCCCCGCGTGCTGGTAGGCGTCCTGGGCGGCGGCCAGGGCCCCCGCGTCGAAGGCCCGGTTGCCGAGCTCGAGCCACGCGTCCGGGGCGAAGCGCGAGCGGGGGAAGTCCCGGAGGAGCGCGCGGTACTGCCCGGCGGCCTCCTCGCTGCGACCCACGTCCTCGAGGTCGTAGGCGAGGGAGAACATCACCTCGTCCCGCCGCGGGTAGCGGGGGAAGGACTTCAGCAGCCGGGCGTAGGCGTCCATCGCGCGAGCCCGCGCCGCCTCGCTCTGCCGGTGGTCGGCGCGGGAGGGCTCACCCGCGGCCTCGATCTCGGCCCGGCGGAGAGCCTTGCTCTTCTCCCAGTAAGCCTCTCCCAGCTGGAAGAGGAGGTCCGGCTTGCGTGGCGAGTCGTCCGGGAAGCGCTGCACCAGCGTCTCCAGCTGCGTGATGAGCTCGGCGCGCTTGGCCTCGGTGAGCTGCTCGCGCTGGCTGTCGGAGAGATCGAGCCGGAAGTCCGCTGGACCGCTGCGTTCGGGTGGAGTCGACGCGTGCGCGGAAGGGAGCCAGGCCGTCGCCCACACCACCAGCCCCACCGCCACCCTGCCCCGCGCCAGCACCGTCACCCTCGCCTCCGTCGCACCCGCTCGCCACCCGACGCCCGGGTCCCACGGACCCACGTCCGGCAAGCTAGGAACGCGGCTCGGACCCGAGAAGGCCGGCCTCGGCCCCCGAGCGTGCGTCAGCGGACGCTCGGCGTGGCCTGCGGAGCGGGGCAACCGTTCTTCAGCGTGGCCCGCGCGTGACCAATCTCGTCCGCCCACCATTCTCCGTCCACGCGCCACCGCTCGTCGGCGGGACCTCCGGTGGGCAAGGGAGGCAGGGGGCGCGCCGCGAGCAGCTTCCGCTGGTCGACGTCCGCGTCGAGCAGCTCCGTCTCGCCCCGGGTCGTCTCGAAGCGGAGCACGTCCGCCTGCTCGAGGAGATCGCGCAGCGCCGCGGCGGTCTCGACGATGCGGGCGTGGATCTCCTGCGCCGTGGCCTGGAGTGCCTCTTCCTGGACCCGGTCCAGCTGCTGCAGCACCTCGCCTTCGCCGGCGGCCCCGACCCGAGTGCGCTCCGCCTCGAGCGTCCGGAGAAGTCGCAGCCCGGCGGCGATGCGCGGCTCGGCCGCCAGGGCCGGCCCGAGCCCCGGGTCGAGCGCGGCACGCCGTCCCGGATCCGTCAGGAGCGCCACCTCCTCCGCCGAGGAGGGCCGCCGCTCCGCCAGCGCCGCGAGCCGCTCCGAGAGCGGCCGGTAGCCGGCGGTGAGGCCGTCGAGCACGCCCCGGGTCTCCCGGTACAGGCAGGCATGGAAGAGCACCGTGGCCTCGAGGATGCGCGCCTCGGGAAGGAAGCTGTCCCGGAGCTGGGGAGCGCGCGTGGCGTGCAGCGTTCCCAGCGCGCCACCGTCGTCCCCGGCGCGGAAGCGAGGGTATCCGCGCTCGAACAGCGACTCGGGCCAGACGCGCGCGTCGCGAGGGACACGGTCGTAGGCCGCCGCCGAGGCGGCGTCGTCGCGCAGGCCATAGAGCAGCCGTCCCAGAGCGAGCTGGGCGAGGGCCCGGATCTCCCTGGCGTCCCGGCCGCCGCCACCATCCGCGAGGACCGCCTGCAGCTCGTCGAGCGCGGCCTGCATCCTGGGGCCGCCCGGGCGGCGCGGGTCGGAGAGGACGATGGCCAGCGCGTAGCGGGCCCGGGCGGCCAGGTTCGACTGTGGCGGGATGCGCCGGAGCAGAGACTCGGCCAGCTCGAGCGCGCCGGTCCGCTGGGCCTCGAGACCGCGGAGGAGCAGGGCCCGTTCGCGGAGCTCGGCCGAGCCGGGCTGCGCCTCGGGGTGCGCGGCGAGGAACGCCGGGACCAGGAGCTGCTCGTCCAGCCGCGACTGGGCGCCGAGGAGCGCCTCCACCGCCGCCTCCTGTGCGGGCCCGGGGGCCGCGGCCGCGGTGCGCAGCGGCCCGAGCGAGGCACCGTCGAGGCGCGCTGCCTGCAGCGACTGGCCGAGCTCGAGCGCCTCGGCCGGAGTTCGGGGAGGGACCCGGCTGAGGGCGGCGAGATCGGGCGCCGGCCCACGGCTCGCACAGGCGAGCAGCCCGACCAGGGGAAGCAGCCGTCTCACAGCTCCACCCCGAAGCCGAGGTAGACGCCGACCACCTGGAGGGTGTCGCTCCCCCCCTCGTTCACCTTCCCCAGGGCGACGCCGAGGTCGTTGCCCCGGTCGTAGCCACCGGCCGTCGTTCCCCGGAAGGCGTCCACGTTGCACTGGCCGCTCACGCCCGCGCCGGTGACCTGACCGGCGGTGTGCTGGTCGACGAGGATCTGGAGGTCCGCCGCGTCGCAGCCGTCGACGCGGGTCACGCTGCCCCAGTGGATGAGGTCCTGTACCTCCAGCCGGACGGTGAATCGGCTGCCGAGCTGCATCCGGAAGCCTGCGCCCCCGGTCACCACCAGCCGGGTGCCGGTGCTGCCGTACGTCGCCGGGCCCAGCGCGTCCGAGGTCTTCAGCTCGATCTCGGTCCCGCCCACGCCCGCGCCCGCGAAGAGCAGGAAGCCGTAGCGGACGGTGCCCCCGAACGCGGTGAACTTCCCGCGGATGGGCGTCCACTCCGGCGCGGCGACCACGCCGTCCTTGAGCATCACCGAGCTCGCCGCCGCCGCGTCCTGGCGCACCCGCGAGAGCAGCTCGCTGGAGAAGCGCGAGCGCTGCGCTTGCCAGACGTAGAACGGCTGGACCCGCAGGCCGAGCCACTCGGTCGCGTGGAAGGTGTAGGTGAGGCTGGCCAGCCAGTGGGTGGTGAAGGTCGAGCCCACCTGTGGAACGAGGGGCGAGATCACCAGCTCGTGCCGGAGCGCGTCGGGGAACGGCTTGGGCTCGAGCACGCGATACTGGACGTTCGGGCTCGAGGCGAGCGGGTCCGTCGCCGGGTCGGCGCCGAGCACTGCCGCGAGGACGATGGCTCCGAGGAGGTTCATGGCGAGGGCTCAGAAGAAGAAGGCGTACCCGAGGTCGACGAGCACGGTGTTGGTGAAGCCCGGGCTGGGGGCGGCCTGGCCGGTGACGGTGCCCGCCTCGGCCGCGGCGCGGTCGACGCCGAGGAGGTAGCTGTCCTTCCAGACGACGAACCGCAGCTCGAGAAGCACCGCACCGTGCACGCCGGTGAAGAGGCGGAACCCGAGCGCGCCGGAGGCCACCGGCGCCACGCGGCTCTCGGTGAGCCAGTCCGCGCAGGTGCCCTGCTCCCGCGAGGCGACGGACCGGCACACCACCACCGAGGTGCGATCGAGCCAGGCCGCTCCGGCCCCGAGCCAGAGGTATCCCTGGTAGCGGATGGGCAGGTCGGAGCCGAGGTTGAACTTTCCGTAGAGCGGCGAGAGGCGGACGCCGCCGAGCACCATCGCCTTCAGCTGCCAGAGGTCGGACAGGTCGTCGACGGTTCCGACCGGCGGCGTCTGGAGGAGGTGCTGGCCGATCCGGTCGGCGAGCGCCGTGTGGCCGGACAGCGCGCCGGTGACCATCGCGTCGACGCCGAGCCAGTCGTTGAAGTCCCAGCCAGCGCGCAGGTCGAGCGTGCCGGTGCGGGTCAGGGTGTCGAAGACGCCGATGCCCACCGTCGCGCCGAGCGAGAACCGGCCTCCGACCGGGTACAGCCTGGGCTCGACGGGAGGTTCGGGGCTGGCGGAGGCACGGGCGGGGGCCAGCACGGCCGCCAGCCCGGCGAGGGCGAGCACTTGGAGGGTGGACACGTGGCCCGGCAAGCTGGCCCGTGCCCCGCGCGGCGCCAACGGTGGGTCAGCATGCCTCCGGCCTGGAACGCCCGCTGGTCGTCACTGGACGGGCAGACAATGCTCGCGTCCAGACGTTCACGCCCCGTGGGGCCAGCGGGGGCTACTTGCGGGCGGTCTGCGCCCGGTGCGCAGCCTTCACCGAGGGCCGCACGAAGACGATGCCGTCGCTGTGACCGGGCACCGCCCCCTTCACGAGGAGGAGATTCTTCTCCGCGTCCACGTCCACCACGGTGAGGTTCTGGGTGGTGACCTGCTCCACGCCGTAGTGCCCGGGCATCTTCTTGTTCGGGTAGACACGGCCGGGCGTCTTCCGCTGCCCGATGGCGCCGGGGTGGCGGCGGTACTCGTGGGTGCCGTGAGTCTGGCCGAAGCCGCGGAAGTTCCAGCGCTTCATCACGCCCTGGAATCCGCGCCCCTTGGTGATGCCGGTGACGTCGACGAGCTGGCCCTTCTCGAAGAGGCCGACGCCCACCGCCTCGCCCACGTTGAAGCCGGAGGCCTCGTCGGGGGTGACCCGGAACTCCTTCAGCACCCGGCGTGGCTCGACCCCGGCCTTCTTGAAGGCGCCGCGCTGGGGAGCGGCGAGCCGCTTCTCCTTGACCTGGCCGAACCCGAGCGTCACCGCCGAGTACTGGTCGCGCTCCGGCGTCCGCTTGTCCACGACCGTGCAGGTGGAGGCATCGATGACCGTGACCGGGACGAGGTTGCCGTCCTCGTCGAAGACCTGGGTCATCCCGATTTTCTTGCCAATCAAGCCCTTCACGGTTGCTGCTCCTCGCTGGTACGGCCCCGACGCGGGCCCGACCGCCGCCCTCCGCGGCCCGGAGGGGGGTGGCCCCGGGAAGCGGGGCTACATAACAGCTTGCCGGGGGGCGTCAAGACGCCAGGAATTCCCGGAGGGCCGCGTCCAGGAGAGGGGCGCTGTCGGTGGGGAGCGCGGCTCCCTGCAGTCGGGCCTCGGGGTGCCCGGTGCGGCCCAGCCGGATCAGCGACGGGACGCCGTGCAGGGGCCGTCCGAGCACGGGCCCGGGCGGCAGCGCATCGACGTCCACCTCCACCAGCCACCAGCCGGCGAGCACCGCCCGGTTGCTCTCCCGGGCGAAGGCGGCGTCGAGCGCGCGGCAGGGCTCGCACCAGGACGCTCCGAGCTCGACGACGACCCGGGCGCCGGAGCGCGCGGCCTCCCGTGCGAGGGCTCGCAGCTGCGGCTCGAGACGGCGGGGATCGACCTGGACCCGCCGGACGAGGGGCGGCCGGGGCACGGAGGCAGCGCCGCCGCCCGCCGGTGCGCCCGGCGGAAGCTCCTCGAGGAGCGGCGGCGGGCCGGCGTCTGCGGCGCCGAGGAGGAGCAGGGCGAGAACGGCGAGCGTGGTCGCGCGAGGTGGAAGCCTCAGCGTGGGCGCGGGACGACGCGGCCGGACCGGGACGGATGACGGCCGGCCTTCACCAGCCCGAGCAGGAAGTGCAGCAGCGCGAGGACGAGGAGCAGGTGCACCCACCGCCCCACCGTGCCCCCCGCAACGTAGCCCAGCGCCCAGAGCATCAGGAGGATGCAGCCGTTGGTCCAGAGCACGGGCCGAGGGTGCGGCCCCCGGGGCTCCCGGACCAGCCCCACCGCCCCGGTGGGCGGCTCCGCGCCCCCGGAAACTGTCCGTCAGTCGATGGGCCGCCGGATGTCCGGAGTGGAGGCACGGCGGCGCCGTCCCCACGTTCCGGGCATGGCACCGACGCCGGTCATCGTCCTGGAGCTGAACGAGCTGAGCCCGGTCCTCATGCGCCGCTTCATCGATGCCGGCCAGCTGCCGAGCTTCCGCCGGCTGCACGACGAGGCTGCGGTGTGGATCACCGAGGCGGAGGAGCGGCCGCCCTTCCTCGAGCCGTGGATCCAGTGGATCACCGTTCACTCCGGCCAGAGCTACCACGAGCACGGGGTATTCGACCTCGACCAGGGCCACCGGGTGCAGGCCCCACGCATCTGGGACGTCCTCTCCGCCGCCGGAGGCGACTCCTGGATCTGCGGAAGCATGAACGCCTCGGCCGCTCCGGGCTTCCGGGGCTGGCTGCTCCCCGACCCATGGTCCACGCACGTGCCGCCGCAGCCCGAGTCGCTCGCGCCCTACTGCCGGTTCGTGCGCCAGCACGTGCTCGAGTACACCCGCGACCGCGTCCCGGTGACCCACGCCGACCGGGTGCGCTTCGTGGGCTTCCTGGTGCGCCACGGGCTGTCCGTGGCCACGGCCTTCGCCGTCGTCCGCCAGCTCGCGGAGGAGCTCCTCGGAGCGGGCGCCCGCTGGCGGCGGGCGGCGCTCCTGGACCGGCTCCAGTTCGACCTCTTCCGCTGGCACTGGCTCCGGGCGCGCCCCCGCTTCTCCACCTTCTTCCTGAACAGCACGGCGCACTTCCAGCACTTCTACTGGCGCAACCTCGAGCCACACCTGTTCCGGGTGCAGCCCGGGACGGACGAGCAGCGGCTGCTCGGCGACGCGGTGCTCTTCGGCTACCGGCAGATGGATCGGCTGGTGGGCCAGTGCCTCGAGATGGCGGGGGCCGAGGCCACGCTCGTCCTCTGCACCGCGCTGTCACAGCAGCCCTGCCTCGCCTACGAGGAGGCGGGGGGCAAGGTGATTCACCGGCCGCGTGACTTCGAGCGGCTGCTCGCCCTCGCCGGCGTCTGCCCACCCCTCCGGATCGCCCCGGTGATGGCCGAGGAGTTCCACGTCTTCCTCCGCGGCGAGTCCGAGGCGAGGGAGGCGGAGCGACGGCTCGGGTTTCTGCGGCTGGGAGACCGGCCCGTTCTCCAGATTCGCCGCGACGGCTCGGCCCTCCTCTGCGGGTGCAAGGAGCACGGCGTCCTGGACGAGGACGCGCGGGTCACCCTCCCCTCGGGCGCGGGCTTGCCCTTCCTCGAGCTGTTCTACCGGGTGGAGGGGGTGAAGAGCGGGATGCACCACCCGGCGGGGATGCTGTGGATCCGCACCGCCGATCGGCGGCACGTCGTTCACGCGGGGACGCTCCCCCTCCCCGGCGTGTTCCCGATTCTGCTGGAGCTGCTCGACCTCGCTCCGCCGCGGAGACGGAGCGTCCGGGCTGCGGAACTCGCCACACCGGAAAATTCGAGGGGCCCACCCGCAGACGTCGTCGCGCCGACGCTCTGAGGCCGCAGTTTGCCGAGGAGAAGCTGGCACGCGGACTGCTACGGCGCGAGCGGCGCTCGAGCGTCGAGGCAAGGAACGGCGACACGGATGGGGATGGGACGGCTGTGGGTCGTTGCGTTGAGCGTGGGGGTCCTGAGCAGCGCCCGGGCTGGCTCCTCCGACCCGCCCACGCGGCCGCTCGAGTCACGGGAGCCGGGGGAGCTCCGGCGCCTCGAGGATCTCCTCGCGAAGCGGGAGGCGGAGCTGGCGGCGATGCGCGACCGGCTGCGCGCCCTGGAGGACGAGGAGCGCTGGTACGCGGGCGCCGAGGCGCTGGGGATCCCGGAGATGCTCCGCCGGTCGGCGCTGACCGAGCGCGCGCAGCGGCGGGTGGCGATCGCGATCGTCCGCGAGGCGGAGGCGAACGGGGTCGACCCGCTCCTCGTCGTGGCGGTCATCCGCACCGAGAGCGCGTTCGACGCCTATGCCGTCTCGGGGGTGGGAGCGATGGGCCTCATGCAGATGATGCCCACCACCGGGACGACGCTCGCCCTGCAGCGGGGGACGACCCTCCGCCACCGGCGGACGCTCTTCGACGCCGAGCTCAACGTCGAGCTGGGCACGGCCTATCTCGCCTCGCTGCTCCGCGAGTTCGGGGCCGCGGAGACCGCGCTGGTCGCCTACAACGGCGGCCCCTCCCTCGCCCGGCGCCTGCTGAGAACCCCGGCGGCATTCAGGCGGTTCGTGGCCGGCTACCCCCGGGCAGTGACCGACGAGTGGCGGCGGCTCCGGATCCGCAGCGAGCAGCTGGAGGCCCTCCGGACCCTGCCCTACCCGGGACGGACGCTCGCGGCGGAGGCAACGCTGTCCACGGCGCAGTGAATCCATCCACCGGGAGACGCTTCGCGCCGCCACTGTCGCGGCCGTAACGGGCGGGCGGCGCCGGGACACGTCACCCGGGACGGCAGGGCGCATGCTCTGCCTGCGAGGTACCGAATGGACGGTCTCGACATCAGGCTGGAGACGGGGGAGCACCGGCTCGTGCTGCGGCTCACCGGCACGCTCGACGGGCGGACTGCACGGGCGGTCACCGATGCCGTGCGGGACTTGCCGGCGGTTCCGCTGACGGTCGACTTCTCCCAGGTGCGTACCTTCGTCGACCTCTCCGTCGATGCACTCACCCGTGCCCTCCGGGACCGACCCGTGTCGCTCACGGGGCTTGGACGACACCAGGCACGGATGTTCCGGTACTTCGGGCTCCGGACGGTCGAGGCGGAGCAGCCGATCGAGGCGTGAGCGGCGCGGCCCCGGCTAGACTGCCCGGGCCACCGTGACTGCACCCGCACTGCCCCGTTCTCCGCTCGCCGCCTCCGCCGCGCACGCGCTGCTCACCCGGGCCAGCGAGGCCCTCGGCCGCGTCGTCCGCGGCAAGCGATCCGCCATCGAGCTCGCGCTCACCACGGTGGTGGCCGGGGGGCATCTGCTCCTCGAGGACGCGCCCGGCGTCGGCAAGACCACGCTCGCCGAGGGGCTCGCCAGGGTGTGCGGGCTCCGGCTGGCGCGCATCCAGTTCACCGCCGACCTCATGCCCGCGGACGTGACCGGCGTGCAGGTCTTCTCGCCCGCGAGCGGCGAGTTCCACTTCCGCCCCGGTCCGCTCTTTCACGAGCTCGTCCTGGCCGACGAGCTGAACCGCGCGCCGCCCCGCACCCAGTCCGCGCTGCTCGAGGCGATGGCCCACGCCCACGTGACGGTCGATGGGACCACGCATCTGCTGCCGCGCCCGTTCATCGTCGTGGCCACCCAGAACCCGCTCGACCTGGCCGGCACCTATCCACTGCCCGACGCGCAGCTGGACCGCTTCCTGGTGCGGCTCACGCTGGGCCACCCCTCGCCGGAGGTCGAGGCGGAGCTGGTGACCACCCGCGGACTGGGGGAGCCGGTCACCTCGCTCGCCCCGGTGCTGGACCCCGAGCAGGTGCGCTCGCTCCAGGCCCGGGCGGCGACGGTGCACGTGGCGGCCGAGGTGGCCCGCTTCGTGGTCGCCCTCGCCCGCGCGACCCGCGAGCACCCCGGGCTCGAGCGCGGCGCCTCCACCCGCGCGGTGCTGTCCCTCACCTCCGCCGCCCGGGCGCGCGCGCTCTGGGAGGCGCGGGACTTCGTCATCCCCCAGGACGTGGCGGACCTCTTCGTGCCCACCCTCTCTCACCGGGTGGTGCCTCGCGGCTCGATGCAGGGCCTCGCGGCGCGCGAGGAGGCCAGCGCGCTGCTGGAGTCGGTCCTGGCGTCCGTGTCCGCGCCGCGATGACTTCCCGGAGGGAGTGGCTCCGGCGGACCTGGCGCCGCCTCTGGAGGCCGCCCCGCCGGCTCCGGACGACGGCGGCCGGGCGCACCTACCTCGTTCTGACCTTCGGGGTGGGGCTGGGCGCGCTGAACACCGGAAACAACCTGCTCTACCTCGTGGTGGGGCTGCAGCTGTCCCTGATCGTCGTCTCCGGGATCCTCTCCGAGCGCTGCGTGCGCCGGCTCCGGGTGAGGCGCTTGCTCCCCGTGCTTCCGCGGGCCCGGACCCCGTTCCACCTCGGCTGGGGGCTGCGCCTGGAGAAGGGGCATGCCTTCGCGCTCGCGGTGTCCGAGGTCCACCCGGTGCTCGGGACCGCGGTGGGGCGGCTGGCCTGGCTCCCCCCTGACGAGGAGGTGGTGGTGCGGGCGGTGGCCTCGGCTCCGAGGCGCGGACCGCTCGCGCTCGAGACGATCCGGGTCTCCACCACCTTCCCCTTCGGTCTGTTCGTGAAGAGCCGCGACATCGACCTCGGGGGCGAGCTGCTGGTCCTCCCCGGCCGGGTAGCGTGCCACCCCGAGCCGCCCTCTCCGGCGAGCGGTCTCGGCCTCGAGCAGCGCTCGCTCCGCGGACTGGACGGCGGAGGTGACCTCGCTCAGCTCCGGGAGCTGCGCGAGGGGGAGGACGCGCGGCGCATCCACTGGCGAAAGAGCGCCCAGCTCGGGACGCTGCTCCGGGTGGAGCGGGACGCCCAGCCCCAGCCCCGGATCATGCTCCAGCTGGACGACCGGGCCGCGCCCGAGGCGCTCGACGGCCGGTGCGAGGAGCTGGCCGCCCGCGCGGAGATCCTCCTCGCCCGGGGGGCGGAGGTCGGGCTGGAGAGCACCGGTGGGCTCCGGCTGGCGCCCGCCTCGGGGGCGCTCCAGTCGCAGGTGCTGCTCCGGGCGCTGGCCCGGGCCGGATATCCGGGGGAGCCGGCATGAGCTCCGAGCGGCTCCGGCTCGCCCTCCGGGATCTCGCCGCCGGAGCGGCGTTCGCGGCCATGGCCATCTCGGGGCAGGTGCCGCTCTGGGCGCTGGCCTTCTTCGTCGCCGTCCTGGTGGTGGCGCTCGCCGGGCGGCGCCCGCTCGCCGATGGAAGGCTCAGCGCGCTGGCCCTCCTGGCCGCGGTGGTGGTGCTCTACGCGGCGGTGGTGGTGGAGCAGCTGGACCTGGTGGTGGCGGCCTGCAGCACCGCCTCGATGCTGACCGCGCAGCGGATGCTCTCCCGCCCGAGCCCGCGCACGACCGACCAGGTGCAGCTCGCGTCGCTCCTGATGATCGCCGGCGGGGCGGTCCTCAGCGCCGATCTCCTCTTCGCCCTCTGCTTCTTCCTCTACGTGGTGCTGGCGGTGCTCGCCCAGGGGCTCGCGGTGGTGGCCGAAGCGGGGCCCGGGCCCCTCCCTCCCGTCCGCCGCGTCCTGCGGCCCCTGGGGCTCGGGGTCGCGCTGGCGCTCCTGGGTGCGCTCGTCTTCTTCATCCTCTTCCCCCGCCTCTCGTGGAACGTCGCCGCCCGGCGCGGGGGAGCGTCGCTCGGCCCCGCCACCACGGGCTTCGCCGACGGGCTCCGGCTGGGCGGCTCGGGGTTGCTCAAGTCCAATCCCCGGGTCGTGTTCCGGGCACGGATCGACCCCGACCCGGGAACGGACGACCTCGACGCCTACTGGGTGGGGAAGCGCTTCGACGTCTTCGACGGCGTGCAGTGGTCGGCGCCGGGGCGGCCCGAGGGCCCGGCGCGGCAGGTGGTGGTGGGGCGGCCCGAGCCGCCGTTCGTCCGCCAGGAGATCGACCTCCTGCCAGCCTACGGGAGCCGCACGCTGGTGGCGCTCGACCGACCCGCGGTGTTCGGCGAGGCGGAGACGCACGCGCCGACCTTCACCGTCCGCACCGAGCTCCTCCCCTCGGGCGACCGCGAGGTCCGGCTCATCTCCGCCTCGGAGCACGTCACCTACCGCGCCTACAGCTCGGCGGATCGCAGCCCCGCGCCGATGGTGGACGACGTCGAGCGGAGCCGCCGGTTGCAGCTGCCCTCCCGCCTCGACCCGCGCATCCCGGCGCTCGCCCGGCGGCTGAGCGTGGGCGCGGTGGGAGATCGCGCGATCGCCCGGCAGCTCGAGCGAGCGCTGCAGACCGACTATGCCTACACCCTCGAGCTCCCGGGACGAGTGAAGGACCCGCTCGCCGACTTCCTGTTCGACCGGAAGGCAGGGCACTGCGAGGACTTCGCCACCGCGCTCGCGGTCCTCCTCCGGGCCCGGCAGATCCCCGCCCGCGTGGTGGTGGGCTTCCATGGGGGGGAGCGAGCTGCGGGCGAGTATCTCGTCCGCGCCGGGGACGCCCACGCCTGGGTCGAGGCCGAGGTCGACGGGCACGTCCTGCGCCTCGACGCGACACCGCCGCAGCACCGTTCGGCGGTGGGCAGCGGGCTCCTCGGGTGGCTGCTCGCCCGGTGGGAGGCGCTGCAGATCCGCTGGCTCGACCGGGTGGTGGAGTACTCGTTCGCCGATCAGGCCCGGCTGGCGAGCGAGTTCCGGCGGGGGACGGGCTCCCGCTCGCGCCCCGAGTCGACGACCGGCAGGCGCGACGGGAGCGTCGCCTTCGCCCTGGGACTGCTCGGCGTCGCGCTGGTGGTGGCCGCGCTGCTCGGACGGCGAGCGGCCGGCGGCGACACCGAGCGGCTGGGCCGCACGCTCCAGCGGCTGCTCCGGCGGCAGGGACGGCTCGGGCCGGCGGGCTGGCTCGACGGGGCGCAGCTGGACGAGGCGAACCTCGCGCCGGTCCGCGAGGGCATCACCCGCTACCGCGAGGCGCGCTTCGGGCGGCGTCCGCTCGGCCCCGGCGAGGGACGGCGACTCGCCCGACGGGCCCGGGCAGCGCTCCGGTCGGCGCCGACACCTTCCCCACCGGCCCCGCCCCGTCCGAGGGCGGCTCCCCGGCCGGGCTGAATCTCTTACAGGGTCCGGGCAGCGCGAGGTCCTCGGCGGCCGTGATTCCGGCGCGTTGGAGCCTGCCCCCGTGGCACCCACCTTGCTCCCCGCACCCGGCGTCGCAACGCACCGAAACCTCAGAGGGAGACCTTCCGAATGCAGCTCGCCTCCGAGCATTCCGTCACACCCGGCTCGCTGTCGCTGTACCTCGTGGAGATCAACCGCTACTCGCTCCTCAAGGTGGAGGAGGAACAGAAGCTGGCGCGCCGGTTCGCCAAGGGCGACCTCCAGGCCGGCCACCGGCTGGTGACCGCGAATCTGAGGTTCGTGGTCAAGGTCGCCTACGAGTACCGCTCCTACGGCATCCGCATGTCCGACCTCATCCAGGAGGGCAACATCGGGCTCATGAAGGCGGTGCAGAAGTTCGACGCCGACAAGGGCATCCGCCTCATCTCCTACGCGGTGTGGTGGATCCGGGCCTACATCCAGAACTACATCCTCAAGTCCTGGTCGCTGGTGAAGCTGGGAACCACGCAGGCGCAGCGGAAGCTGTTCTTCAGCCTGGCACGCACCCGCCGCGAGCTCGAGAAGCACAACGCCGGCGAGGGCGCCATCCCGGTGGAGGAGATCGCCCGCCGCCTCCGGGTCAAGCCGACCGAGGTGCGCGAGATGGAGCAGCGGATGGGCGGCCGCGACCTGTCGCTCGACGCGCCGATCGGCGAGGACGGTAGCAGCACCCACGTGGACTTCGTGGCCTCGGGAACCGCCGGGCAGGACGAGGAGGTGGCGGAGAAGGAGGAGGCGGGGATGATCAACGCCCGCGTCCGCACCGCCCTCACCCGGCTCGACCCACGGGAGCGCTACATCATCGAGCAGCGGGTGATGAACGAGCGGCCCATGACGCTGAAGGAGCTGGGCGAGCACTTCGGCTTCAGCCGCGAGCGCGCCCGGCAGCTGGAGATCCGCGCCAAGGACAAGCTGAAGGCGGAGCTGGCGGCGCTGATGGCCGAGGTCGAGCCGGAGGCCGCGGCGTAGCAAAGGTTTGCTAGAACGGGCGGCTCCCTCCGCCCGTGAACGACTCCGTCCCCGCCCGAGCGACGCACGCGCCCGACCCCGCAGCGCCGCCCGGCCCGATGCCGCGCGAGCTGACGGTGCGGGGGCTGGTCCTGGGGAGCGTGCTGGGGGTGCTGTTCGCCGCCAGCTCGGTCTACCTGTCGGTGAAGGTCGGGCTCACCGTCTCGGCCTCCATCCCGGTGGCGGTGCTGTCCATCGCCCTGTTCCGGGCCGTGGGCCGCTCGAGCGTGCTCGAGAACTGCATGGTGCAGACGACGGGCTCGGCGGGCGAGTCGCTGGCCTTCGGCGTGGCGACGGCGCTCCCGGCGCTGCTCTTCATGGGCTACGACCTGGACCTGGTCCACGCCTTCCTGGTGGCCCTGCTGGGCGGGGTGCTGGGCGTCCTGATGATGATCCCCCTCCGCCACGGCCTGGTGGTGGAGGAGCAGGCCACCCTCCGCTTCCCGGAGGGAACCGCCTGCGCCGAGGTGCTGGAGGCGGGTGAGCGCGGGGGAACCACCGCCCGGCTGGTGATCTCGGGGTTCCTCATCGGTGGCCTGTACAAGGCAGCGTACGCGGCGTTCCGGCTCTGGCGGGAGATCGTGGGCGGGGTCCTCGGGTCGGTCCAGCGGCTGACCGACGGGAGCGTGGTCCGTCACGGCTTTCCGGGCGCGTCGCTGTCGATGGAGATCAGCCCCGAGCTGCTCGGGGTGGGCTACATCATCGGCCCCCGGGTGGGGGGCATCACCTTCGCCGGCGGGGTGCTGAGCTTCCTGGTGCTCATCCCGCTCATCCGGTTCTTCGGAGACGGGCTGACCACGCCGCTCCTGTCGCCCGAGGGCACCCTCATCCGAGACATGAGCCCGGACGAGATCCACCGCACCTACGTGCTCTACATCGGCGCCGGCGCGGTGGCGGCCGGCGGGCTGATCAGCCTCCTCCGCTCGATGCCCAGCATCGTGCAGGCGTTCCGGCGGGGGATGGCGACCTTCCTCGCCTCCCGACGCGGCGAGTCGGTGGCGGTGGACCGGACCGAGCAGGACCTGCCGATGAGCCTGGTCATCGGGGGCTCGGTGGCGCTGGTGGTCCTCATCTGGCTCGCGCCTCGTCTCCAGGTCAATCTGGTCTCGGCGCTGCTCATCGTCGTCGCGGGGTTCTTCTTCGTAACGGTGAGCTCGCGGATCACCGGCGAGATCGGCAGCTCCTCCAATCCCATCTCGGGGATGACCGTGGCCACGCTGCTGGTCACCTGTCTCGTCTATCTGGTCCTGGGCTGGACCTCGCCCTCGGACCGGTTCATGGCGCTGACCACGGCGGCCATCGTGGGGATGGCGGCGAGCAACGGGGGCACCACTGCGCAGGACCTCAAGACCGCGCAACTCGTGGGGGCCACGCCCAGCCGCCAGCAGATCGCCATCTTCGTGGGGGTGGTCACCTCGGCGGTGTTCATCGGCCCGGTGCTGGCGGCGGTGAACCGGGGGGAGACCGCGACCGTGCCCGAGTCGCATCCCGGCGTGCGGGTGACGCACCCCGGTGGAGAGCAGGTGGTGCAGCGGGAGTTCGCCTTCCGCCCCGACCCGGCGGTGCTGGCCCGCGCGGGACTCTCGGGCGAGGAGCTGGCGCGGCAGCTCTGGGGGCGGGGCATCGAGGTTCGGCTCGACGCGGTGGGGAATCCCGAGGCGCTGCGGACGTTCCGCGGCGATCTGTCCGGAGCCGCCGTCGCCGGGGAGGCGGTGCGCGGGCCGACGTCGATCCGCGTCGATGCGCTGGGGCCGCTGGGACCGGCGATCGAGCGCCGGCTGGACGTGGGCTACGTCCGCAACGACGCGCCCATCCCGACCGGGAAGTACCTGAGCGACGCGTCGGGAAACATCGAGTACGTGGTGGACCCCGGCATCGGGGGCCGCGTCTCGGACGTGCACGGGGTGAAGCTCACCCGCTTCGAGGCCCCGAAGGCACGGCTCTTCTCGCTGATCATCGACGGGATCCTGACCCGCAAGCTTCCCTGGGACCTGGTGCTGCTCGGGGTGATGCTGGCCCTGATGCTGGAGATGTCCGGCGTGTCGGCGCTCCCCTTCGCGGTGGGGGTGTACCTGCCGGTGTCGACCAGCGCGCCCCTCTTCGTCGGGGGGGTGGTCCGCTGGTGGGTGGATCGCCGGAGCGCGGGCGCCGAGTCCGACGCGAGCCCGGGGACGCTCTTCGCCTCGGGGTACATCGCCGGGGGCTCGCTCCTGGGGGTGGTCATCAACCTGCTTCACATCCCGGCCGGTGGCGCGTGGATCGACGCGCTCGACGTCCCGGGGCTGCTGGCCGGGCGCCCTGGCTGGATCGCCCGGGTGGTGGAGGCGGTGGGAGATTCCCCGAGGGCGCACCCGGCGGCCTCCATCGGGCTGGGGCTCCTGCTGTTCGGGCTGCTGGCACTGCAACTCGGGCGGGTGGCGCTGCGGACCCCCGGGAAGGCGGAAGGGCCGCATCCGGTCTAGACTCGGGTCCCGAGTTGACCGCCGCAACGGACGCCTCCCCAGCCCCCGATCCGCTCGCCGACCCGGAGAACCGGCAGCGGCTCGAGCTGGCGAGGGGGTTTGCCTTCCAGCTGCTCAAGGGCATCAAGCAGATCGGGATGTACCGGCACAACGAGGCCCGGTACGCCGAGTACCTCGACAAGGCGCACGAGGCGGTGAAGCAGTACACCGCGCGTCACGGCCCGCTGATCTTCAAGGTCGAGCAGCAGAACTTCACGCTCTACGACCAGCCGCTCTTCGCCGAGGACACGCCGCTGCCGTTCAAGTTCTGGCGCGACGGGATCCGCCAGTTCATCTTCCGCCCGGGGCTGAGGCCGGACGAGCTCCTCACCTTCACGCTCGTGGCGCTGAGCGACGTGGAGAAGCAGGGCGAGGACACGGTGGCCCAGCTCTGGCGCTCGCCGCTGGACAACCTCGAGTACGTGGTGGTCGAGGGATTCAAGGTCGACGGGTTCACCGACGACGAGGTGCAGATCGCGGTCGACAAGATCGTCGAGTACCTCTACTCGCGGCTGCGCAGCCACTCCGACGACTTCCTCCGCTTCGCGCGGGTGAGCGCCGAGGATCTCGAACTGAAGCTGGAGGGCGTGGAGCAGGTCCGCGGCGCGGTGATCGCGGGGGTGACCGCCAGCGACGAGCTGAAGGCACGGTTGCAGAAGGAGATCACCGAGGAGGAGCAGAGCCGCCTCTTCCCCAAGCTGGTCTCGAGCATCTTCCAGGTGGCCGAGGCGGGGGTGGACGACCCCGAGCTGCTCGAGGAGATGTTCCTCCAGCTCCTGGATGCCCTGCTGCTCCAGGAGGACTTCGGGATCATCAACCAGATCGTGCTCAAGCTCCGGGCCATGGAGGACCGGCCGGGGATGAGCGGGATTCGCCGGCTCAAGGCGACCTTCGTGGAGAAGATGGGGGAGGAGCAGCGGCTGGTCCGGGTGGCGGACGTGCTCCGGACGGCGCGGCCGGGGGTGCTCTCCGACGTCGCCCGCTACCTGTCGGCGCTCCAGCCAGAGACGCTCCCCATCCTCCTCGACGTGCTGGAGACCCTGGACGCTCCCGAGCACCGGCTGGTGCTCTGCGACGTGATCGCCGAGTTCTGCAGGGTACGCTCGGCGGAGGTCATCCAGCGGCTCTCCTCCGACCGGCCGATGACGGTGCGGGACATGGTGTACGTCCTCGAGCGGGCCCAGCATCCGGACCGGATGGCGCTCTTCGGGCGCGTGCTGAAGCACCGGAACCTGGCGGTGCGGCTCGACGTGATGGGGACGATCGCCCGCGGGCGGAGTGCCGAGTCGCGGCGGCTGATCGCCGAGGCATTGAAGGACGACAATGCCCAGGTACGGGTCCAGGCGGCGCGGCTGCTGCCGGAATACGACCGGGAGCAGGCCTACCTCGACCTGGTCTCGGTGGTGAAGGGGAAGGACTTCAAGCGCCGGAGCACCGAGGAGCAGGCGGCCCTCTACGCGTCGCTGGGCAGCACGGGCCTTCCCGGTGCCATCTCGCTGATGACGCAGCTCCTCGCGGAGAAGGCACAGCTCTGGAACCGGGCGCGGGTGCTGGAGGAGAAGCTGCTGGCGGTGCACGGGCTGGCGGGGGTGCAATCCATCCAGTCGTACAAGGCGCTGCTGGCGGTGACGGAAGATCGCTCTCAGCCCACCGAGGTGCTGGTGGCCGCGCGGCGCGCCCTGGGTGAGACCCGGAAGAAGCTCTTCGGCGACGCCGCGCCTCCGGAGGCCAACTGATGGCCGACAACCTCCGGATCAGCGGCACGGGCGACGACAGCGTCCTCGAGTTCGGGCGCGACCACTCGGAGAAGCTCCAGCAGCTCTCGCGCTCGGTCCTCTCCACGCTCTACATGCTGGTCCGGTCGGCGAAGATGTACGACCCGGACAACGCGGTCTTCGAGCGGCCGCTGATGTCGCTCCAGGAGACGCTGAACCTCATCATCTCCCGCGAGGGGCACTTCGACCTGGTGGGGATCAAGAGCTCCTACTACGTCAACAACATGCTGGTGAAGGTCGAGCTGAACGCGGTGGAGAACATCCGCTACCTGCTCGAGGAGATGCGGGCCAAGGACGTGGGTGGCTTCACCCTGGCGAAGCCGGTCCAGATCTCCGAGCTGAAGAACTTCGTGTGGATCTTCGCGAAGGACGTGAGCGAGACGCCGGACGACGACGGCCTCGCCGGAAGGAAGCTCCTGGCGATCAAGATCGCGCGCTGGAGCAAGCTCCGGGAGAAGCTGGAGAAGGAGAAGCTGGACGATGCCGAGAAGGTGGACCGCAAGAAGTACGCGATCACCGTCTACGCCCGGGCGGTCTTCTTCATCTCGAAGTATCTGGATTCGGTCCGGAACGGCAAACCGATGCCGGCGGCGCGAGCGCTGCGGATCGTCCAGGATCTGGTCGACATCTGTCACGACCAGAAGGTGCACTTCCTGGGCATGACGACCATGCGCCAGGAGTCCGAGTACCTGGTTTTCCACCAGGTGAACACCTGCCTCCTGTCGATCGTCTTCGGGGTGGAGCTGGGGCTGACCAAGGCGCAGCTCCGGGATCTGGGCTTCATCGCCCTGTTCCACGATGCGGGGATGGCCACCATCCCGGACGCGCTCGCGGGGAAGCGTGGCGGGCTGACCCCCGAGGAGCGGAACCTCATCGCGCGGGCGCCGCTGATCTCGGTCCGGAACGTGCTGATGGAGAAGGGCTTCACCCGGACGACGCTGCACCGGGTGGTGACGACGCTGGAGTACAAGGCGGACTTCGGCACGGCGGTGCGGGATGCCCGCGGCAACATCCAGATGATCATCCCCAAGTCATCGCTCGGGCTCTACGCGAAGATCATCGCCATCACCGCGGGATTCGACGCGCTGACCAGCAAGCGCCCCTTCCGCGACGCCTACGGACCCGAGGTGGCGATGATGCTGATGTGGAGCGAGCTCCGGCACAAGTTCGACCCCGAGCTCCTGAAGGTGCTGATGCGCGTGCTGGCGATCCCTCCGGTCAAGGTGCTCTCCCGTCGGCAGCAGGGTGCGCTGTCCGTCACCGGCCTCTGAGGCCCCGGGCTGCTCAGCGCGCGCGGCCGAGCGCGTCGATGGCTTCTCGAAGGTCGCGAGGAACCGGCGCCTCGCACCGGACCGGCCTTCCCGTGCGCGGATGGGGGAAGGCGAGCTTCCAGGCATGGAGCGCCTGGCGTCCGAGGCGTGTCTGGACGGTCTTGACGCGGGCGTCGCCCTTCCGGGTGCCGCCGTAGAGGGTGTCGCCGACCAGTGGATGGCCCAGCTCGGAGAGGTGGACGCGGATCTGGTGGGTGCGACCGGTCTCGAGGCCCACCTCGAGGAGGGCCGCGCCGTGCAGGAGCGTCCGGACGCGCCAGGTGGTGACGGCGGGCTTGCCGGTCCCGGTGCGGCCGGTGAAGCGCTTCCGGTCGCGGGGATGGCGCGCGTGGAGCGTCTCGAGCCGTCCGACCGGCGGCGGATGGCCGTGGACGATGGCGAGGTAGGTCTTCTCGACCGAGCGTGCCTGGAACGCGCGCTGGAGCGCCAGGAGCGCGGCGTCGTTCTTGGCGACGACGAGGCAGCCCGAGGTCTCCTTGTCGAGGCGGTGGACGATGCCGGGGCGGAGCACGCCTCCGACGCCGGAGAGGCCGGAGACGTGGTGGAGGAGCGCGTTGACCAGGGTTCCGCGGGCGTGCCCGGCGGCGGGATGGACGACGACGCCCGCGGGCTTGTCGAGGACGAGGAGGTCACGGTCCTCGTGGAGGACGCTGAGGGGGAGGTTCTCGGGCTCGGGGATGGCCGGCTCGGGAGGCGGGACCGTGACCTCCAGCTCCTCGCCTCCCTTGAGTCTGAGGGAGGCGCGACCGGGCCGTCGATCGACGAGGACGCGCCCGGCCTCGAGGAGCGCCTGGACCCGGGAGCGGCTGAGGTCGGGGAGGCTCGAGGCGATGGCGCGGTCGAGGCGCTCGCCCCGGAGCGCCGGACCGACGGTGAAGCGGTGGATCTGCCCGCGGTCTGGGTCGGTGCTCACGTCGCTCGAGACGAGTGTAGTCGGCCCGCGCGAGACGGGCCGGGAGGGATCCAACGGCGCCTCGAGGGGACAGGCGGACGCCGGGGGAGCAGGGCCGGCGCTGGTTCCGGCCCTGGCGCTCGCCTCGACCGTTGGTGGGGCGGCGCGGCCCCGGAGCGCCCTCACCAGATCTTGGATCGCACGTGCGCTTTGCCACGCACGATGATGTCCACCACCGCCCGGTCGAAGAAGTTGGTGGTCGTGTAGACCTCCTGGCTCACCCGGCTCCGGTAGAGGTCCCTCCCCTCGTCGAGCTCCTCCTTGAGGACGTCGAAGAGGTTGTCCTGCTCGATGCCCTTGATGATCTTCTGCTCGTTGTAGAGCGAGATGTCGGAGGCGATGGCCCGGGCCAGCCGCAGCGCCTTGGTCCGCTCTTCGTCGGTCATCGGTCAGGTCCTTCCAGGCTCAAGGCGCCCGGCCGTGCGCGCGCTGGGCAGCGAGAAGATATGTCTTGCTCACCCGCGCCGGATCCAGCCGGAGCTCGCGGGCCAGGTTCACCAGGATGCCCCGAAGGTACACCGTCGCGGGCAGGTGGTCGTAGCGGTCCGCCTCCACGTTCTCCAGGTGGATACGGGTGATGCGGGTCCGCTCGGCGACCTGCTGGAGCGACAGTCCGTAGGACTCGCGCACCCGGCGCAGGAGCTCCCCGTTGAACTCGGCGTCCGCCGGGATGTCGAGCCTCGACCGACCTTCCCGCGGCCGCGCCGGCGGCTCGGGCGCGCGCTCCGCCGGGCCAGGGGCCACGGCCGGCTCCGGGGAGGGCTCGTGCTCGGGGGCCGGCGACGCTGGGCCCGCGCCCGGCTTCACCCGGAGCCCGAGCGACGGGGGGAGCCTGCCCCGCTCGGAAGGCGATTCCGCGTCCGAGGACGCCGCCGGATCCTCGTTCCGACCCGCCGGCTCGGCCTCGCCCGGGACGCCAGAGGTCTCGCCGGCGGCACCCCGGCCAGCGGTCTCCACCGGGGCGGCCGGCGTCTCGACCGCGGGCTCGGGCTGGGTCGAAGCCCTGGGGGTCTGCTGCTCCGCGGGAACCGCCGCAGCCCAGTCCTCGCTCAGGAGCGGACCTGGGGCGGGAGGCTCCTCGGACTCGGGAGCCGCGCGGGCGAACGGCCCGGAGCGGTCGTCCAGCTCGAGAGCGAACGCCTCCTGCCGGGGCTCTTCCCCCTCCTCGTCACCAGAGGCCTCCAGCTCCAGCGGGGTCTCCGGGGCATGCGGGCCGGGCTCCACCGGGGGGAGGGGCGCCGGGTCCTCCTCCTCGTCCTCCGTCCACAGCGTGGACGGGCCGAGGCGGCCGATCGACCGGTCGTAGGTGGCGCGCCGGGCGGGGTCGAGCAGGACGGAAGCGGCCTCGTCCAGCTTCGCCCGGAGCTCGCCGAGCTGGACCTCGTCCACCAGCGCGTACACGGCCAGCGACTCGGGCCCGTAGGTCTCGCGGGCCCGCTCCACGGCCGCCCGGAGCTCGTCGACCGAGGACCCTGGGTCCACCTCGAGCACGTCGTAGAGCGTGGGCTCCTCGGTGGCGGTCATCGCCCCGTCCTCGGACGGTCGAGCGCGGCCAGCGCCTGGGCGACGGTCACCAGATCGGTCGCGGCGGTGGAGGCCGCGGCGTCGATCAGGAGAGCGCGGCGCTTGCGCACCGTCTGCCAGGCGGCGTCGTCGTAGGCGATGGCCCCCAGGTAGTCCATGTCCAGCCCGAAGAACTTCTTCCACGCCGCCACGACCGCTCGACCCACGCTCTGGTCCGCGGAGGAGCGGACCTGGTTCACCACCAGTTTCACCCGGAACTCGCGGAGCGAGCGGTCGAGCTGCGCCGCCGCGTCCGGCTGCATCTCGGCCACCGCCTTCACCACCTCGCCCGGGGTGCGCATCGCGCTCCCCTGGCTGCCGAGCGCCGCCTCCGCCAGGTGCGCCACGCCAAGGGCCTGGGCCGCCTGCTGCAGCCTCCGGAAGAGGGCTGCCTTCAGGAAGCGGTAGGCGTTCTCCACCGAGGTCGGCTCGGGGAGGAGCACCAGCACGCCATGGTCGGCGAGGAGGAAGAAGTCGATGGTGTGCAGCGAGGTGCCCGCACCGAGGTCCAGCACCAGGTAGTCGGCGTCCAGCGTCTGGAGCTGCTCGACCAGTCGCGCCCTCGCCTGCGCGCGCGGGTTGGCCGCGTCGAGCGCGTCCATCGCCCCGGAGACCAGGCTCAGGTTCTCGATGCCGGTGGGAGCCGCCAGCGTCTCGAGGCGCGCTCCGCGGGTGACGACATCGGAGAGCGTTCCCTGGGGCTGAGCGATGCCGAGGCAGGTGTGGAGGTTGGCGCCGCCCAGGTCGGCATCGACCAGGGTGACCCGGTGGCCGGCGCGGGCGAGCGCGATGCCCAGGTTGGCGGAGACGAGGGACTTTCCGATGCCGCCCTTGCCGCCTCCCACCGCCACGATGCGCCGCGCGCGCCGCGACGCGTGCGCCTCCTCGGCGCGTGGCCGCGGCCTGCCCACGAGCTCCACCACGTTGTTCAGGCCGTGTCGCTTCACGCTGTGGGCGGTCGCGCGCCCGGGTCGGGGATTCTAGTGGACGCTCCGACCTACACGCCAGGAAGCGGCTCGCGTGCGACGACCACCGCCGCCGAGAGCCGGCCGAGGTCCGGGTCCTCCACGCAGCGCACGTCCAGCACCAGCCTCCCGTCCTCGATCCGCCCGAGGACGGAGGGCTCGCCGGTCCGGAGCCGGGTCGCCAGGAACTCCGCGTCCCCGTCGAGGACGCAGGCCCACGAC